>Ga0116226_10006713_pt1 | contig 10348 bp, 10 predicted proteins | sample S1TSphfallax_FD_89692 | JGI IMG/M metagenome (GOLD analysis project Ga0116226, IMG submission 89692) | Host-associated microbial communities from peat moss isolated from Minnesota, USA - S1T2_Fa - Sphagnum fallax MG | ecosystem: Host-associated > Plants > Peat moss > Unclassified | place: USA...
CCGAGCCGGATGAATTTTCACGGCGTCAACACGGTGGCCGACGGGGTGCATCCGCTGGTCGGGCGGCGGCGGTTGAATCTTACGTTTCGCCGGGCGCTTTGATCTGTTGCGCGGACGAGCGAAACACGGCGTAGGGTGCTGGCATCCGGCACGTTCTTGAAAATGTGGAAGCTGCAAAGCTCTTGGGCGAGATCGAGCGCCGAGGACGCCGACATCCATTGAGGGAAGGCTGCTCGACGCCGTTGATCGAAGGAACCCGCGAAGCACTCCGTCACTTTGACGACCTGAGGGCGCACGATCGGAAAAAGCGGTACAGTGAGGCATTGCGCAATCTTCGCGCCGCCGTCGTCACAGCCGCCGATACGATCGAACGGGATCTGTCGGTCGGCCTGCCCGCCCCGCCAGCCTATCCAGATCCCGAACCGGGCTTGTGGGTTGTGCCACGCTCGACGACTATCGGCTCACCCTTTGGTTGACGCTGAGCCGAAATGACTGAACCGGATCGATTACCACCGCCACCCTTCTGGCGAACACCCTATTTCGCCTACGATGTGCTACCGCGTCGCCCTGAGCTTGATCCTATCGAAATTCGCCGGATAATTGCCCAGCCGGCAAGGAAATCCGTCCAAAAGGATGGTCGGCTCCGGCTTTACGGATTCGCGGCGAGCCTAGGTTGCTACTTGCGCGTTGTGTTATTATCGGACGGGAAGACCGTCCACAATGCCTTCCCGGATGAAGATTTCGTGCCATGAAGACAAGCTACGATAAATCCACCGACAGCCTTTATGTCGAATTGCGCTCGGAGCCGTCCCACCGAACCGTCGAAATCGAAGAAGACATCATGTTGGACCTCGGTAGGGACGGACTCCCGGTTGGCTATGATATCCAACATGCCTCGACGAAAATGGAGTTCATCGCCCGCCTAATCCTCGAAAAAGTGCAAGCTGCAGCAGAGTAATTTGCGTGCTTATGACCCAGAGCGGTCGGTGGCCGATGTAAGCGCTCAGGTTTGCACAGCCGTTAGAGGTAGCGCGATGAGCGGACGCACCCTCCGCCTCGTCATGAAGGCGCAGGCTTGGAACCCGACTTTTTTAAGAACTGCAGCAGCGCTGCGTTGAACGCCTCCGGCTGCTGCGCGATCGCCAGATGGCGGCCAGGTACGAGCGTTATCGCGGAACACGGCCAGGACCTTCGGCGGCAAAGCTTCCCAAACGCCAGGCTGATTGTTCACGGCAACTGGCGTTAGGCCGCAACGGCCGCATCTGTATTTCCGATGCTTCGGTTCCCATCAAACGCTCACGCCTCTTCCTCAATCGCCGCCTGCGCGACCTGCCGCGCCCCATCGTTGAAATGAGCCGCGATCAGATGCCCACACGCGGTGGCGGCGACGCACAGAGCCACCGAGGCGACGATATTGATCATCGCCCGCACCATCGCGCCCGACCGCATCAGATCGAAGGTCTGCAGGCTGAAGGACGAGAACGTCGTATAGCCGCCGCACAGCCCGATCATCACGAACAGTCGGACATTGTCCGAGACCGGAAAGCGCCCATGCGCTAAGGTCAGCGTGCCGAACAGGCCGATGATGAATGAGCCGGTAATATTGATGGCGATGGTGCCGAGCGGCAATTGGCGGCTGACCGGCAGCGCCAACACCGATATCGCATAGCGCGCCAGGGTGCCGAGGGCGCCGCCGAACATCACGATCAGGCAATTGGTAAAGGACAATGCTCGCTCCTTTTCGATGGGGCGGGCGGTAGACGCACTCCTACCGTTATCGCCCCTTTGGGGTCACGGTAGGAGTCATCAGCCCTGTCGGGCGGTTTCGGGGAACTCCATCCCCATCACGCGGATGATGGCGGAATTTCCCGGCGCGCACAACCCAGCGAGACGCGCTGGCGCCCCTCCTGGTCGAAATTGTCCGGCGCCAGCCAGGCGCGATATCCTTCGGCAAGTGCCGGCCATTCGCTGTCGCGGTTTCGGTCGCGACGCGCGTCCTTGTAGGCGGGGCGAGAAATTCACGTGGCCAAGCTCGACCGATCCGACCGCCGCATCGCCATTGGCCTCATGAAGCTCGGCCGCATGGCGCCCGGGGTCGAGCGGCTCCACCCGGCAATAGGTGCCGTCGAGGCTCGTGCGCGACGGGCGCGGCCGCATCCTCCCGTTCGGTCATGATGGGCGCATCCTGCGCAGAAATTGGCTCTGCACAAAGAGCCAATTTCTGCATTTCAGGGGAGCCACTCACAGGGTCGGGAAGCTTTGCGCCTTTTGCGCCTCGGCCTTGCGCTGCGCCGTTGGCAGGGAGATCAGCCCCAGATCGGCCAGATAACCGTCCGGGCCAGACGCCTTGTCCGAAGTCAGTTCGGCGACGAACTCGCGCAGACCCCGGGTGGTCTGCAGATGCCCCTTCTTGACATAGATGTAGAGCGGCCGCGACAGAGGATAGAGGCCGTCATAGATGGTCTGATAGGAAGGCATGATTCCCTCGAAGGAGGCGGCACGGATCTTGTCGCGATTGCGCTCCAGATAGCCGAACGGCAGAATCCCAAGCGCAGCCGGCTCGGCCTCCAGCTTATGCAGGGTGACCGTGTAATCGGCGGTGACGTCGACATAGGCACCATCCTCGCGCATGGCCTGGCAGGCGATCCGACGCGCCTCGCCCGCCAACGCGGCGATTTCGGGAAAACCCTTGCAGGCGCCGCCCATCGCCAGTTCGGCCAGAACGTCGCGGGTGCCGTGATTCGGCGCCGGACCGAATACCATGATCGCCTGGGCGGGCAGACCGGCATCGATCTCACGCCACAACCGATAGGGATTGGCCGCCAGCCTGCCGTCGACCGGCACGGTCTTGGCGATGGCCAGGAACAGCTGGCGTCCGGTCAAGGCCAGGGGTGCGGCCGATTTGGCGGTGGCCAGCACGATGCCGTCATAGCCGATGACGATCTCGGTGATCTCGGTAACGCCATTGGCCGCGCAGCTCTTCTTCTCGCTCTCGGTGATGCGGCGCGAGGCGCCGGCGATGTCGGGGCTGCCGTCGGCCAGGCTGGCGCAAAACAGTTTCAGGCCTCCGCCCGAGCCGATGCTCTCGACCACCGGAGCCGCGAAACCCGAGCCGCGGCCGAACTGTTCGGCCGCCGTCGAGACGAACGGCGCCACGGTCGACGAACTGGCGATGCGGATGCGATCCGCAGCCGTTGCGGGTGCGGCCAGCAGGATGGCGGCCAGCGAGAGTCCCAGGCCGTAACGGCGCATTTCTATCGATCCTTTCATTCTTTTGGGAACTGACATAGAAGTGTCACATTCCAAATCACAGCGAGTTCCAGCGCCATGCGCCTGTTGCGTTTTCTGATGCCGAAAGAGGAGAAGTTTATCGACCTCTTTTGCGAGCACAGCAAGCTGATCGTCGCCGCTGCCGACGCTCTGGCGGCGATGATGGCCGCCGACCAGAAGGATCGCCCGGCTCGCGGCCGCGAGGTGTCGGCCATCGAGAAGCAGGCCGACAGCGTCACCCACCAGACCATCGTCGCCCTCCATCGCGCCTTCATCACGCCGTTCGATCGCTCGGACATGCATGCACTCAGCAAGTCGCTCGACGATGCAGTCGATCTGATCGAAAGCGTGGTGTTAGACGCCCAACTCTATCAGGTGGTCGAGTTCGACCAGCATATGCGCGACCTCACCGGCATGATTCAGCAGACCGGCGCGTTGGTCGCCGAAGTCATGCCGCTGTTGAGGAATATTTCCGCCAATGCGGCGCGCATCAACGGGCTGTGCGAGCAGATCTCGAAGATCGAGGGCCAGGCCGACGACGTGCTGCGCGCCGCCATTTCCGACATGGTGACGGAGCGGCCCGACGCGATCACCTTCTTCGGCCGCAAGGAGGTCTATGAACTGCTGGAGGAAGTGACCGACAGCTGCGACGACGTCGCCGACGTCATCCAGGGCCTGGTCCTGGACCACGTCTGAGACGTCATGGACTCCCTGCATCTCAGCCTGCCTTTCATCGTGGCGATCATCGCGGTCGCGCTCGCCTTCGACTTCATCAACGGCCTGCACGATGCCGCCAATTCCATCGCCACCATCGTCTCGACCCGCGTTCTCGAACCGAAATTCGCGGTGGCCTGGGCGGCGACCTTCAATTTCATCGCCTTTCTGTTTTTCGGACTGTCCGTCGCCAAGACCATCGGTACCGGGATCGTCGATCCCGCGGTGATGGATCCTTGGGTGATCCTCTCGGCGCTGATCGGCGCCATCGCCTGGAACCTGTTCACCTGGTGGCTGGGCTTCCCCTCCTCCTCGTCGCATGCCCTGATCGGCGGAATCGCCGGCGCCGGCATCGCCAAGGGCGGGTTCGGCGTGCTGGTGATGAGCGGCTTCATCAAGACGACCTCGGCCATCGTGCTGTCGCCCCTGGCCGGCATGATCCTGGCCATCGCCTTGATGATCGCGCTGTCGTGGGTCGTGCGGCGGTCCACGCCCTTCGCGGTCGATCGCCGCTTTCGCAAACTCCAATTGCTGTCCGCCTCGCTCTATTCACTCGGCCATGGCGGCAATGACGCGCAGAAGACGATGGGCATCATCGCCGTGCTGCTGTTCTCGCAAGGCATGATCGGCGGCGAATTCCACGTGCCGTTCTGGGTGGTGATCGCTTCCCAGCTGGCGATGGGTCTCGGCACCCTGCTGGGCGGCTGGAAGATCGTCCGCACCATGGGTTCGAAGATCACCGAGCTGAAGCCGTTCCAGGGCTTCTGCGCCGAAACCGCGGGCGCCATCTCGCTGTTCGCCGCGACCTGGCTCGGCATCCCGGTCTCGACCACTCACACCATCACCGGCGCCATCGTCGGCGTCGGCATCACCCGGCGGGCGTCGGCGGTGCGCTGGGGCCTGGCCGGCCAGATCGTCTGGGCCTGGATCTTCACCATCCCCGCGGCGGCGGCGATCGGGTTTGCGAGTTATTGGGTAATCGGACGCTGAAATCGAGCAAGTACTTGCGCGCCGCTCGGGTATATTTCCTATTTGGTGACCAAGCGCTAGATTAGTCGGTGGAAACAACCACCCTCTCCTGGAAAGGGAGCCCCATGATCACTCGCCCCGATTACGGCATCGACGCCCCCGGCGTACAACGCAATCTCTTCGTGGGCGGGGCAATCCTGCTGCTCGGCTTTGCCGCCATCAAATTCGGCCTTTGGTCCGGCGCAGTGGGCATTCCGCTCGGCGACGGCCAGCTTCGGGTCGATTTGACCGGTCTATGCCTGGTCATGGGCGCCTCGTTCCTGACCATGGGCGTGTGGCTGTTGTGGGGCAGCAAAATCGGCAAATTGCGGGAACGCGATAGCATGCTGGGGATGCTGCGCTGGAGCGGACGCGAACAGGTGCTCGATATCGGCTGCGGCCGCGGATTGCTGCTGATCGGCGCGGCCAAACGCCTCGCCGAAGGCAAGGCCACCGGCATCGATCTATGGCACAGCGAGGACTTGTCGGACAACCGTCCGGAAGCGGTGCGCGCCAATGCGCAGGCAGAAGGCGTGACCGACCGCATCGAGATCCTGACCGGGGACATGCGCGCCCTGCCCTTTCCCGACGCCAGCTTCGATGTCGTGGTCTCGCGCGCGGCGATCCACAATGTCTATCAGCAGGAGGAGCGCGCCCGGGTCATCGCCGAAGCCGCTCGTGTCCTCAAGCCGGGCGGGCGGGCGGTGATCGCCGATATCCGCCATGGCTCGCAATATTGGCGCGAATTCGAGCGATCCGGCTGCAGCGTTGCGTCCTATGGCTCGCCGCTCTGGCGCTTCCTCGCCATGCTGTTCAGCTTCGGCGGTATGCGGCCGGTGCAGATCATCGCGACGAAGGACGCTTGACCTAATCCACCCGCTTCTTGGCCAGCTTGCGGGCGAGCGTCCGGCGATGCATGCCTAAGCGTCGGGCGGCTTCGGAGATGTTGAAGTCGGTCTCGGCCAGGGTTTCATGGATGCGTTCCCATTCCAGCGTCTTGATCGAGCTGGGGCGCGGGGCGAGCGCCACCGAGCTGTCACCCTGGTCGTCACGCTGGAAGGCTTCCTCGATATCGTCGGTGTTGGACGGCTTGGCCAGATAATGGCAGGCGCCCAGCTTGATCGCCTCGACGGCGGTGCCGATCGAGGCGAAGCCGGTCAGCACGACGATGCGCATGGCGGGATCCCGCTCATGCAGGATGCGCACGCATTCCAAGCCCGAAGCGCCGACCAGCTTGAGATCGACCACCGCGAAGCCCGGCATGAACGCGTCCAGGATCTGCGCGGCCGCCTCGGCATTGTCGCAAATACGCACGCTGTAACCGCGGCGCTCGAAGGACCGGCCCAGCGCCCCGGCAAGCGACGGATCGTCCTCGATGATCAGCAGACGGCGCGGCGTCTCATGGCTCATTGGGAATCTCCAGTGCCGCCACCGGCAGAGACATCTCGACCGAGGCGCCGCCCTCGGCACGATTGCGCACGGTCAGCGCCCCGCCGAGCTTGCGCAGCACATTGACCACCAGAAATAGACCGAGTCCGCTGCCTGGACGGCCCTTGGTCGATTGATAGGGCTTGCCGAGATTGGCCAGGATCTCGGGGGCGAAGCCGGGCCCCTTATCGTGCACGGTGACGATCAGGTCGGCCCCGGTCAGCGACGCGGTCACCCCGACCCAGGCGGGCGACGCCTCCAGCGCATTGTCGAGCATATTGAGGAGCGTCTGGCGCACCACCGTCTCGGCGACGATCGGCACGTCGCGGCCGATCTGGATGGCGGCGTCGAATTGGCTCGGCGCGCGCGTCCGGCGCCATTGCTCGACCACATCGGTCAGGAAGGCCGACAAGGTGGTGCGCACCGCATCCTCGCCGCGCGCCTCGCCGGCCGCCAGCAGGATGCCCGATACGATGTCCTTGCAGCGCGCCAGGGCCGCGCGCACTTCCTTGAGGTCGGCCGAGAGCGACGGATCGCCGCCGATCGCCTTCATATGCTCCCAGTCATTGAGGATCACCGACACCGTGGCCAAGGGGGTGCCAAGCTCATGGGCGGCACCCGAGGCCAGCAGCCCCATGCGGACGATATGCCCCTCCTCCACCGAGCGCTGCTGCAGATCCGACAGCAGCCGGTCGCGGTCACGCAGGTTGGCCGTGATGCGGGTGACGAACAGCACGGTCAGCCCCGCCGCCAGCAGGAAGCAGAGAAACATGCCGTAGAGATGCAAGGACAGATAGCTCGACTGCCCATGCGCGCCCAGCCCGAAGGCCGAGAGGTCCATCGGCTGGTGATAGCGGATCAGCCACAGGAAACAGAGCCCGGCCAGCCCAGCCAGCGCCCAGACGTAAGAGGTCGGCAACAGCACCGCGCCGAGGATCACCTGCAGCAGAAACAGCGAGACGAAGGGATTGACCGCCCCGCCCGAGAGATAGAGCTGGGCCGTCAGCGCACCGACATCGAGCAGGAGTGCTGCGAAAAGCAGTGTCTCGTCGATCACCCAGTGCGAGCGCAGCAAGGCGAAGCTGACCAGATTGAGCGCCACCAGGAACAGCAGCACATAGCCCATCTCGACCAGCGGCAGCGGGATGGCGAGCCAGGTTTGGGCGACGAAGATGGCGGCGATCTGGCCGGCCACGGCGATCCAGCGCAAGGCTACCAGCAGCAGCAGGTTCTTGCGCTTGGTAATGTCCTGAATGGATTCGGCGACCCCGGGACCCGGTAGGGGCTCGTCGATTGGCTCTGGGCGAATCACTGCCATGCCCAGAGTCTCACCCTCTCCGGGATCGCCGTCAAGGCGCCCGGAGAGGCGGGAAACAACCGTCATTCCGCCGACATCATCCCCGGCATCATGTTCATGTTCATATTGTGCATCACCCACAGCGTGCCGACCATCAGGATGAGCAGAATGATCAGCGTGAACACGAAGGCCGCCCCGTTCCAGGACTGGCTCGATTTCGGGTTCATATGCAGGAAATAAATCAGGTGGACGACGATCTGCACCGCGGCGAAGACCATGCAGACCGGACCGGCCGTGCCGGCCGGCAGCGAGCCGGACATCACCAGCCCGAAGGGAATTGCGGTCAGCACTGCGGCCAGGAAGAAACCGATCAGATAGGAGCGGGCATCGCCATGGCCGCCGCGCGCGTCATGATTATCATTGGCACCAGGGGCGCCGTGGGCGTGAACAGGTGCCGACATTACGCGACCCCCAGCAGATAGACGGTGGTGAACACACCGATCCAGACGATGTCGAGGAAATGCCAGAACAGGCTGAGGCAGGTCAGGCGGGTGATGTTGGCTTCGGTCAGGCCGCGGCGCAGCACATGGACGATCAGCGTGACCATCCAGATCATGCCGGCGGTGACGTGCAGCCCGTGGGTGGCGACCAGGGTGAAGAAGGAGGACAGGAAGGCAGACCGGTCCGGACCGGCCCCCTTCTCGATCAGCTCGGCGAATTCATGCAGCTCCATGCCCATGAAGCCCAAGCCCATCAGCAGGGTGATGCCCAGCCAGGCCAGGGTGGCGCTGCTGCGCTTGCGCTCGGCCGCGATCATCGCCATGCCGTAGGTGACGCTCGACACCAGCAGAAAGGTGGTTTCGACCGCGACATAGGACAGATCGAACAGATCCTTGGGCCCCGGCCCGCCCGCCGTCGCCCCGCGCAGCACGGCGAAGGCGGCGAAGAGCGCGGCGAACAGGATGCAGTCGCTCATCAGATAGATCCAGAACCCGAGCGTGGTGGTTCCGGCAAAGTCGTGATGGTGCTCGTGATCGGCAACCAGATGCAGATGATCGCCGAGTACGGGGCTTTGAACAGTCATCTCAGGCCTCCTGCGTGCCGAGTTTCTGGTAATAGGCGCCTTCGGTGCGGGCCACCTCGTCGGACTTGACGTAATAGTCGCGGTTCTCATTGAAGGAATGGCCGATGGCGACGACGATGAGGGCGGCAAAGGCCGCGATGGCCAGCCACCAGACGTGCCAGATCAGGGCGAAACCCAGCACGCCGGCAAAGGCCGACAGGATCACGCCGGTGCCGGTATTGCGCGGCATGTGAATCTCGGCATAGAGCGGTTCAGGGGCGGTCGCCAGGCCTTCCTGCTTGTCGTCCCAGAAGGCGTCCCGGCCATGCACATGCGGGGTGCGCGCGAAATTGTAGAAGGCCGGTGGCGAGGAGGTCGCCCATTCCAGCGTGCGGCCATCCCACGGATCGCCGGTCAGATCGACCAGAGCCTTGCGGTTGACGATGGAAACCGCGATCTGGGCGATGGTCGACAGGATGCCGGCGAAGATCACCAGGGCGCCGATCATCGCCACCACCAGATAGGGCGTGAACTGGGGATTGTCGAAATGGTTCATGCGGCGCGTGGCGCCCATCAGGCCGAGGATATAGAGCGGCGTGAAGGCGAGGTAATAGCCGATCAGCCAGCACCAGAACGAGATCTTGCCCAGACGCTCGTCGAGCTTGAAGCCGAACGCCTTGGGGAACCAGTAGTTCAGGCCGGCCATCACGCCGAACACCACGCCGCCGATGATCACATTGTGGAAATGGGCGACCAGGAACAGGCTGTTATGCAGCACGAAGTCGGCGCCGGGCACGGCGGTCAGCACGCCGGTCATGCCGCCGATGGTGAAGGTCACCAGGAAGCCCATGGCCCACAGTATCGGCGGCTCGAAGCGCACCCGGCCGCGATACATGGTGAACAGCCAGTTGAAGATCTTAACCCCGGTCGGGATCGAGATGATCATGGTCGAGATGCCGAAGAAGGCATTGACGTTGGCGCCCGACCCCATGGTGAAGAAATGGTGCAGCCACACCATGAAGGACAGAACGGTGATGCAGATGGTGGCATAGACCATCGATTTGTAGCCGAACAGGCGCTTGGACGAGAAGGTGGCCACCACTTCGGAGAAGATGCCGAAGCAGGGCAGGATCAGGATATAGACCTCGGGATGGCCCCAGGCCCAGATCAGGTTCAGATACAGCATGGCGTTGCCGCCGCCGTCATTGGTGAAGAAGTGCATGCCGAGATAGCGGTCGAGCGACAGCATGGCCAGGGTCGCGGTCAGGATCGGGAAGGCCGCGACGATCAGCATGTTGGCGCACAGCGTGGTCCAGGTGAAGACCGGCAGGCGCATCATGGTCATGCCGGGTGCGCGCATCTTCAGGATCGTGGTGATCATGTTGACGCCGGCCAGCAGCGTGCCGAGACCTGATATCTGCAAGGCCCAGATATAGTAATCGACGCCGACGCCCGGGCTGTAGCCAAGTTCCGACAGCGGCGGGAAGGCCAGCCAGCCGGTGCGGGCGAACTCGCCCAACCCCAGCGAGATGTTGATCAGCATGGCGCCGGCGACGGTCAGCCACAGG
>Ga0116226_10006714_pt1 | contig 10347 bp, 6 predicted proteins | sample S1TSphfallax_FD_89692 | JGI IMG/M metagenome (GOLD analysis project Ga0116226, IMG submission 89692) | Host-associated microbial communities from peat moss isolated from Minnesota, USA - S1T2_Fa - Sphagnum fallax MG | ecosystem: Host-associated > Plants > Peat moss > Unclassified | place: USA...
ACATTGTTCAACATTAGTGTTTAGCATCTAATAAGGATTTGTAACCATCAAAGGCATCAAACTTGAACATAGTGTTCACATCCATATACAAAACATCCATTTATCCTTGGCAAACTTTGGTTATTGTCACAAGATCACATACGAAAACATTTTTCAATTGCTTGAACATAATCAAATTGTGAACTGATTATAGCAAAAGGAGTATGGCAACAAGACCCAATAGAATTTGGACTTGGACATCACAAAGGAGGTCAAAATTGGCCTTTTCTTTGTCATTGTTAAGGCCATCAATATTTGCCATCTTCGTGAACAATGTTTTGTATTCAGAGATAACATGCCTTGTTAGGGACAATATAAAATGCATCGAATCTTCACATTCTTCTAGATTTTAGCTCATTTTTTTTCCATTACATTAACAAGCTTGAAGAATTCCAAATGTTGTTTTAGGCTTTTAAAACATTAATTGTATGAAACCAAAAACAAACTTTCAATTTTTCCACCACTTACAAATGTGACAATGTTTACATTACAAGATTGGTCTAGTGAGCCAAGGTGAAAGCACACTATGGCAAACCCCCTTTGCGGAACTTTTCCATCCACTACTAAAAGTATTTTAGTATGAATTTCACAAAATGTAGTCCATTTAATTTTGAGTTTAAATTTAGATGTTTTGGTTTAAAATCTTTTATTTTCATAAAATTAATGTTATTTAAAATAATTTGAAAAAATAAACTAAATCTAATAATGTAAAGGAAAGGAGCCATGGGTATATTTCTATGTACATAGTATAACAAAACTCATTTTGTCATTTCAAATTGCCTTAGTATTTAGTTTCATTAATGATACAATTTTATTTTTTTTCAAAATCTAAAAACACTTGCCCACCTCAAAACACTTGTCACACTCCATTTACAAGTGATTGTTTGTGAAAATGTCAATTTACCACATACTTATGATCAAGACCATAAGAAAACCCCATATATGACATGAAAATCATCAAAATTTTCAAATGGTTCACAAATTTGGTTTAAATTATGTGAAATGACATTTGAAATAACTACTATAAATTTCATGAAAGTTAAAAATTATTTCAATATTTTTGGAATATATTTGCATTTTTTAATATGTCATGACATGTATTCTTTTAATGCAAATATACTCCAAATCCACCATAATATAAAGAAAAAATGATTAAATTGTTTTACTATTTTTTTTTTTGGGTTATGTTTTACCATAATATGCAAAAACATTGTGAAAATCTTTTGTAGTTTTGACATGGTTTAAGTTTTAAAATGACCACCCAACAAAACAATACAATGTGGCTACACAAAGGGGGTCACCATAGTGTGCTTTCACCTACCATACAATGAATTTCCATGGAATGCATGGGGAACCCATCATTCACAATTTTATTTTGTAACACTTTGAAACCTTGGAATACAGAAACCCCATCAACACCAAAATGTCATAAGATTTTTTTTAATCAATTTTTAAAATAATCCACCTTGGTTCATCAAGGTCTACACAAAAACTTGCGTGAGGTTGTTAACATTAGATCCAAGTTGCCACATGCTTAAAAGAAAACAAAATTGGTATAGTATGCAAACAATTTTGCAAAACATAAGCATGAATAAAAACTCAACTCTAGTTGTTAATAATTGTCACTTCATCACATGTCAAAGAAACATATTGGGTTACTATACTACAATATCAACTATAGTGGCATTCGACACAATTTAGTGCATGTTTTGAGCCATGGCCCAACCCACAAAATTTGTTTAGTGCGTTTTGGGATTATTTTTTAAATTCAAAATATCAAAGAGCTTTTTGTGAACCTTGTATTCCAACAACAACTTGCCATATTGCAAAGTGTGAAATAATGTGGCAAATTGCACAAGCTTTTTGCATTTTTTGCCCATAACCCCATTGGCAACCAATTGCAACACTAACTCCTTGCCCTTGGAAGCATATGGAATTGCAAATTTTTGGCATGTTTACAATCCTTATTAGCATACCACTATGTAAAGCTCAATTAAGTGTTAATAATTTATCTTTTTGCTTTACCTTTTAGCAAACTTTGCATTTGATAGTATGCACACAACTATCAAACCTTATTTGTAATTTAACCTAAAGCAACTTTGCCCCCCATGAAACTTGGAATTTGTAAGTAGATTCATAAGATGGTTTTTTTTTCTTTGCTTCTAGTGGGGACGCATGATTAGGTTGTTCAAGAGAAATGACAAATTTTAGATTTAGAGTATCATTAATAAAATATATAAGTGAACCCAATGGGGAAGCCTTTGGGTTTGTACCTCTCGAATGACTAAGATAGATAAATGGCACAACATTTTGCAGGCAATGCACATTAAGGTTCTAAAATGTTACACAATGTGGATGCAATTGCTCTACTACTACCCAAATTCACATCATGAAACATGACAAGTGGGGTAGAATTTTTAAGGTTGTGGAAATAATAAAAATACTTGAACTTGAAGTTCGATGGTGAGCAAAAAGGAGGCATCTTCTTAATTGAAAATCTTGCAACACCCTTAACATCCAGAGTCCGAACTCCAAACCCAAACATAAACCTCTTCAACACAATGACAGTGCTAAGTGGACACATTCAAGAACTCAAGATGTGATGATAATGGACAACATTCAAAAAACACAACAAACAACCATGATTCATGCATACATGAGTGTGACACAACTTAAGAGCTCAAAGCACACCTAAAATTTAAAACCTTCAAGCTTAAGCCTTGAATAGAATAATGAAAGTACATTGAACTCACCAACATAGAAAGAAAAGTTTTTAATTTATAAGTTATTGTAACAACTCCTTGAGTTCAAGTTTGAGGTAAGTTGTAACAAAGTCTAGACTCCAAATACCAAAGTTTAGACTAAAATACCATATGCAAAGAGCCTAAGATCAAAAGTACCTGGTACAAGTGCATACCAACTTGAATTTGTTGAAAGTTGAATCTTGATTCACCTATTCAATGTTCATTGTTGAGTTGTGCATCAAAGATCAAATCAAATCCAAGCTTCAAGTTCCAACTTCCAAGGCAACTATAGTGGCACCATATTGCACAATCTTCTCAAACATGATCCTAATGGGCTTCCATTCAATGCCATAATCCATTGCATGATCATACTCATAACTTCAAACTTCATAATTTCACCTCAGACTTTAGTGCTCACTGTTCACAAGTTGCACACAATGCACAATGCACATTACAATTTACACTATACACACACAACATTCAAACAAGGTTTAGGTTTTGGCAACTTCCTTTTGCAATTGGGAAAATGAGTGGCAAAAGGAACCTTAAGTGGATAGGATCAAGTTGTCAAATGACTAAAATTGAGAGGTGTGTTGTGGTGAAAGTTTGCAAATGTTGAAGGAGAAGATGGCAACATGGAGAGCCATTAGGGCAAGATTTGACGATCTAACAGTGCAAAAGCATGATCACTTTGAAGGCAACAAGGCACGGAGTGAGGTACTGATTATGGCGATGGAATCCATTGCCATCATCAGTTTTAGGCGAAAATTCCCCTCTTAAATCCAAGCTTACAAGTGGCGGCCCAAAAAAATTAGGGGAATTTGGTGAATTTTCACCAGGAAAAAAAAACACTACTTTCAAATGAGAGTTTAAAGGGTCTCTTCCATTTGGCTGCTGTGATCACAGTTACACATGCAGGCTACCTTTGTGATCACGGCAGCCTAATGGAAAGTCACTGAATTGGGGCACTGTTTTTTGCTTCATGATCAAGCAATTTCCATTGGATAGCAGCAGCTGGGATGGAAACATCCTTTTTACTTTTAGCTTAAATTTACCCAATTGGATTCTCATTTTTCAAAATGGATCAGAATTTTTTTTAATTGGGTTTTCAGTCACCAAATTTCGACGTTCTTGTTCAAAGAATTGCTTGCTATACATGTAGTTGACAATCACCAAGGTTTTAGCATGTAGCCCAAAATGCGAAGGATGCTTCATTCTTTTTTACTTTCACATCTTGTTGTTTATAGCCAAATTTGGCTAAGCTGTCTTCTGGATGATTGCCACTTCAGCGACATCACAAAAATGAAAACAAAACCCTGACTGGAAATCCCGAAGTAGTTAATGTTAAGAATGTTCGGAACATTTCATATGTAGGTAACTTTTCTAGAGAACTTTAAAAGGACACTTATTCCCAGAAAATAATGATAGATGTGACCTTCTAGTGACGTACTCGTAAAACTCATAACTGACTTAGCTTTGTAGTTGTCCAATGTTTGACTTCTAGATCTGTGACGTGACTATGAGCTAGCGACCTGCAACAAACTTAATGAAAAGCTGCTATTAGTGCAGAATCTGTGATCGGAGCGACCTAATGGAAAGCCAGGTTAGGTCTTCTGCTGGTCCGCATCTTGTCCTGATTTGATTCAAATGAAATCCCACCAGCAAATGGGAAGGACCTCCTGACTGGCCTGCCAGGAAGCATCTTGCGCTTTACCACTAACTAGGTCTTTAATAGTCACACTGCCCTAGACCCACAGAGCAAGCAGATTAAGCAGGCAGCCTGGAACCCACAAAGACGGCTCTTTTGAATTATTATGCAAAATACCCAACCTAACCCGGGCATGGATTAATAGAAGCAAGTTAGTAGAAAAGCGCCCTCCCTGATCTTTAGCTTGCAATGGAACCCACTACTAAAGCTGGCGGCTCCTTCATGCTTGGGTACGTAGGTCCTTTATGATACAATATTGGGGGTCTTGTATTGGCCCTTAGAGCATTTAGAGAATTATGCTACCATATTTGGATGACACCTTATGCACATTAGTAATGCCTGCTCAAAAACAGGAGGCAACTTACCACTCTCCTAGGCATAAGGTGTGTCTCACTCTTAGCATCTTGTGATCTATGTATGTTCAGATGTATGATAACATTTGTCTCATGCTTTACAATTTGTAAGGTCCTTAGGTGGGGAACTTCAAGTGTGGGGGCGAATATTTGTTTTTTCTCTAAGTATTAACCAGGTAGCAGACTGAAATATATGCATGTATGCTTGTCAAATCTTTACTTTTTCAAAAACCCAAACCCCCCATTTTTACCCAGCATTTTCAAAAAGTTGACATCCATCCCAGCCTCATAATCAATGATTTTAAAATCTCAAATATTCATAACCAGATCTAACATGGGGAGAATAACAATGTGAGCTGTCTCTCAAAAACTTAGATCAATAACCTTTTCATGCTCAGATTGTTCTATCTTCATATTGAAAAGGAAAAAAAGTTCTTCAAATTCTTTTTAGTTGTTTTAAATAATCAATAAGCATTTTCAATTGTGATTCAGGTAACACGTGTTCAAATTTGCAAAACATTAGTGTTGTTTTAGATTGTCAGGAACTTGCCTTGCTTTGTAAGCTTAAAATTTTTAAGACTGTTTGTCAAAGCCTTAAAAAGGTAGCAAAAACCCAGCCTTGTAGGACATTGTTAAAGACCTATCATATGTTTTTAAAGGAATCTTCTAAAAACCATGATAAAAAACTTTTTTTTTGTACTTGTTTGAATTTCTATTGAAAAACCGAGCCTTATACCCAATTAATCACATGCCCTAACCCTCACCTCATAACCTCCCCCCCTCTTTGGGTTTCTAAGACCTGGACCTGAGCAATTCTTTAAATCTCTTAAAAATAACTGAACTGAACTCAATTGATTCTTTGAATTTTTTATTGTCAAATACCCAGACTCAACAATGAAAGGAAAAAAAACTAGTCCTCACCCCCATCACACTGGAACATCCCCTAAAAGTGGGACCAGACAGAGCTAGAACCAACCGCGTCACCTAAGCCCATTATTTTGGTAATGCACTCACCCCAGGAACTTGCTCTAGGCTTAGAATTGCAAAGCAAACACACTCTTGAGATGGTAATAAGTAATAACTTGCTGGATTCCATAACATGTTGGACCGGTTTCAACCTTTCCCATGAACTACTAGCCAGTATACTCCATGTCTAATCTGACCTGAAATCAGTATAACATAGTCAAACTTGAGCACATGTTGCCATAATGTGCACAATGATCAATGTCCAGCAAAGATGGAGGTATTAATTAGGGTCTCTTAATGCTGCTATTTACTCGGTTAAGTTGGGGCACACCCAGCATTCTATCAGGGGCCCACATTAGCCATCTGAAATCTTCTTCCTGTGGGGTGATTTCTGATGGATGTCCAGACTCCAGACTTCCCATCTGGAGTGTTAATAATAAGATGCAAAATTGGAATCCAAGATGCCACCAATTGTTTTCAAGCCATCTGTAAACAACAGTGAAAGCTGAATCAACCAGATAACATTGAAAGTTGGTTTTGTGACGTAATTGTTAAATCTTGATTGTATTCACAATTACACTACACTTCAGCAAAAACAAACAAACGCATGATTTGAGTGAAAAACACACACATGGTTCCATTGCTACCTACGTAAGAATCCAAGTGCAATATTTCAACTGAAGGGCAAGTAGGTGGTTGGGTGGACCAAAGAGCAGCAAAAAAAAAGGACATTCACTAAAGTTTATTTCATAATTCATTTTTACATTGTGATGCCATGCATCAGGATGCCACAATTAGAAATTTTAAGTTTTTTTACATTCAAAGTTTACAGCATCTAAAGGTTGTTGAGAAAGACAAGTGCACAAAATCTTAACATGAATGGGTCAAAATACCCTCAAAAGAGTTGCTAGCATTGCTTTACACAGGATTGCAAGACCTTTCGAACCCAAAATGATTTTTTTCATACAAATGAATTTTTTCAATGAGTTTTATTGCAACTTGTTATGAAAAATGCTTTGAGTTGTCTTAATAGATTAAATTTTTTTTTAAAAAAATCTTGAATAAATATGAATTTTTAGAACCGTGCAAATTCTTTGTGATTTTATGTTTCATCTTACAAAATTATTATAATTTTAAGTCATCTCAAAAAGTTCATTATTTTTAGGTTCATTTTTTAAATTATAATTTATAACTTTGCTTAATACATCACGTAGATTATACCCATTTATATGTGATCAATATTTTTTAAAATTCTAAAATTTTAAAACATACTTTGAATTATTAAGTTTTAGAATCCCACAATTTTTATTGTCAATGGTTTTTTATTATGTTTAAAAAATCTTATTATGATCCAATCTTTTTTACTATCAAATATTTTTATTATAATATGATTATTTTTTAAATCATTTGTAAAATGTGTTTTCTTAACATGGCATTCTTCATTTTCAAAAGTTTTTGACTAAAACCAGAATTAATAATTGGGTTTGAAAATGAATTTTTAATTTAAGTTTATTGACATTCGTATGTGTAAAAACAAAAAAACCTGTCCTGATTTTCATGGTTTTAAAATTTAAAAACATAAATAAATCTTCAGTTTTGAATGGTAGTTTTGGACATCTAATGCCCTTTTTGACTCCTTTGACTTTGTTCACTTGCATTGCTTTGTTTTCAAAATGTTAATATGAACTTTTGAAAAACAATAGCTAGTTTTATTTTCAACAAAAGTCCATAACTCAATATTTTCATTTCAAGATGTAATTTTGTTAACATGCACTAAAACAATTGTATCCATACTTAGTTTTGTGTATCTAAAATGTTTTTATAAAAAAGAACTACAAATGGATTTTTTAATATATATCTGAATATATTATTCTAAAAATTTTAAATCAAGTCAATCAATTAAAGTATCCAAAAGAATTCATTAAATAGTTGTAATTAATTTTTTAAAAATAAAAAACACCAAAGAAAATTTTTAAAATATTTGAAAATGGCATATTCTTGAATTTCTAAAACTATAAACATTAACATGATATTCTAAAAGAAACTTTGAAATTTTTTATTTCAAAATACAAAAATTCAAAAATATTCTTCATGAAAAACTATTGAAAGCAATGGCCTAGAAAAAGGTGAGAGTGCCTCATGATGGAGTGCTTGCACTCTTAATACGATGCAAAATTATTCAAATATTTTATTATTATTAAAATTTCTTTTAAAAACCAACTCCCAAATTTTTTTAAAATGAAATCATTAATGCTAATCAAAGTGGACCGATGACTTTTTTTGGTCCAGATTACACCCCTTAAATTCAATTGCAAAAATCAATAGATTTTGTAAATTTTGTTTTTAAGCATCATGATGAATTGGCCTCTGTATATTTCCAAGTCTATATCCTAAAATTGAATCTCTATTGACAAAATCTAACATCTACAATAAAACATATTTCATATTGAAATTTCTTTTGCAAACCATTGATGGGTGTGAAGCTAAAAATCAGCCCTAAACTACCAAGCTATAGAAGCTAGTTGAACCCACAAAGATAAGGAATATAGGTAATTTTTCCTGAATGTTGTTTTTCAAGAAATCTCTAGGATTGCATTTTAAATGCAATCTTAAATTTGCACTAAAAAGCAATGAAAAAGGAATGGTGATCAAATTTATCTCTATCATTACAATGATTGAGATCATTGAATCTTTTGTTGCCATCACCAATCAACATGAGCACTATCTTCCTTAAATTTTCATCCAAAATCATTTGCTTTAATTTCATCGATGTGAAAAATTGAAATTTTCAATAATGTGAACAAGTGATATTTTCATCCATGCATTTGCTTTCTGAGAATGAAAAAAGATATTATTTCTGAATTCAGTTTTGAATCAACAAACAACTCGCCAAGGTCAAATCATTATGATACTGTAGTTTGTAATTGAACTTTGAATTTACATTGATTTTCGTATCTGATGCACCAAGGCAATTAAAGTTATCAAACCTAAGTCAAGTCCACAAAACAATAAAGGGGACTTTAGATATGGCATAATATTTCAAATTCCACAATTTGTTGGTGTGACATTTGAGCAAGCAAAATTCTGAACTTGACTTGTCTATTTGGTTCCAAGAAATATTTGTTTTTACTACACCAAAATGTGGGTTTTTTACACTAATATGCATGACACATGTGCGACATAAACTTTGTGGTTTCATCCATCACAATGTAAAATAAGTAGTATTTAATATGTGACATATCCAACTTATGTTATGGTTTGACATCAATTTATGGCACACATTACACTAATGTTAAACTAATGTCGAACTATAATATAAGCATAGTATGTGTCACAATAAACACACGAAATCACAAAGTTTTCTTCACATATGTGTGAGGAGCCATGGCCTTCTATTGTGGCAAAAACTATATTTTGTTGTAGTGTTTTTTCAATGGAAGATTCTGCCATAAATTTCTAGGTTTTGTAAAAAGATCTGTCAAGAATTTCAAGAAAAACTTGTCCCAAGGGGAAATTTGGCCACATTTCAACACACTTTTCAGTTTCATCACAATTTTTCACCAGTGTTCTACAATTTCAACAGTTTTGTGCAAGCTTTCCACCAGTTGACCAGATATCCTCTGTGAGATGATCATTCAAAATGCTGCACCAGCAAACTGGAAAAACGAATTACTGGAACTGTGATGAGTGGTAGTGGTAGTCATAAATTGTTAGTCATAACTTGTCAACTCATTTGGAAATTTACAACTTCCATAACAATTTCACATGCCAGCTAAAGCTACAACAGCATGGCGGATCTCTGCTTTCTATCATCTTCTGCACATCACTAAACCGACAACTCTGTAATGACAATAAACTGGCTCAGTGTAGGATTATAGACTTCTTAACCTGCAGAGACATGCTGGTGGCCTCACCAGATATTACAATCCATGGAGGGTTTGCCTTGTACTGGACTTATATGTAAAGTACCCAAACTGGGATTACTAGGATGAAATCAAAAGTTAGGATGAAAACAGTAGTACACAGGGAAAAAAAAACAAAGAGTCCATCAAATTGTTTTCTCACCTAAATTGCTCATCATATCAGTTTCAGGCCTAGTTCGTACTTGACTTGACATCACCTTCGTGGGGGTGGGGGGAGGGGGGGGCGGGGTTTTGCCAGGTTCAATGTTCTGTGTAGAGTGTGTAGTATGATCATGGATGGGAAACCCTTCCACTGACTAGTAAGATGAGTGTCATCAAGCTCTTTCGGCCTTTTATGTTGGTTACTGGCTTATGATCGCTTAAGGCCACTTAGGGTCAGTTTCCATGTGACCCATGACACAATTATTCTTTGATAAGTAGTAATTACGCCGTGTCATTAGTGCCACTACCAGGTTCAATGTTCTGTGTAGAGTGTGTAATATGATTGTAGATGGGAAACCTTTCCACTGACTAGTAAGATGAGTGTCATCAAGCTCTTTCGGCCTTTTATGTTGGTTACTGGCTTATGATCTCTTAAGGCCACTTAGGGTCAGTTTCCAGGTGACCCATGACAC
>Ga0116226_10006715_pt1 | contig 10347 bp, 9 predicted proteins | sample S1TSphfallax_FD_89692 | JGI IMG/M metagenome (GOLD analysis project Ga0116226, IMG submission 89692) | Host-associated microbial communities from peat moss isolated from Minnesota, USA - S1T2_Fa - Sphagnum fallax MG | ecosystem: Host-associated > Plants > Peat moss > Unclassified | place: USA...
ACAACCGGTTACACCGCAGACCGCATACCGATCAATACATCGGATGCGTTCCAATCGCGCGAGCCGTAGCATACTCCCTCAGGGGACACTAGCGCCTCGCAAAAGGCTGAAACCCCGCTAGATCATCGCCATGCCGCCGTTGACGTGGATGGTCTGGCCGGTCACGTAAGCCGCCTCGCGACTGGCGAGATAGACGCAGGCGGCGGCAATGTCGATCCCCTCCCCGAGCCTCGCGGCCGGAATGCGGCCGAGGATCGCGCCGCGTTGAGTCTCGTTCAGCTCATCGGTCATCGGACTGGCGATAAAGCCTGGCGCGATACAGTTCACCGTCACGTTGCGGCTGGCCACTTCCTGGGCGAGCGACTTGGAGAAGCCGATCATCCCAGCCTTAGAGGCGGCGTAGTTGGTTTGTCCCGGATTGCCGGTCACGCCAACCACCGACGTGATGCCCAGGATCCGGCCCCAGCGGCGCTTCATCATGCCCTTCAGGGCGGCGCGGGAGAGGCGGAAATAGGCCTCAAGGTTAACCTGCTGAACGACGGACCATTCCTCATCCTTCATGCGCAGCAGCAGATTGTCCCGCGTCAGGCCGGCGTTGGAGACCAATATATCGACGCCGGCGCCCGCCTTGGCTTCCGCCTGAGCCACTAGACTGTCCACCGACGCCGGATCGGCCAGGTCGGTCGCCACGGTGAAAACGCGCTCTCCCAGCGCCTCGGCCAAGCTCGTCAGCGCCGCCTCCCGCGTGCCCGAAAGCACCACGCTTGCGCCTTGAGCATGGAGCGCGCGTGCAATCGCGCCCCCGATACCCCCTGAGGCGCCCGTCACCAGCGCGCACTTATCCGTCAGATCAAACATCATAGGTCTTTCCGCCGCTGTTTGGTCGCGGCCTGAAGTGTTCGAAGATTTACAGCGTTTGGGCGAAGGCTTCCAACTCGGACGGGGTATTGAGCGCCAGGGCCTCGGTCTCGGGCGAGATACGCTTGGCCATGCCGGTCAGCACCTTGCCCGCCCCAAGTTCGCAGAAGCGGCTCACGCCGCCCTGCTGCGCCATCCACAGAATGCTCTCGCGCCACCGCACACGCCCAGTGACCTGCTCGACCAGAAGCGCGCGGATTTGGTCGGGATCGCTGACGGATCGGGCGGTGATATTGGAGATAATCGGTGCGCCGGGAACGGCGATCTCGATCTGGGCCAGGGCCTCAGCCATCGCCTCCGCGGCGGGGCCCATCAGCGGACAGTGGAACGGCGCCGAGACATTGAGGGGTACCGCACGGGCGCCCAGGGCCTTGGCGGCTTCGATGGCGCGATCCACGGCGGCCTTTTCGCCAGAGATGACGACATTGCCCTGGTTATTGTCGTTAGCGACCACGCAAACGCCGATCTCAGCCCCGGCCGCCGCCGCCTGCTCAGCCAAGGCGACATCGACCTTTGGGCCGATCAGCGAGGCCATGGCGCCTAAGCCCACAGGCACGGCCCTTTGCATGGCCTGGCCGCGCAGCTTCAAAAGCTTTGCGGTGACGCCGAGGTCCAGCGCGCCCGCCGCCGCAAGCGCTGAATATTCGCCGAGCGAATGGCCCGCCGCGAAGGCTACACCATCAATGCCGATGTTGAACTCGACGTCGAGTGTGCGCGCGACAGCCAGGCTGACCGCCATAATCGCCGGCTGAGCGTTCTCCGTGAGACGCAGCTCCTCCTCCGGTCCTTCGATCATGAGGCGCGTCAGGTTCTGGCCCAGCGCGTCATCGACCGTGTCGAATACCTCGCGCGCGCAGCCGAACGCTTCGGCCAGATCGGCGCCCATGCCCACGACATGACTGCCCTGGCCGGGAAAAACGAAGGCCAGACTCATCGAAAAATGCTCATCTAATTGTCTGCAACAGCCCGTGAAAGGGCGAACCGTTAAGCGAAACCCGCCGCGGCGGCAAGCTGAGCCCGCCCAACCTCATCACGATAGGTCCGCGACGCTTTACATTGTTCTGCGAAGGGCCGAATCGCCAAAGGGTCGCGCTTCAGCCGTGTGGCGCATGGAACGGAGGATGACGACGATGATGACGACAGCCCTCGACATCGCCCCCCACCTCCCCTCGGCTTCGGAATCGGCCGCGGCGGATACGCCCCACCTGGAGCAGCCCTACCTTAATCTGCTCGCCGACATCTTAGCGTCCGGCGTGAAGCGCGAGGACCGGACAGGAACTGGAACGCTCGGCGTCTTTGGCCGTCAGATGCGGTTTGACCTGGCCCGGGGCTTTCCGCTGCTCACCACCAAATCCCTTCATTTCAAGTCGATTGTCTTGGAGCTGTTGTGGTTTTTGCGAGGCGACACCAATGTCCGCTGGTTGCAGGAACGCGGCGTCAGCATCTGGGACGAGTGGGCGGACGACAAAGGCGAGCTTGGCCCCGTCTATGGCAAGCAATGGCGGTCTTGGGCGGCGCCGGACGGCCGCGTGATCGACCAGATCGCCAACCTGCTGCATGGCCTAAAGACCAATCCCAACAGCCGACGCCACATTGTCAGCGCCTGGAATCCGGCGGAGGTGGAGGATATGGCGCTGCCGCCCTGTCACTGCCTTTTTCAGTTCTTCGTGGCTGAGGGCCGACTATCTTGCCAACTCTACCAGCGCTCCGCCGACGTTTTCCTGGGCGTGCCCTTCAATATCGCCAGCTACGCGCTTTTGACCCTGATGGTCGCCAAGGCGGTGGGGCTTCAGCCCGGCGAGTTCGTCCATACGCTCGGCGACACGCACCTCTATCTCAACCACCTCGATCAGGCCCGGCTACAGCTCACCCGCACACCGCTTAGGCCCCCGACCCTGTCGCTGGCCGACAAGACAGACCTGTTCGCCTTCAACTACGAAGACGTGAAGCTGACAGGCTACCAAGCCCACCCAAAGATCGCCGCCCCTATCGCGGTTTAAGAGCGGGACCGACGTAAGGGCACGCTATAAGAAGCGCGCTTTGACTGCGGCGACGAAGATTTCGGCGCGCTCCACCGACCAGACGGCCTTATCCAGCTCAATCGGCTCCCCGCTATAATCCGCCACCTGCCTGAACCGCTGAACCACGTTCAGGGCCTCGCCGTGCTCGACAGAAAAATGGCCGGGACGCACAAGATGCTCGCCGAACTTCGCGATCGGCCCGTTATGAGTCTTGATCGGGGCCTTTATCTCTTCAATGCGCAGAGCAAACAGCGCAGCGTGTGCGGCGTCGAACATGGCGTAATACGCGCGATTGCAGGCGCCCTCGGCGCTTTTCGCTTCGATAAGCGTCTTAGCCGCGTCCAGAGCGCGGTCCGCCTTTTCGAGAAACAACTTCGCTGTTGCGTCGAGCGTCAAAGCTGCAGGCCATCTCGCCGGATATTCTCGATGAGCTTGGGATTGGGAAATACCCCTGGGTTTGCGAACTCGTCCTCCCAAAGCGGCAGCGCTTCGACCATCACACCCGTATCCATCATCACGTGGAATGCGATCACAGCCATATCCTGGACAACGCCGACGCGATCGCCTCGCTGACCTTTCAGGATGACCGCGATATCCGCGTCGCTGTCCGGCCTGAAATCGCCTCGTGCGCGACTGCCGTAGAGCCTCGTCTCGATGACGCAATACCTGCGCTCGACCTCGCGGAGAAAGCCGCGCACCGCCCATTCGATGGCGGAGTCGATAGGCCGCTGGACCGGCCCCTCGACCTGGACATCAAGGTGTTTGCCGCAAATGGCGTCCACGACGATAGGTTGGCTGGCTCTCATGAGGTTATAATAAGAGCTCCACGGTTAAGACGCCATGCTTGCCGACCCAGGACCGCCCCATGACCTTGCCCCTCGCCCTCGTTGTCGCCCGCGCCCGCAATGGCGTGATCGGGCGTGAGGGCAAGCTGCCCTGGCGGCTGAAATCTGACATGGCCCTGTTCAAGGCGATCACCTGGGATAAGCCGGTGATCATGGGCCGCAAGACCTGGGACAGCCTGCCCAAAAAGCCCCTGCCGGGCCGCCTCAATATCGTTCTGTCGCGCGACGGCGCTTTCGCGCCCGAGACCGCCCTGGTCTGCGACCGCTTCCAAGAGGCGGTAGATATCGGCCGGGAACACGCTGAGGAGGACGGGGCGGAGGAGGTCTGCGTCATCGGCGGCGCCGCGCTCTACGCATTAGCGCTGCCCAAGGCCCGGCGTCTTTATATGACAGAGGTCGACGCCGACGTGGAGGGCGACGCCCACTTTCCGGACTTGAACGAGGGCGATTGGCGCGAGGTGCGCCGCGAAATCCATGCTGCGGGCGAGCATGACGAGTATGCTTTCATACTCAGAGTACTTGAGCGCAGCTGATTTGAGGCGCTTTTCGCCATCCAACGGCTAAGCTTGAGTGCAAACCGGCTAAGGCGGCGGCGCATCTACAAACTTACCGTCGCTCGTGCTACTGTGTAGATATGAGTATTGAAGATACTTCGTCTCGTTTGAGTGGCGCAATCCTTGCGGAGCCGAACGGCGACCTTGCAGCAGATATATTTCGAAACATTGCAGAACATTCGCCAGCTGTTATGGCGGTCGTTGCACTGTCGGACCTCCGGATCGTCTATGCAAATGCAGCAGCGCATCGGGCGGCAGGATACGAACCGGGCGCCCTCGCCGGCCGCTTGGCTATAGTTGCGTTCCCCTTCATCGACCGCGCCCGTCTTCTGGCCAAAACGCCGGCGCAGGTCCGCGCTGTCTTAGACCGTAAAGGGGACGAGCCGATATGGTGGGATGTCTCTTACGTCTTACTAGACGCGGCTGCGGCCGAGACCGCCACCATGCTTGTTACGGCGATTAACGTGACCCACCACGAAATCGCCAAGGCAAAGGCGGAGGCCGCCCAGGATACGCTGGATGCGCTGCTGGACTACATTCCCCAAGGGATCACCATCACCCGCGGACCCGACGTCCAAATTGATCGCATCAGCAAGCAGGGTCTGGCCCTGCTCGGACGCAAGGCTGAAGAACTGACAGGAGACAGCGCCCTAAAACAGACTGACGTTTGGCAAGTCTATCGACCCGGCAGCGACGTCCGGCTGACACCCGCCGAACGGCCGCTGGCCCGCGCCACGCGGACCGGCGAAGTGAAAATCAACGAGACGCTGCTCGTACGCCGCCGCAACGGCGAGCTGTTGACCGTCGTCTGTAATTCAGGCCCGATCCGCGACGCCGACGGCCGGGTGACCGGCGCGGTTATGGCCTGGCAAGACGGCGGCGAGCTTCAACGCGCACAGGCTGCGCTGCGCGAAAGCGAACAGCGGCTGCGAGCGGTGCTGCTGCAGATTCCCGCAGCGATCTTCATCGTCGAGGCTCCAGACGGCCGCGTGACGTTTAAGAGCCAGTTGGTGGATGAGGTGCTGGGCCAGCCTGAAGGAGACATGGAGACTGCGAAGGCCACGCTGCGGGGATGGGCTTTGCATAAGGACGGATCGCCCTACGATCTGTCTGAATATCCCAGCAGACGCGCCCTATTGTACGGTGAGACGGTGCAGGCCGAGCCGATGACCTTCTCGCGCGGCGACGGCAGGCTTATCGACCTCGAGATGTATGCTGGGCCGGTTCACAGCGAGACAGGAGAGATCGTCGCCTCGGTCGCCGTCGCCATCGATGTCACCGAACGCCGCGTCGCTGAAGCGCGGCAGGCCTTTCTGTTCCGTCTTCAAGACGCCTTGCGGGCCTTAAGCGAGCCGGCGGAGATTATCACCACCGCGGCGACGCTGCTCGGTCGCCACCTCGGCGCTGCGCGAATAGGTTACAGCGAGATGCAGCCTGACGACGAGACCCTGCTCGTCACCAACGGCTATGTGGACGGCGCGCCTCCGGTGAACGGGCTATTTCGACTGGCGGCGTTTGGCCCTTATCACGAGAAAGAGATGCGTGAGGGGCGGACGTTGATTTACGATGACGTCCAAGCCGATGATCGCGGCGGTCGCGAATTCGGGCTGGAACTGGGAACGCGCGCCCATGTCTCCGCGCCGCTAATCCGCGACGGCCGATTTACGGGCTCCCTCTACGTCACCCATTTCAAGCCCTACACCTGGTCGCCGGCGGATATCGTGCTGATCGAAGATGTGGCCGCTCGGATCTGGGACGCGGCGGAACGGGGCCGGGCCGAGGCCAGGCTTCGCGAGAGCGAGGAGCGGCTTCGACTGGCCTTGGAATCGACCGGCCTTGGCTCCTGGGAATATGACACGACCACCAAGAAGACCATTCGTTCGGCCCGGCACGACGCCATCTTCGGCTATGACGAGCCTGTTAGCGACTGGAGCTATGAGCGGTTCAAGGCGCACATTCCAGAGTCCGAAAGAGCGCTCGTCGAGGCGGGATTTCGCGCGGCGGTGGAGCGGGGCGAAGACTGGGATCTCGAATGCCGCATGATCCGCGCGGACGGCAGCCAGGGTTGGCTGAATGCGCGAGCCCGTCCCAATTACGGAAGCGACGGCAAAATTATCCGGCTGCTGGGGACGGTCGCGGACATCACCGAGCGTAAGCGGGTGGAAGAAGCGGTCGTCCAGACAGGCGCGAAGTTTGAAACCTTAGCCCAGACGATGCCAAGCATGGTTTGGACGGCCTTACCAGACGGAAAAATCGACTGGTACAACGCTCGAGTTCGCGAATACTCCGGCGTGGGCGATGCGGACTTAAAGCCCGACGGCTGGGCCCCTGTTCACGCCGACGATATCGAGAGAGCGACCAGGGGGTGGCTGGACGCTGTGGCTTCCGGTGAACCTTACGACAGCGAGTACCGGATTCGGCGCCACGACGGCATGTTTCGCTGGCACATCACCCGCGCTGTCCCGATCCGGGGCGCGGACGGGACGATAGCCCTGTGGATTGGCACAAGCGCCGACATCCAGGACCAGAAGAGCTCGGAACAGGCGTTGGCGGAATTGAACGCCACGCTGGAAGAACAGGTGCGGACGCGTACGGCCGAGCTGTTAGAGGCAGAGGCCACGCTGCGGCAATCCCAGAAGATGGAAGCGGTCGGGCAACTGACCGGCGGCCTGGCGCATGATTTCAATAATCTGCTCACCGGGATTACCGGCAGCCTGGAACTGCTTGCGACCCGCCTCAGCCAGGGGAAGCTCAACGAGCTGGACCGATATCTGAACGTCGCTCAAGGGGCGGCGAAGCGCGCGGCGTCCCTCACCCACCGGCTACTCGCCTTTTCCCGTCGGCAGACGCTCGATCCCAAGCCCACAGACATCAACCAGCTCGTGTCCGGCATGGACGACCTGATCCGCCGCACAGTCGGGCCAGCGGTTGCCCTCGAAGTGGTTCCCGCCCCCGGCCTGTGGGCGGTGCTGGCGGACCCCAATCAGCTGGAGAACGCGCTCCTGAACCTGTGCATCAACGCGCGCGACGCCATGCCCGATGGGGGCAGACTGATCATCGAAACCGGCAACCGAAGCCTGGAAGACCATGAGGCGAAGGCGCTGGAGCTGTCCGCGATCGACTATGTGTCGCTGAGCGTCTCCGATACCGGCGGCGGCATGACGCAAGATGTTATCGCCCGCGCCTTTGACCCGTTCTTCACCACCAAGCCGCTGGGCGAAGGCACAGGCCTTGGCCTCAGCATGGTCTATGGCTTCACCCGTCAATCGGGCGGCCAAGCGTGCATCTCGTCAGAACCTGGGCAAGGCACAAAGGTCTGTCTCCTCCTCCCCCGCCATGCTGGTGGCGTCAGCGCTTCAGAACCGTGCGCCGACTTGCAAAAGTTGCGGCGTGGCGATGGGGAAACGGTGCTGGTGGTGGACGACGAACCGAGCGTGCGTCTCCTGATAAAGGAGGTGCTCGGAGAGCTTGGCTATCAGATGTTGGAGGCTGACACAGGCGCCGCGGGCCTGAAAATCCTCGAAACGGTCGGTCGGGTCGATCTGCTCGTCACCGATGTGGGCCTGCCAGGCGGCATGAACGGCCGCCAACTCGCTGACGCCGCCCTGGTCGCGCGCCCAGACCTGAAGGTCCTCTTCATCACGGGCTACGCTGAAAACGCCGTCATCGGGGACGGCTGCCTTAAGCCCGGCATGCACGTCCTGACAAAGCCCTTCTCCCTCGAAACCCTGGGCGGTCGCGTTCAGGAAATTATCGTGGCTTGAGGCCCCTCGCCACGAGATAGACTTCCGAGCTATCCGCCCGGCTCGACTTTGGCTTGACGTGGCGCACGTCGCGGAAGCTGAGCTTCAGCCGGTTCAGCACCTCGGCCACCGTGCCGCCTTGGAAGGTCTTGGTGACAAAGGCGCCGCCGGGCCGCAGGGTCTCCACCGCAAACTCGGCGGCGGCTTCGATCAGGCCGATAATCTTCAGATGGTCGGTCCGCTGATGACCCACCGTGTTGTGAGCCATGTCGGAAAGCACCAGATCCGGCGCGTCTCCAAGCCGAGCGATAAGCTCTTCGCCCACGCCAGGCTCTGTGAAGTCCGCCTGGATCAGTTCGGCCCCCGCAATCGGCTCGATGGCCAAGAGGTCGACGCCGGCGACCGCCTTGGCCCCCCGCTTCAACGCCACCTGCACCCAGCCGCCGGGCGCCGCGCCCAGGTCCACAACGCGAGCGCCCGGGTGGATCAGGCGGAAGCGGTCGTCGATCTCGATCAGCTTGAACGCCGCGCGCGACCGCCAGCCTTCAGCCTTGGCCCGCTGAACATAGGGGTCATTGAGCTGCCGCTCCAGCCAAAGCTGGGACGACATGGTGCGCTTATAGGCCGTCTTCAACTTGACGCTGGTGGCGCGACCGCGGTCATCGCCGCCAGTCGGCGCGCGAACCAGGCGGCGCTTTTCGTCATCCATCTTGGGAACTCTTAAGGTCGCGGCGACCCCGCCGACGACGGCGACGGCCTGATCGGACGGCGCCTTCAGCGACAAGAGATAGCAGGATGCCTTCCCGTAGGCCACGGTCCGCCACACGCACATGCTCGCAAGGCCACAGCTCTTGCACCGCCTGGAGGATGGCGGCGCCGGCCAGCACCAGATCGGCCCGGTCGCGACCGATGCAGGGCTCTGCTGCGCGGGCCGTCAAATCGAGCGCCATCAGCTTGTCCGCCGCCGCCTCGCAGTCGCTGCGGCGCAACCACAGACCATCGACCTTGGCCCGTTCATAGCGTTTCAGGCCAAGGTGCATGCCGGCCAGGCTGGTGATCGCGCCAGACGTCCCGATCAGTTGCGCCCGGCCCGCCTCAAACACGGGGCGAAACGAGTCCGCGCCGCGAAACGTGCCGATCTCGCCCTTCACATAATCCACCATCGCTCTGAACCAGGCGTCTGACGCCTGCGCCGGCTCCGGAAAGCGCTCCGCCAAGGTCACCACCCCAAGCGGGGTCGAAACCCAAGCCCGAACGGGTATGTTCTCCAGGGCGGGCGCCTTGCGGAAGGCCGCGTCGGTTACATCAACCCAAGACAGTTCAGTCGATCCGCCGCCCACATCCACCACCAGCGCCGCCGCGGCGCTGTAATCTAAAAGGTTGAGACAGCCGGCGACCGACAGGCGGGCCTCTTCCTCTGGCAAGATGATCTCAAGCTTCAGACCTGTATCGCGCTCCACGGCCTCGACGAACTCGGCGCCGTTGTGGGCTGCGCGGCAGGCCTGGGTCGCCACCGCGCGGATCTTCACCACATTGCGACGGCGCACCCGATCAGCACAGACCTTAAGGGCCGCCATCGCCCGGGCCATGGCCGCGGAATCGAGCCGCCCCGTGCGCGACAAACCGTCGCCCAGGCGCACGATGCGCGAATAGGCTTCGACGATGCGAAAGCTCTTGCCGGCCGGCGTCGCGATCAGGAGGCGACAGTTGTTCGTGCCAAGATCGAGGGCGGCGAAATAGGGCGGTTCAAGACGCCCCGCCAAGGTGGGTCCGGCGCTAGCCTTACGCAGACGGGCGTCCAGGGGCTCCGATGGCCGAGGTCCCGATGGCGTCAGCGCGTCTGCCATCGCCTCACCTTCATCTGACGCCCTTACCCGCACATTTATACGGCGCCGACGCGCCGGAGTCGCCAAGACTGTAACAAACGTGACGCGCCTGTCTAACCCCGGCTTGCGTCCGTCGCGCGGCGTCATACGTTTATGTGACAGAATATGGGTCCAGGAGCTATCTCGTCGTTATGGAAGCGCGCGTTGCGAAATTCAGCCTAGGCCAGTTGGTCAAGCATCGCATTTTCCCATTCCGCGGCGTCATTTTCGACGTGGATCCGGAATTCAACAATACCGAGGAGTGGATGAACGCCATTCCGGAAAACGTCCGGCCGCGGCGCGATCAGCCCTTCTACCACCTGCTCGCTGAAAACGATCAGAACTGCTACACGGCCTACGTATCGGAGCAGAACCTCTTGCCCGACGATAGCGGCGAACCC
>Ga0116226_10006716_pt1 | contig 10347 bp, 8 predicted proteins | sample S1TSphfallax_FD_89692 | JGI IMG/M metagenome (GOLD analysis project Ga0116226, IMG submission 89692) | Host-associated microbial communities from peat moss isolated from Minnesota, USA - S1T2_Fa - Sphagnum fallax MG | ecosystem: Host-associated > Plants > Peat moss > Unclassified | place: USA...
CCGGCCCCGTTACCGCTTCCGCCCAGGGCCAGGTTGACATCATCAACAGCCTGACGGCGCGTAAATTCGACGCGATCACGGTGACTTCAAACAACCCGACCGAACTCGCCCCGTCCCTTGAGCGCGCGATGTCCAAGGGCATCGCGGTGGTCAGCTACGATTCCGACGTCGCCCCCGACGCGCGCGACTTTTTCATTCAGGACACCGCCTACCCGGCCATGGGCAAAGCACTGGTCGACTCGGTCGAAGCCGCCACCGGCCCGAACGCCCAGGTCGCCATCCTGTCCTCGACCCCTGATGCAACGATCCAGAATGCCTGGCTGGATGCGGTGAAGACCTACATGGCCGCCACCTACCCGAACATGAAGGTGGTGACCACGCAATACGGCCAGTCCAGCCCGTCCCAGTCACTCTCCGCCGGACTTAATATCCTGCATGCCTACCCGCAGGTCACCGCGATCATCGCGCCGGACGGTGCGGCCGAGGTGGGGGCTGCCGCCGCGATCGAAAAACTTGGTCTGCAGGGCAAGGTTTTCACCGACGGCACCAGCGACCCGAATTCCATCCGCCAATACGTCAAGGACGGCGTCATCAAGGCGAGCCCCCTCTGGGATGAAGTCGGCGAAGGCAAGCTCGTGATGTATGTCGCGCGCCTCGCCGCTAACCACGCACTCAAACCCAACGATACATTCACGGTCCCCGGGCTTGGCACGTACACCGTGAACGACAAGGTCATCATCTTCAGCGACCCGCTGATCTTCACGGCTGACAACATCGACAAATATCAGTTCTGACCACCGATCGCCTATGATCCGCCGGCGAAACCTCGTCGGCGGATGAAGTCAAACATCGCGGAGAGCAAAGCATGAAACGGATCATTTTCACCGGCGGTAGCGGTAAGGCAGGCAAATACGCCGTGCGACATTTGCTGGAGCACGGCTACCGCGTGCTGAACATCGACACCAAGCCGCTTGACGATCCGCGCGTGCGCACGCTGATCACCGACATTACTGACCAGGGCCAGGTCTTCAACGCTCTGTCCAGCTATACCGGCCTGCACGAATTCGACCCGTCGCTACGTCCGGAGCCGATCGACGCCGTCGTTCATTTCGCCGCGATTCCGCGCATCATGATCACCCCGGATAACGAGGTGTTCCGGGTCAACACCATGGGCACCTATAATATTATCGAGGCGGCAGTGAAACTGGGCATCAAAAAGGTTATCATAGCCTCCAGCGAAACAATCTACGGACTGGTTTTCTCTAACGAACCACGTGACCCGGTCTATTTCCCGCTGGACGAAGACTATCCCGTCGACCCGATGGACAGTTACGCCCTCTCCAAACTCTGCAACGAGAACACTGCGAAGGCGTTTGCGCTGCGCTCGGGCATCGACATCTACGCGATCCGTATCGGCAACGTCATTGAGCCGCATGAATACGCCGGCTTCCCCAAATTTTTCGCCGATCCCGGCTTCCGCAAGCGCATCGCCTGGAGCTATATCGACGCTCGGGACCTCGGTGAAATCACCCGCCTATGCATCGAAAAAGACGGCCTTGGGTTTCAGGTTTTCAACGGCGTGAGCGGTGACACCTCATCGGATCTGCCAACCGCCGAACTGCTCAGCCGGTTCTATCCCAAGGCGCCGGTCCATGGCACGCTTGGCGAATTCGAAACGCTGATGTCCAACAAAAAAACCCGCGAAGTCCTCGGCTTCACCCAAGCTCATTTCTGGCGCGACTATGTCAAGTAAGGAGCGCATCGGCTTCATCGGCGTCGGCCTGATGGGCCACGGCATGGCCAAGAATATTCTCGAGGCCGGCTACCCGGTCAAGGTGCTTGCCAACCGCAACCGCGTGCCGGTGGAGGACCTCCTCGCCCGGGGCGCCACGGAGGCCGCCTCCGCGAAAGCGCTTGCCGATGTGGTGGATATCGTCTTCCTCTGCGTCACCGGCAGCCCGCAGGTCCTGTCCATCGTCAATGGCGAAAACGGCCTGACCGCCGCCGGCAAACCGCTGCTCATTGTCGACTGCTCAACTTCTGACCCCTCCATCACCACCGCCCTCACGGCCGAACTGGCAGCCAAGGGGATCACCCTCATCGACGCGCCGCTCAGTCGCACCCCGAAAGACGCGTGGGAGGGTACGCTCGATGTGATGATCGGCGGCGCCGACGAACACGTGGCGCGCGTCAAACCGATCATCGCCTGCTTTTCCCAGCGCATGGTCCATACTGGGCCCACTGGCACCGGCCACACCATGAAACTGCTCAACAACTTCGTCTCCCTCGGTTACGGTGCGCTCTACGCCGAAGCGCTTATGCTGGGCGCCAAATCCGGACTTAAAGCCGACGTTTTTGACCAGGTGATTCGCGGCGGCCGTATGGATTGCGGTTTCTATCAGACCTTCTTCAAATACGTCATCGAGCGCGACCGCGACGCGCATAAATTCACGCTGCAAAACGCGCTGAAAGACCTCACCTATCTCTCCGCCTTTGCGACGAATGCCGGTGCTGCCAACCCCATTTCCGCGGCGGTGCGCAACGCCTATGCGCTCGCCATCGGCGCCGGGCGCGGTGATGATTACGTGCCGATGCTTTCGGACATCGTCGCGGAACTGAACGGCATCGCGCCGCCAAAACCCTGAACGGACCAATAACGGGAGGCAAGCTGACAACATGAATTCATCAACCGCCGTGTAACAGAATGAGCGGGGCCGGCGCGCAAGCCCGGCATGCCCGCACGCGATATCCAAAAACTCCAGAAATTTCCGATCGCCGCACAATGCGCTGTGCTGCCTATCTGGAGCCTTGCGCGCAGCTTTGCTGCGTCACCGTGCGTCAAAAAAACCAACAAACCATTCTTTGGGAGACTAACATGCAAAGACGACTCTTCTCCGCCCCCGCAAAATCGCGGCTCTACCTTTCAGCCAGTGCCTGCGCGCTGCTCACCGCCATCGTGGCACCGGCCCGTGCACAGCCCGTACCCTCCCCGCTCTCGCAATACGCCCAGGATGCGTATGATCACGGCATCACCTTCAACAGCGGCTATAACGGCGAATTTGCCACTAACCCGTCCGGCGGCGAGCGCGACGGCAGCGAATTCACCGGCCAGATCAGCCTCGGCATCGACTTCGACCTCGGCAAGCTCGCCGGCCTCCAGGGCGGCACCATCCACGTCCAATTCACCGACCGCGCCGGCAACAACCTCGCCGCCAAGTCGATCAATAACAGCGTCTCAGTTCAGCAGATCTATGGCGACGGCCAGACCTACCAGCTCTCGTTGCTGAGCTACGAACAAAGCCTGTTCAATAACGCGCTGGACATCACGGTCGGCCGCGTCGATATCGCCAGCACCTTCCTGATCTCGCCCTTCTACTGCGACTTCCAGACCAACGCCGCCTGCGGCAATCCCAGCTTCCTCGGCAAGGACGCGAATATCGGCTCCTCCTACAATCCGGTGCCGGTCTGGGGCGGTCATGCGCAGGTCAATTTCACGCCGAACATCTACGCGAAAGCCGGCATCTACCAGGGCGCTCCGAACATCAACCCGGACAAGAATCACGGCTTCGACTGGAGCACGAACCACTCGGACGGTTTCCAGACCGCTGCCGAAGTCGGGTACCAAACGACCGTGCCCGGCGCCGCCGAACCCGACCAGTACGATGCCGGCGTGCAGGTGGACCGCACACATTACAGTGCGCCCTATTACAATGCCGCGTCACCGGAACAGTATGGCCGCAGCATCGCTTATGTTCAGGCGCAGAAATTTGTGTACCAGCCGGTCGTAAATGCGCCTGAAGGGCTTTATGTGTTTGCCGTCGGTATGGTCGGCCTCAACGGCTCGAAGCAGCCCTCCAACTTTTCGGCCGAAGCCGGCGCCATCTATCAGGGCATCATCCCCAGCCGGCCGGAGGACTATGTCGGCTTGCTCGTCAACGATGTCCATTACAACAACGCCTTCCTGAATTCTCTTTACGCGGAACGCGTTGCGGAGGGCGGCACGCAGCGCCCCGCTTCCAATTTGATCATGATGGAGCTGAACTACACCGCGCAGCTCACGCCCTGGCTCAACCTCACGCCAAACGTGCAGTATGTCGTGAACCCGGACGGCCTGGGTGGCCTCGCTTATCCGAAAAAGAACATCAAGAACGCGTTTGTCGTCGGTTTGCAGTTCCAGGTTGATGTCGCTGACCTGCTTGGCCTCTCCATCAAGCCGCCGGCACCAGGCGCGTCGCCGATGGCCCAGATGCCCCCCGCGTCAAGTCCGGCGCCAGTCAGTGCCGAGACCTATCTGGTATTCTTCGACTGGGATAAATCCAGCCTCACGCCGCGGGCCGATGCGATTATCGCGCAAGCTGCAGCCGGTAGCCAGAGCAAGCCTGTTACCACCATTGCGGTCTCCGGCTACACAGATACGTCAGGCACGCCCGACTATAACCAGGGCCTATCCGAACGCCGTGCCAACATGGTCGCGGCGCAACTGGTCAGCGACGGCGTAAGCCGCTCGGAAATCGAGATCCATGCCTATGGCGAAACGCATCTCCTGGTCCCCACCGGCCCGGGCGTGCGCGAGCCGCAAAACCGCCGCGTGGAAATTATCCTGCAATAGACGAGTTAACCCGGCACGAAAGTGCCGGGTTTCAAACGAGGCAGGAGAAGAACTCTTTGTTGATGACAAAGAGGAGGTTTTTCCTTGCTCTAATCTTAGCCACAAGCGGCATCTCCGGCCTTGAACTTGCCGGGCCAAGTGTCGCGATGAGTTTCGTCCGCCTGTGTCTGCGCCGCCGCTCCGTTATTGCATCATCGCAAGCGCACGCATGAAAAAATCTGCGCCACCGAAATTGCCCGATTTCAGTGCCAGCTTCATTCCGGCATTCTGCGCCCCGAGGCTGCGCAGCAGCGGCACGCCTGGCGCAATTTCGGGGCCGATCCGAAACGCCGAAATCCGCAACCGGTCGATCACCGCGCCGGACGTCTCGCCGCCGCCCACCGCCAGGCGCTGAACCCCGCGCGCGACCAGCCCGTCACCAATCGCCGCCATGCCCTGCTCGATGGCATGACCCACCTGCTCCCGCCCATATTGGGCCTGCAGGCAGGCAACCTCATCAGGCGTGCCGCTGCTCGCAATCAGGAGCGGCCCTGCCGGCAGCCGCCGCAGCGCCCAATCCAGCGCCGCTTCAACCTCGGCGGCGCCCAGCAACAAATTCTCCGGCTTCAACCGCAATACCGGCATCTGCGTCTCGGCCACCGCGATCTGCTCAAGCGATGCCTTGGAGCAACTACCTACCAGGCAGGCCGCATAGCCGCCCACCGGGGCGCCGGCATCACTTGGTCTCGTCTCGCCGGTCGTGGCAAGTGCCCGCGCCAAGCCGAGCCCGAGCCCTGACGCGCCGGTCGAAAGTTTCTGAGTGATCGCAGCAGCGCCGATGGCCTCCAGATCGCTCTCCGAAATCGCGTCGATAATCGCGATGCCAACATGCTGGCCCGCAAGGGCGCGCATGCGCTCCAGGATCGCCTCCGGCCCGCGCGCCACGACATCCGCCGCGACCAGCCCTATGGCTGCATCACCGCATTGCCGCGCCAGCACGCGCACCAGATTGGAATCACGCATCGGGTTCAGCGGATGGTCCTTCAGCGGGCTTTCATGCAAGGGCACGCCATTCACGAACAAATGCCCGAAATACACAGTGCGTCCGGTCTCCGGAAAGGCCGGCGTCACCAGCACGCTTTCCGCGCCGCAATCTTGCCTCAGCGCCAGCGTCACGGGGCCGATATTGCCTGCATCGGTCGAATCGAATGTCGAACAGATTTTGAACATCACATGCCCGGCACCCTGGCCGCGCAGCCATTTATCCGCGGCGCGCGCGGCCGCGACAGCATCGCCCGCCGGTATCGAACGAATCTTCAACGAAACGACAACGGCATCGATGCCATCCAGCGACAATGCCGGCTCCGGCACGCCGATCGTCTGCACCGTGGCCAGGCCGTTGCGTGTCAGCGTGTTCGCAAGGTCGGAGGCCCCGGTATAATCATCCGCGATGCAACCAAGCCGCAGGCTCAACGCCCTGCTCCAAGCCCATGAAACCAGCCGAGGCCCGCCACCGTCCCGGCGCGCGGATTATATTCGCAGCCGATAAACCCGGCATAATCCAGCGCCTCCAGCGTTCTGAAGATATTGTCGTCGTTCAATTCCCCGGAATTCGGCTCATGCCGCAACGGCACGCTTGCCACCTGCACATGCCCGATCACCGGCATCAGCCGTGCCAGTGCGGCCGAGATATCCCCGTGCATGATTTGCCGGTGAAAAAGATCGAATTGCAGTTTCAGGTTTGGCAATGCGAGCCGCTCGATCAGGCTCTCCGTGTAGCCAAAATCACTCAAAAAATATCCCGGCATGCTGCGCGCATTGATCGGCTCCAACAGCAAATCGATTTTCCGGTCCGCAAGCCGTCCGGCTGTGTACGTGACCGCATGTTCGTAACGCCTGGCGGCATCTTGCACGTGCCGGTCCGCAAGCCCGGCCATGAGATGCAGCCGTTTCACGCCGGTTGCCTCCGCATAACTCAGTGCGGTCTCAACGCCGCCCTTCACATCCTCGAATCGGCCGGGCAGGGCAGCCATGCCGCGCTCTCCCGCCGCCCAATTGCCAGACGGCATGTTGAACAGAGCCTGGGTCAGTTTGTGGCGCTGCAACCGCTCGGCGATCGCCTCCGGCTTGTGCTCATATGGAAACAGATACTCCACGGCCTGAAACCCGGCATCGGCTGCGGCACCGAAGCGGTCCAGAAACTCCCATTCGGTGAACATCATCGTCAGGTTGGCGGCGAATTTCAGCATTAGGCGTCATCTCCGGGCAGTGCGGCACCGCTCAGCCGCGCGTATACGCGCGCGACCGAGGCATCGTCATCGCGCCCCATGCCCATACCGGACGCCGCTAGAAACATCTGCAGCGCGCTGGCGGCCAGCGGCACCGGAAACTTCGCCCCCCGCGCCATGTCCTGGATGATGCCGAGATCCTTCACGAAAATATCCACTGCGCTATGCGGCGTATAATCCCCGCTCAGCACATGCGGCATGCGGTTCTCGAACATCCAGGAATTTCCGGCGGAGGCGGTGATCACCTCATACACCTTTGCCAGATCGAGCCCCTGCCGCGCCGCGAAGGCCATCGCCTCGCTCGCGGCCGCGATATGCACACCGGCGAGCAATTGATTGATCATCTTGAACGCCGCACCCAGCCCCGCCTCGCCTCCCAGTTCGTAAACTTTCGTGGCCATCGCGGAGAGCGCCGGCCTCGCCTTAGCAAACGCCGCGGGCGAGCCGGATGCGAGAATGGTCAGAGCGCCGTCGCGTGCGCGGATCGAGCCACCGCTGATCGGAGCGTCCAGATAATAGCGGCCGGTGGCTTCCAGCCGCGCCGCGAATTGTTGCGCGACTTCCGGCGCCATCGTTGCGGAAGATATGAACACGCCGCCTGGCGGTAGCGTTTCTGCGACTCCCGCCTCGCCGAACAGGATGGCCTCTGTCTGCGCCGCATTTACGACCACACTGATCACGATATCCGCGCCAGCGGCGGCCTCTGCGGCGCTGCCCGCGCCTCTTCCGCCTTCGGCGACCCATCGGGCCACTGCGTCTGACGAGACATCGAAGCCGGCGACCGAGAAGCCGGCCCGGCTCAGTGACTGCGCCATGCCAAAGCCCATGGAGCCCAGTCCGACGACTGCAACGGCCTTGATATTCGGCAAGTTTCCGTTTGGCGTGCTCATCTAAATCTCCCGGCCTCCATCGCCGGCGTCATAGCATATCGGATTGTTCTGGCTGGTCGGCATTGGACGATCTCCCGCAAAGCGGCTGCAGCCGCCGGCGCCGTTCTTGTATGGTAGCGCTATCATTGCTCTAAGTCATATCTGCGCGCTTGCCAAGGGTCAAATGGCAGCGCTACCAACTCACGGCCGCGACGGCCGAGGAAGACAATGAAAGCCATGACTGAAACAACCTTGCGCGAGCGGATCTGCCGGTTCGGCGCCTCATTGTTCGAGCGCGGCCTGACGCCGGGCGCCTCCGGCAATATATCCGTGCGCCTCGACGATGGCGGCTGGCTCGTCACGCCGACCAACTCGTCCATGGGCTTCCTCGACCCCGCGCGGCTCTCCCGATTGGACGCGTCCGGCCGACTTGTGTCAGGCGACGCGCCGAGCAAGGAAATCCCGCTCCATGCCGCCATGTATGAAAGCCGAGAGGCGGCCGCGGTGGTGCATCTGCATTCGACCCATGCCGTCGCCGTCTCTATGCTGCCGGAAATTGACCCGGCCAACGCGCTGCCCCCGCTCACCCCCTATTATGTCATGCGCTGCGGCTGCACCGCTCTGGTCCCCTATCACCGTCCTGGAGACCCGGCGGTGGGCGATGCCATTCGCGGTCTGGGCGGCCGCTATTCCTGTGTGTTGTTGGCCAATCACGGCTCCGTCCTTGCCGGCGAATCATTGGAGGCGGCGGTCTTCGGGGCTGAGGAGCTGGAGGAAACAGCGAAACTCTATTTGCTCCTCCGCGGCACGACGCCGCGCGTGTTAAATTCCGCGCAGGTGACCGATTTGGTCCAACACTTCAATCTATCCGTGCCATGACGTCTGTTGGTCGATTGAACTAAACGAGCGGTTATCAAAACGATTAAACGTATTTTGACAAGTTAGTTTTCGTAATCTCGTATCAAGCGACACTTTCCACTTGATCGCCGTTTCGCGGTCAGGTTGTTGACCTGAAGGTCCTCAGCTGGAGGAGAGGAAGCCGCACGCCGCTGCGCGATCCATGCACGACGCGTGTAAGCAGCCAAATTGGCGACCGGTTTAGAATTTTGTGCTATCGAAAGATATTTCTAGACCGGGTCGGTCAACCTGTGCTGCATTGGGAGGGAGAACTTGAGATTCTTTAGCCGATCTAGCAGTAGCAAATCGCCATCTTATGAACGTGAAACGTATTGTCGCGCAAGGCGGGCGTCTTAGAGAGCGTCTTATGCTCGGTCGTGGCGTAGACGGCACCGCTTGTCATGCTCACTATGGGTTCGCAAAATTTCGCGGCTGGCTGTGGCTCATGACGCTGGCTGGCGGATTCCCTGCGCTCGCGCAGCCAGTGACAAATACCGGGACTGGATATCCGGCGGGCGAGTTTGCTCCTCATTCAGGCCCGAATAACGCGCTACCAAAATCGGTCGGGATCCTAAAACCGTCGCCACCTGAAGCGGATATGTCGATCACAGCCAACACAACGACGAAAGCCCCGCCAATGGCGGGTGCCGAAATCACTTACACGCTGGTGATTGCCAATAACGGTCCAGCGGACGGGCTCAGGCCGCTGGTAACGCTCACACCCACCAATATGATTATTGACAACGTTTCTTCGGCGGAATGCAGGGCGCTACCTTGCTACGTGCCGACCGCTGCGCCCCATAAGAGCCAAAAAATTCTTGTTCGTCTTCGTGTTTTATCGGCGGCCCCGTTTGGGTTTGTAGTGAAAGTCAACGCTTTAACGCATGACCCAAACCTGGAAAATAATTTTGTCCGCATAGGTTGGAAGGCACAACCCGTAAAACCATCTGGACACGATCAGCCGCCGCCGCCGCCGCCGCCGCCGCAACCGCCACCGCCACCGCAAACGCCGCCACCGCAACCGCCGCAACCGCCGTTCTCATGGGCCGGTTCTTGGTTCGTTGGCGTCTTTTTGCTACTGGCGGTGATGATGGGCTTGGCGGCGCGTTGGCATCTTCGGCCACGATGGCCGCGATTGCTAAATGTTACGGCAAGTCTTGACTCCAGCACCGCCTATGAAATCGAACCGCTGCAATTACTGCGGCCCGCCATGACTTTGAGCGCAAAATGTGAACTTATCCACGCCGAGATTCGTGGCACCGTGAAGGTTATGAAAGTGTTATATCATGATTGACCTGTCCGAAACGACGGTTCGAGATCTGCTGCCCGGTCAACTATCGAACATCACTCAGGTTCTCAATGAAAAACTTCACGAAGAATTGCGCGGCAAAGCTTTGCCGAACGTCCTCGACGATGCGATTGCTGATCGGGTTACGCAAGCTGTCACGGGAGTGCTCGATATCGATGTTTTGTCGATACTTGCAGGTGGATGGGCTAAGGCCGGTGAAATCCGGCAATACCGGACGCCCGACCCAAAACTTCCCACGGGCGCCGTGACTGAACTTTTTCTGGGCGAACACGATTTATCGGCTGAGCTGCATCCGGTGGTCACACTAAGTTTTACCAAGGTCGCGGCAATCCGAATTCCGTTTGTGCTCTCACTCATCGCCCATATACGATTTGCGAAGCTGACGATCCGGGAGAC
>Ga0116226_10006717_pt1 | contig 10346 bp, 9 predicted proteins | sample S1TSphfallax_FD_89692 | JGI IMG/M metagenome (GOLD analysis project Ga0116226, IMG submission 89692) | Host-associated microbial communities from peat moss isolated from Minnesota, USA - S1T2_Fa - Sphagnum fallax MG | ecosystem: Host-associated > Plants > Peat moss > Unclassified | place: USA...
CCTCCCGTGAGAATAGTACCCTTTCAAAGGGTACATCCTGCATCTCTGCCTGTCAAGCTGTACGGTTTGAATGAGTACACTTATGAACTGGCTTATATCCGATAAAGGACATTATCGGATATATATGTTGAATCGAGATGGAACTACAGCACTCCCGGAGAAAAGTCCCAACGCATGACCACGTAGCCGCCGCCTACGGTACCGGTCGGACGAACGATTGCATCAAGGCAGTAGCCCTGTGAACCGACCATAAAAGCCGCGCGGATATGATAGGGCCACCCGCGCTGATCCACACCCAGCAAGACCTTGCCATTGCGGATAACCGATAATGCGCCGGACGAGTCGCCAGCGGACCGCTGATCGATCATTAGCTGGGCTTGGTCGGCACTTATCGCTAGGCTCGCCATCAAAGCCCGCTCGGGCGCCACGGCCTGATCGACATGATCCTGCCCGCTATAGACTGTCAAGGCGGACTCAATCGCAGCAAACATATGCTGATCGACACCCTCCACCAGAAGTAATTCCTTTGTCAGGCTGAAGATTCGCCTTTTCGCAAGTTGCCCCAGCAATGCAGAAGGTGCTGCACTCGGTTGCTCATTGTTTCTCCATGCGTCCACCTGCGCGGCCAATGCATCGGACCTGACCGCACTCAACCCCGTGGTTTGAAAGAGCCTCGATAACAATAATGGCGGCGCGGCGTTCAGGTCGATCTTGCCAAACTCGTCCTCCACAATCAGCCTGACCGGTATTCCGAAGACGGTGAGGTTGGTGGGCACTCCATCGACCCTCGGCCGCTCGTCTTGCCTGGCGTCCTGGAGCGCCAGCATCGCACGGATGAGAACCGCGTCAGCGAAAGCATCCGCCTGCGATCGCTCCAAGTCCGCGCGCGACCGAGCAACGCCGAATTGCGAAATTGCCACCATGCTGGACACCAGGACGAGCAATATGGCGAGGCCGACAAGCGCGCTCAGCAACGCAAAGCCTTCATCCCGATTCGTCGAATCCTTGAACACCGTTCAGTGCTGCAGAAGCTGTTGCACTTCGATCATGTGGCGTCTCAACTCCTCGGTCACGGCGCGCAGCCGCTGCACGGACTGCACCACATGCGGCGTGATGAGAACCAGCAATTCGGTCCGGCTGACCGTATTGTCCCGCTGCGAGAAAAGCTGCCCCAGATAAGGAATCTGGCTCAGTATCGGGATCGCGTTTGTTGACTTGCTCCTGCTGTCGGTGATCAGCCCGCCCAGTGCGATCGTCTCGCCGTCCTGCACCGATACCGTGCTGCTGATTTTCCGCTGCGTGAACGTTGGTGAAACCGCGGAACTCGATGTCTGCGCGACATCGCTGACCTCCTGAGAAACATCCATCTGCACCAGACCGCTTTGATTGACCCGCGGCGTGACGCGCAGGATGACCCCGGTTTCCCGGTACGTGATCGAATTCACGATCGGAGCCCCCGCCGAGGAGGTACTTTGGGCGCTCTGGGTGGTGATCGGCACGTCGTTACCCACCTCCAACTGGGCGGGCTGGTTGTTGAGCACCAGGACTTTCGGTGCTGAGATCACATTGACCTTGGTGATAGTGGATAAGGCATCCAAGGTTGCCTTGATATTCTGGCTCAGACTGAGCGTATAGGCGAGGCTTGGCGCAGTTGCGGTCACGGCAGAATTGGCGACTGTGCTCAACAGATTGTGCCCATTCTGGAACGAGTACTGAATTCCAAAACTGAGTTCTCTATTCAGATCGACTTCGGCTATCGCTGCCTCAAGCATGACCTGCATCGGCGGCACGTCGAGACGTAGCAGCGTATCCTGCAGATTGTGGTACTCGGCGGCCGTCCCATAGATGAGAATTGCGTTGTTGATTTCGTCAGCCGTCACCCGCGGACCGTCATTGCGCTGACCGGTCTCAGATCCCGACGACCCGGCAACAGGACCCAGCAATGGGTTTGCAGCCCCGGTAGAGGCCGGCTGAGCAGATTCTGACAGGCCCCCACCCCCCGTTCCGCTCCCCAGGCCGCCGGAGCCGCCTTGCGACAACCCTCCTCCCTGAGTGCTCGGGGCGCCACCTGGCCCGCCGGCACCTGAGCCGCCTCGATCCCCGCTTGCCCCCAGAACATGGCTGAGAACGGCGGCCAGGTCGCTCGCGCGGCCGTTTTGCACGCTGTACACGAAGACGCGGCGCTCATCCGACCTGCCAACCTGGTCGAGTTGGTTGATCCAGCCGCGCACCTGATCGAGATACCGGGGCTGCGCAGTCACGGCGAGGATGCTGTTGAGCCGGTCGATGACGACAAACCGGACGAGACCCTCCATCGGCCCACCCTTGCCCGCCATGATCTGGCTGAGTTCGGCCGCGACGGCCGACGCAGACGCCTCCCGAAGGTGGAACAGGGAGAAGGACATGCCGGCCATATAATTGACGTCGAACAAAGCGACGCTATCCGCGATCGCCGCGCGCTCCTGGCCCGTCCCGCTGACGATGAGCAGATTCCTAGCTTCATCGACCTTAATCTGACCCTCGCTTGCAGAAAGCGGCCCCAGCAAATGGAGCATATCCTGAGCACTGACATAGTGCAGCGGGATGACTTCGATGCCGTACCCGACGCTGGGCGTTCCATTCGACACGGTGTACCCCGTGTTGCCGCCACGGTTTGCTTCGGCGAGGGCGACAATCCGGTAACTATCGCCATGGCGCACGAGCGCAATGCCGCTCAGTCTCAGACTCGCTTCCAAGGCATTCAAGATATCGGCGCGCGCGAGAGGCCGGCTTGTCCGTAGCGTGACCGACCCCTGCACCGAGCCATCGACCACGTAGCTGAGGTGGAGAATGTCGCCTAGTATGGCCTTCGCGACATCCGCTACGTCGGCATTGACGAAGTTGAATGTGAATTCGTCACCATTTCCGGCAACCGACGGCCCGATGGTGCTGGGGGCGCGGATAAATGACCCTGTGCCCTGATGATGCAGCTCGGCCGCCTGGTTGCGCAGTGGTGCCGCTGCCGCTTGTGGAGATTGCAGCACAATCCGGTCTTGAGGCGATAACCGGCTGGAGATCGCCGGCGCTCCAGCATCTGCCTGGCTGATGCTGTCAGAATCACGACCATGATCGCAGCCGCCCAAGACGGCACAGGCCATCAGCAGGACACATGGCGCCCGGACCAGGACTACCAGCCCCTTCAGTTCGGGACCTGTCACCTTGAAACAGGGGGTGGTGCAAAAGCATTGCGGCCAGGAGCCATCCATGCCGGCATCGGCAATCCCGCTGGAGGCGACGGTGCGCTGCTGCCCGTAGAGGAAAATTTCAAATCGACGACCTGTGTGCCCGTGCGGAGACGGACGCGATCAAGCGTGATGTCGTCGATGGTCCAGGGGCCGATCGCCTCCCCGGGCGCCAAGAGCGTCGTTGTCGGCGAGGCCGGACTGCGAATGAGTGCCAGCCTGCGGCCGGCACTCAGCATGGTGCCTAACAGGACGATGCCGTTGGCCGTCGGAGGCGCGGCCGGTACGACTGCGACTTGCGGCGATCGAGGTTTTGGAGCTTGTGCGACCGGCAACGGGCGGCGGCCCGCCATGAACAGCGGCCTGACGACCATCTCATCTGTGTTTATCATCGGAATAGTGCCAATTTGTACGACTGAAATAGCTGCGCCGTGGTACTTAACGTGCGCAGCTCGCTCTATGGCGATCGGGAAAAGCCATATCAAAAGGGCCGCTGCTGCTACGCCCGCGTAGAGGGTGGTGTGCGCAGGCAACCTAAACCTAGATTGCGTCACGGTGCGGCCCCCGAAACGCTGAAACCTTCATCGTTACCCAGAGCTGACCTTCGGCAGAGCCGAATTGCGCCGAGCTGACGGACAGGGAAGAGACGAACATAAACGGACGCATCGTCTGCAGGGCTGACAGAAACCGCGGCAGGCTGGCCGATGGCACGACCAGATCAAGACCGACCTGCATCTTGTCCAAGCCGTTTACTGGCAGGGTGGGGTCAATCGTGACGCTCCGCAGGTCTCCACCCGATTGCTGGACCGTCTCCCTGAGAGATTGTGCCATGCTGGCCGAGGCGCGCTCGCTGGTGCTGTCATCGTAAAAAGCGTGCTCAGTGGCGAGCGCCCGCTGCATCGCGTCAATTGCCCGCCGGCGGGCAGGCGCTTCCGCGATAGCCAGCTCGTAACCCTGCACCACCTCAGCGGTATCGTATAATGCGCGGCAGTAGCCGACGCACCACGCGCCGGCCCAGGCCAGACTCGCTCCCACGGGAAGCACAACGATGGCAAGCAAGAGGCCGATGGCGGTCCAACGGCGTGAAGCAGGTGTATGGACCATCACTTGCCCGGCTTGCCGTCCACGGTGAGGTCAAGCTCGAATTGCTCAAAGCCCTGCCTCGGGTCCTTGATGATCGGACCGGAGAAATGCACTTGCTGAAGCCGATGAGACGCCGACAGCGTGGCGATGAGCGCAGAAGCCCGTTGCGCAACCCCTTGGATGTGAACGCCGGTGCTCGCCGTGCTCAAGCGGGTCAGCCAGGCCGTATCGGGGAGCAGGTGCGTGAGGTCTGCCAGCACGGCAATTCCCGAAGCCGTCTTTTGCTCGTCACGGACGGCTTGCATTTGCAGCAATAGCTCTCGCAGCTGCCGTCGTTCTGGCTCACCCGCCTGCGCAATCGTGGCCAGCTTCTGCATCCGAGCGTGCAATGTCACGTCAGCGGCGTGCAGGCGAATGACAAGCAAGGCCGCCAAGGCGAATGCCACTGCTGCGTTCAGGCCAACGCGGCGAACCAGGCGGTGCTGCTTGACGGACAGATCGACAAGCCGCCGCTGGCGCGGCAGCAATCGCGGCAAGCGCACCAATGAACCCCCATGATCGACACAGACGCCCCGCAAAATGATGCCTGCGGACCTCGCAAAATCGAGCGCCGTGTCCAGGGCTCTTTGTCTGACAACAAACAGATCAATCTGGAGCCGTCGTGTGCTAAAATCGCGTTCCACGACGCTATAATCGAAAACACTCAAATTTCGGGAGAGAGGATTGAATCTCAGCGCCTCGAATTGCACCGCCCGCGTCAGGCTTGCCGACGCAAGAAAAGGCAATTCCAGCCGTCGAACGTAAAACGTACCGGCTCCGAGCAACAATAGTCCGTCATCTACCCCCGCGTTCAATTGACGGCAAAACTCGCGCTGATGATCAGCGTCCGCCACATCCCGCGGATCATAAAGAACCTGAAGAACCGGCTCCTCTCCGCGGGAGAACACGCCATGCCATCGGGCCGGTACAAAATGCGCAAGCTCGCTCAGCCACCATCTCAGGAACAGCTCACCATGCAGGAGCCAATCAAAACTTCGCACGTTCGATGGCAAGTTATTGGCCGAGGCAAGAGGCGGTTTGAACATTGAGTTGGCACTCGACGCCGATGTCCACGCGAGGACGAATCATCACATCGATGGGAATTTGCCGGTCAGCCCGAGAGGGTTCGGCGTGTATCGAAATCAGCTGCGGCATGTCGTGTCGGTCAACCCAGTCTGACTGCCAACCAAACTGGCTGCCGTCGGGAGTTCTACCATAGTAGGAAAAATGTATCGAGAGAACACCATTCAGCAGCTCGGCCGATCCAAGCGGCGCCGGCGCGGCCTCGCCGGGCCGGGCCGTGCTCACCCGAACGGACAGGCGGGAAAGATCACCATCCGTTTCCACATGGAGCAGGTAGTGGGACAGGCCAATGCCGCCAAAACTCTGCGGTGTCGGAGCCAGGAAGGCCATGTCGCCGGGGCTGCCGGTGAACGCGACCCGCCCCCTGGGCTCGGCATGCACCCAGACCGGCTGCGCCGCACCGAGGCGCTCGCCCAGGAACCGTTCGGCGCGCCAAAGCGCGTCATTGCTCAGGGCCTTGCTGCCAACATGCCGCTCGGCTTGAACCCCGAACCGTAGCCCGCCGGCCAAAGTCACCGCGAAGATGGCCAGGAGGGTCAGCACCACCAGCATCTCCAGCAGCGTAAAGCCGGCGGACCGGGCATGCTGCCTGGTCACGGCACGGCCGCCGGCCGCGTCATCACCCGAAGGGTTCGCCAGGTCGCCGTCTCTGTGTGCCCGGCTTCCGGCCACCTCAATGTCAGAGTCACTTCGGCTGGTCTGACAGGCCAGGCATCCTGCTCCTCTTCGGTGCCGTAGGGTGCAATCTGCAATGCCCAGTCCAGCCCCTCAGCCTGGCCGGTCTTCTGTCCTGGGCTGATGGGGATGTCCGCGCCGAGGCGGGCGAGCACAGTGTCTGCCACGCGCGCGACCTGCGCCTCCTTCTCCGCGCGCGTCGCCCGGAACAGCGAGTCAGAAACGGCACCCGTGAGAGCGGCAATGCCGAGGCCAAGGATGACCAAGGCGACCATCAATTCGATGACCGTAAACCCCTCAGCCGCATGGCTGGCTGCCATGCCAGCCCGCCGCGGGCAGGCTGGGCAAGCATCACCCACCCTGGTCCACATGTCCGTCCAGGGCGTTGATGGTGAGAGTACGGGCGGACCTGCCGGCGCCAAGAAGGATCGCGCCCCCCGTGGCGCTACCGTCTGGGTAGAACCATAGGCGAGCGGGAGCCTGAACATCGCTATACCCCGCCAGCCGCACGGCCACAATAAGCCCGCCTTGCAGTGCCGCCGGCGTGAGGGCGATGGCGGCGTTCTGCGCCAAGGCAGCCGCCTCTGCCTTGTAGATGCGCGCGGTCACACTGCGAACGGCGAATGTCACACGGACCCGATCGAGCAGCGTGTAATCCGCGAGCGGTGCAGCCGCGGCCACCAACCCCATGACCGCCAGCACCACAAGCATTTCCAGCAGCGTGAAGCCGGACGTGCGGCTCATCCCACCACCTCGTTCAACTGCAACACCGCCAGCATGACGGCAATCATCACCGACCCCACGAGAAGCCCTATGGCGATCGTCAGACCGGGCACCAGCAGCGCCAGCAGGGTGGATATCCGGCGTGCCGACGCCTCCTCCAGCAACTCGGCCTGCTTGAACAGCATGGCATCCAGCCGCCCGGTCTCCTCGCCGACCGCCAGAAGCTGAATGCTGACCTCAGGCAGAATGCGGGACCGCAGCATCGCATCCGACACCAGTGCCCCCTCCCGAATGCGCTCAAGCGCCTGCAACCCGCCCTGCTGCATGGAAGCGTTGGACAGCACCTGCAGCGCAAGCCCAAGCGCCACAGGCACGCTCACACCGGATTGCAGAAGCGCGCCCATGGTGCGCGCCAGCCGGGCGGCCTCAATGTTGCGCCACAATGACCCCAGCACAGGCCATCTGAGAAGTGCCGCGTGCAGCCGCACACGCGACGCCGGCACCTTGAGCATCCGGCGCACCAGCACCACCAGCAGAACCGCCCCCACAACCAGATAGGGCCAAATCGCGCCCAGGATGCGGTTGCCCGCCATCACCACGCGCGTGGGCAGCGGCAGCACTTTGCCGGCATCGGCGAACATGGACACGAACTGGGGGAGCACGAGATTGGACAGCAGCAGCAAAGCCGCGACGCCGGCCGCCAGCAGAATGGCCGGATAGATCAGCGCCGACTGCAACTGAGTCCGGAACGCATCCCCGCGCGACATATACGCATGCAGGCGGCCCAGCGCCTCATCGAGATGACCCGACGTTTCTCCAGCGCGGACGAGCGCCACATAGACCCGCGAGAAAATCGCCGGCTCCGCCTCGATCGCATCGGCCAGCGCCTTGCCGCCCCGCACCGTATCGCGCACGCGCACCAAAGACTGCCGCATGACCGCCGACGGCGTACGCTCCAAGGCGATCGTCAGGGCGCGATCGACCGTCAGGCCGGCGGAGATCAGCGTGCAGAGTTCCGCGGTCATCACCAAAGCATCGTGCCGATGCCGGGAGGCCAGCGGCAGCCGGTTCCAAAAACGCTCCTGCCTGGGCACCGCCAGGCCGATGTTGACGGGCAGCGCACTGCGCGCCTGAAGCCGGGCCGCCACCTCATCAGCGTCGGCCGCCATCTCGGTGCCGGCAATCCGCGTCCCGCTTCTGAGCACCGCCGTATAGGCATATAACGCCATGCCCTAAATCAGCCCTCCAGCGTGGCGCGGGCAATCTCCTCGGCCGTCGTGATGCCGCGGCGCACCTTCTCCGCGCCATCCGCGGCCAAAGCGATCATCCCATCCGCCAAAGCCTGCCGGCGCAACTCATCGTAGCCGGCCTGACGCTCGATAAGCGAGCGCATTTCCGGGGTGACCAGAAGCAGCTCCCCGATCGTCGTCCGGCCCTTATAGCCGGTCCCGCCGCAGGCGGCACATGGACCGGCCGCGTCACCCCTGCACGCAGAGCAAACTTTTCGTACCAGGCGCTGCGCCAGAATCCCGGTCACCGTCGAGGCGATGAGATAGGCGTCGATCCCCATGTCCAGCAGCCTGGTGATGCCCGAGACCGCATCGTTCGTGTGCAGCGTCGAGAGGATCAGATGCCCCGTCAGCGCGGCCTGGATCGCCGTCCGCGCCGTCTCCAGGTCGCGGATTTCCCCCACCATGATCACGTCCGGATCGTGCCGCAGAAAACTCCGCAACGCCGCCCCGAACCCGAAATCGATGTCCGGCCTTGCGTGCACCTGGTTGACGCCATCGATCTGCTGCTCCACCGGGTCTTCGATGGTCAGCAATTTGCGGCCCGGCTGGTTCAGCCGTGTCAGGCCGGCGTAGAGCGTGGTGGATTTACCGCTGCCGGTTGGGCCGGTGACCAGAACGATGCCGTGGGGGCGGTCGAGCAGATGCAGCCAGCGTGCTTCCAGGGCCGGGGAAAATCCCAGGGCACGCACTTCTAGCGGCACCCGGTCCGAATCCAGAATACGCAGCACCACAGCCTCGCCGTGCACGGTCGGCGCCGTTGCCACCCGCAAATCCACTTTCTGGCCCCGCGCGCTGACCGAAAACCTGCCATCCTGAGACAGCCGCCGCTCGGCAATGTTTAAGCGCGCCATGATCTTGATGCGCGAGACGACGGACGTGCCAAACCCCATCGGCTGCCGCTCGATCTCGGTCAGGATACCGTCGAGCCTGAACCGGACGCGGTAACTCTGGCCGACCGGCTCGATATGGATATCGGAGCTTTGCAGATCGACCGCACGCGAGACCAGCTGGTTCACGTAGCGGATGACCGGCGCATCGCTGGCAAGGTCCTGCAGGCGCTCGACATCATCCGAACTCGATGTGGCTTCGGGCTGCTGGCTGTCGCGCTGGCCCAGGCCATAGAGTCTTTCCCAGGCAGCCTCGAAATCGGTCGCGCTGCACACGCACGGCGTCACCGGGCGTTCGACGGCGAACAACAACGCCTGGCGGGCATCGCCGTCAGTCGGATCGACCATGGCGACACTGAGGCCGGCGTCCGTCATAGCCAGCGGCAATGCGCGCGACTTGTGGAGAAAGTGGGCGTTGAGAACGTCACTGAGAATGGCGTGTGGCGGAAACCGCTCCTGCCCGACCGATGACAGGCCAAGCGCTGAAGCGATCGCCTCCGCCAGATCGCGCTCGGCACATAGGCCGAGGCGCGTGCATACCGCGTCGAGTGGATCGCCACTCTCAAACGCAAGTTTCTTCGCCCGGACCAGATCATTGGCCGAAACCAGGGTCGAGAGGATGTGAGCAATGTTCGCCGGGACGTCTAACAACAAACTCTCATGGAATTTCTAACGTCGATTTTGGCCTGCTTTCCGGGTTATCTGAACAACGTTGATGATGATCACTGCGTCCGCGCGGACAGCCCCATATACCAGCTTCCGTTGCCGGCGGGATTGCAGGCGACATCCTTGATCCCATCGCCGTTGAAGTCCCCGAACACACACATACTTGGCACTGTGGCCTCCAGAATATTTTTAACCAATAAACTCCACGGTGTTGTGAAATTAGTCACCGAAAACGCGCTCCCCGTGGAAGCCGCATAGGACCAACTGGTCGTCGTCGAGGCTACTGTAGCACATAAGATCCCGTCACGCCCGGTACCATAAATGTCGGCGACAACACAAAATCCCTGCCAGCCAGCCAATGTAGGCGTGTAACTAGACCAAGCCCAGGTAGCCGTCTTCCCGGCCTTGAAACCACTGTTACCACCGCCGAACCCGATAGAAATCTGGCCCGAGGTCGATGTACCGCAAGCGATGTCATCGATACCATCACCGTCAAAATCTCCAGCAAAACAAGGAATTCCGCCTACGCTTCCGCATATACCCGTACTCCCATAACGTTTTTGCAAGGGGTTGAAGTTGGATAAGGGGTAGGGCCGGTTGGCCCTGTTTGGGGGGAACAAACCGGTTCCGGTGGATGCAGGAATGGCCAGGTTGGGCCCATGTCCGGACCCCCAAGG
>Ga0116226_10006718_pt1 | contig 10346 bp, 6 predicted proteins | sample S1TSphfallax_FD_89692 | JGI IMG/M metagenome (GOLD analysis project Ga0116226, IMG submission 89692) | Host-associated microbial communities from peat moss isolated from Minnesota, USA - S1T2_Fa - Sphagnum fallax MG | ecosystem: Host-associated > Plants > Peat moss > Unclassified | place: USA...
ACGTGTCAGTCGATTGGTCGCCCTGGAGAGATCAGCGTCCCACCGTGCGGGCCCGCGTGGTTGGACCCACCGGCAAGGAGTTCCATCTCGATCAGGCCACCTTGACCGATTCGCCCTCGCAACAATCAGATAATGCGGTCTACAGCGATCAGCGCACACTGCGCGCTCCATTGCCAGCGGTGTCCCCGGGTGCGGTGATCGAGACCTTGGTGGAAATGAAAACTTCACCGGCTCTTGCCGGAGCGGGTGAAGTCGAGCGTCGGTATTTCCAGATGTCTCAGCCCGTTCACCACATCCGCTTGACGCTGTTCGCTCCCAAAACACTGCCGCTCCGCTATCGGCTCGAACTTCTGCCGTCGCTGCGGCCACAGACTACCGAAGTCGATGGTCAAAATCGCTGGATTTTCGATATGGGTCCCATGCCGGCCCATGAGGACGATGATCCGGGGCTGCCGCACGACGTTCCGAGCTACCCGAGTGTGGTCTTCTCCACCGGTGCGTCCTGGCAGTCACTGGCCGCAGCGTATTCCCGAACGGTGGACCAGCGCATCGCCGAGACGAATGTCCGAACGATCGCGGAGCAGATCAGTACTACTTCCTCGGCTCGAGAGGAAAAGATGGCCGCAATCATCAGCTACCTCAATCGTGAGATCCGTTACACGGGCATTGAGTTTGATCAGTCCTCGCTCATTCCGCATACGCCGGCCGAAACGCTCGAACATCATTATGGCGATTGCAAGGACAAGGCCGCTCTGTTGGTCGCTCTGCTCAGATCGCTCGACATTCCGTCTTATGTCGCGCTGCTCGATGTCGAGGGCCGCTTGGATGTTCCAGCGGACCAACCTGGGCTGGGCCTGTTCGATCACGCGATCGTGTACGTGCCCGGCAGCCCAGATTACTGGATCGACGCCACGGATGAACATGCCCGACTCGGTCAAATTCCACAACGCGATCGCGGCCGGCTGGCCCTCATCGCGGACACGCAGTCGACAGGTTTGTCCCGTATTCCTTTGGCGATTCCCGCAGACAATGCGGACATCGAGGAACGCGTGGTCACATTGGCGGACTATGGTCCTGCGCGCGTCGTCGAGACTTCGCTGCCGGGCGGCTCGCTCGAATCGACCTACCGGCGCCTGTATGCGGAGCCTGGAAATAAGAATACCAAAGACGACTTGTCTGACTATTTCAAGGATGAATATGCAGCGGAAAAACTCGAAAAGCTCGATCGTACCGACCCCAAAGACTTCTCCAAGCCATTCATTCTCACCCTATCGGGTGCGACGGCAAAACGGGGATACACTGGTCTGCGCGACGCCGTTTATTACATACCGTTGAGCGGTCTATTTAACTTCGTTCCGAAGGATCTAAGGACGGCCACCCACCCCTTGAAAAAACGCGCGACGGACTACGAACTCGCCGGTCCGTTCCTGACGGAATGGCGCTACCTTATTACGCCGCCGCCGGGCTTCACACCGGGCGCTTTGCCCAAAGACGTGGATGCGCCGCTGGGTCCGATGAGATTTACGCAGCGCTTCGCAATGACGGGTAACGGCGTTATTCAGGCGACATTGCACGCCGAATTGGCTCAGCAACGGCTGACTCCGATGGAGCAGGAAGCGCTGCGCGATAGTCTGTCGACGCTCCTTGCCGCCGATTCGATCAAGATCAAGTTTGATTTGACGGCGCACATGCTGGCCACCGAAGGCCGCGCGAGAGAATCTTTTCGAGCCTATCGCGAGCTCGTCAAGGAGCGCCCTCAGAATGCGGTGAGTCACCTGCGTCGAGCGGACGCTTTGCTCGACGCCGGGATGGGCGAGGCCGCGCGCGCGGAGGCGCGACTCGCCACCCAGTTGGATCCCCGCCTGGCGCTTGCCCAGGAGCGCCTCGCGCAGATTCTGCAGCACGACCTGATCGGTCGCGAGAGGGGTCCGGGAGCCGATTTTGCGGCTGCGGCGGCCGCCTATCGCGCAGCTATCGCGCTTGACCCAACCGATAAGTCCTTGGTGGCGGATCTCGCGATTCTCCTCGAATACGATTCGCGAGGATTTCGCTATGGTCCGGGAGCCCACTTGGCAGAGGCCATTGCGGAATATCGGCAACTCAACGCTACGGAGTTGGACGAGCAGGGAGTCGCTCGCAATGTGCCATTCGCCCTATTCTATGATCAGCAGTTCGCGGCGGCGCGAGCGAGTGCCGCAGCCTTGAAGAATGCGCCCGAGCCGCTGCTCATTGCCTGCGATACCGTGCTCAGCGGATTTCCAATTGCGTTGCAGGAGGCCCGGCGCCGCGCGACGGATGACGACAAACTTGCAGAGAACCTGAGAACGGCCGGCAACATGCTGTGAGCCTGCGTCGCTATGCGTTGGCCGCCGACCTGCTGGAGGCGGGCGCAAAGGGGGCGAATGCGACGCGCTTGCTTAATCTCGCGGCAATGCTGCGCCGAACCGTTCGTATCGATGATCTGAAACCCCAGGATACGCTTGAGGATTTCGTGCGTCAGTCGATGATATTGGCGCTCACGCCGGATCTGACCCTGGAGAAGGCTCGCAGTGTCGAATCCGTCAATGCAATCAAGGCCAATCCATCTCCAACGCCCAAGGAGCGTGACAAGCTTCTGCATCATGCTTCACGAGTCGTCACGCGATCCGCCATTGCCGCGGGAATTTCGCCCGAAGCGATGGCGGATATCGCGTTGCAAGCCATCCAGATCAAATCGTCCGGAGACGACGCGACTGGCTATCAGGTTTACCTAACGGCTGGGGCCCAGCCTACCCAGGAGGAAATCTATGTGCGAGAAAAGGGACGGTTGAAAGTACTGGCGCAGATTTCAGATCCTGCGCCCGTTGGGCTGGAAGTGCTGGACCGGGTCAATCGTGGCGATATAGCGGGGGCTCGCCGCTTGCTCGATTGGGTGTACGCCGCGGAACCCCATGCGGCGAGCGAAGATCCGTATGCGGGTACGGCCTTTTCGCATATTTGGACATCGGACCAAAATGAGCCGGAGCGTCGCAGCCTGACCCTCGCGGCGGCCGCACTCCTGGTCAGATCTGAGCATACGGCGCCGCGTGGAATACAACTGCTCGAGGATATGAAGAGAAACGAGACGCGCGCGACTGAGATCGATAAAGTCAACCTCGCGTTGCTGAGCGGTTACGTGATTGCAAAGAATTACGAACGCGCCGTGGAGACCGCTTCGGACTTAGCCGTTCGGTCGGTAAATTCGCCCAGTCTCATTCTGACGCAGTTACGCGAAATGTGCCTGGCTGATCACTGTGCCGAGGCCGAGCAACTCGCGCGCGCACGGCTGGCCGCCCTGAGGAATGATCTGGCCACCAGACGCGCGCTCGGATCAATCTTGGTGCATCAAGGAAGGAATGAAGACGCGTATCAGACCTTTCGTGAGGTGACCGAAGACCCGAAGGCGGAGGCGAGCGACTATAATATGCTCGCTTGGTCGACCCTGTTCTTTACTCGCCGGGAGGGACCTGACCTCGAGAGTGCACAGCGCGCCGTGCAAATGTCGGAGCGAAATTTCGGCGCATTACACACACTTGCCACCATATATGCGGAGTTGGGTCGTCTCAAGGAGGCCCGCGAGGTATTGCTGCAGGCTCTCGACGTGTCGGGCGCGGATGAACCGGAGAGCAACTCGTGGTATACGTTCGGGCGCATCGCCGAGCAATATGGCGAAGTTGACGTGGCGTTGGTCGACTACGGCAAAGTCACGCCACCGGACGATATCCGGAATATTGCTGGATCCACTTACAGTCTTGCGCTGAACCGGATCGCCGAACTCAAGGCTGCCACGAGCGGAACAATCCCATCAGCAAAGCATATTGTCGTTGCCGCGGACAGTGGCGCACACTAAACGGATCGCCCCCGACCCCCGGAGACCCAGCGTGCCTGACATTCCCGCCGAGATGCCGGCGATCGAGATCGCCTCCCCGGGCGGCCCGGAGCAATTACACCTGGTCTCCCGGCCGGTGCCGACGCCCGGCGATGGTGAAGTGTTGATTCGCGTGCTGGCGGCGGGCGTCAACCGGCCCGACGTGGTGCAGCGGATGGGGTTTTATGCACCGCCGCCCGGCGCATCCGACATTCCCGGCCTCGAGGTGGCGGGCGAGGTCGTCGCGTTGGGTCCCTACGTCACGGGCGTGGGCGTTCGCGATCGCGTCACCGCGCTGTTGGCGGGCGGCGGCTATGCGGGCTATGCGGTGGCGGCGGCTTCCTTGTGTCTGCCCATCCCCGGCGAGTTGTCGATGGTCGAGGCCGCCGCGCTGCCGGAGACGGTGTTTACGGTCTGGTCGAATGTGTTCGAGCGCGCCAACGCCAAGCCCGGGGATACCGTGCTGGTGCACGGCGGTACCAGCGGTATCGGCACGATCACCATCCAGCTGGCCACCGCCTTGGGTGCACGAGTGTTTGCGACGGCGGGCAGCCCCGAGAAGGTGAGGGCCTGCGAAGCCTTGGGTGCCGTGCGCGGCATCGACTATCGCACCGAGGATTTCGTGGCGATAATCGAGCGCGAAACCGGCGGTGCCGGCGCCGACGTGATCCTCGACATGGTGGCCGGTACGTATGTGGCGCGCAACATGGCGGCGGCGGCCATGTTCGGCCGCATCGTCTGCATCGCCGTGCAGGGCGGCACGAAAGCGCAGATCGACGTGGCGTTGATGATGCGCAAGCGGTTGACGCTCTGCGGATCGATGCTGCGCTCGAGTCCGCTCGCGACCAAAGCAGCGCTCGCGCAGGCCGTCAGGCACGGCGTCTGGCCGCTGATCGCCGCCGGCCGCGTGCGTCCCATCATTCATCGCACCTTGCCGCTGGCGGAGGCCGCGGCGGCTCACGCACTCATGGAAAGCTCGACGCATATCGGCAAGATCATGTTGAGCGTCGCGTAGCGTGAGAGGCAAAGTCGTCGCGATACTCGAAACTCGTACGGGCGCTCATCTGGGGGAGTTGGTCGCGCGCCGCGGGGGCGTGCCGCTGTTGGCGCCCGCCCTGCGCGAAGTGCCCGACATCGAGCCCAAACGGGTGCTCGAACTGCTCGCTGCCTGGCGGCTGCAACCGTATCGACTGGTGATCTTTCAAACGGGCGTGGGAACGCGCGCGTTGTTCAATGCGGCCGATGCGCTCGGCGTGAGTGCCGAACTCGTGCAACTCCTGGCGCAATCGGTGGTCGTGGTGCGTGGACCCAAACCGCTCGGAGAACTTAACTCACGCCAGGTGCGTGTCGACTTCAAGGCGCCGTCGCCCTTCACCACGGAAACAGTGCTCGCCACCATCGCCGGCATCGACCTGCACGAGGCCCGGGTGTTGGTGCAGCGGTACGGTGCGGCGAACGAGCCGTTGCGCGAGGCGCTCGAAATGCGCGGCGCCGCGGTCGACGAGATCGCCACTTACCGCTGGGCGCTGCCCGACGACGTCCAGCCGCTTCTGCAACTGCTCGATGCGCTGGCGTCGGCGTCGGTTGATGCGGTGGTGTTCACGAGCGCGGTGCAAATCCACAATCTGCATGCGGTCGCGCAGACTCACGGCCGTGCGGCGCAGCTCGCGGAGCAACTCACCGGCCCGGTGATCGCGTCAATCGGACCCGTGTGTACGCGGGCACTCGCCGCGCATGGCATCACCACCACCGTCGAGGCCGATCCACCCAAGCTCGGTCCGCTGGTGGTTGCACTCGAGGCGGCGCTGGCGGCGCGCGGGTAGCTTCAATTGCGGCTAATTGGGTGGTCTTGTCTCGGGTCCCTGTGTCTCGCGACTCATATATATGCGCAAAGCCCGGTGGGCCCGGACACCGCGGAACCCGGTTCGGCCGAGGAGATCGCGCGCGCCACCACGGAGGCGCGTTTTTCGTCGCCCTGGGTGTCGTACGAGCCCGCGTCGGCGACCGTGCCGTCGCCGCGGCAATTCTTCGGCCGCATCATGGGTGCGCCCGGTGAACTCGTCGATACCGCCCAGGCCCAGCGCTATCTGCGGGCGCTCGCGGCCGCGTCGCCGCGGGTCCGGGTGTTCACGATCGGGCGGTCCGAGGAAGGTCGCGACATCCTCATGGTCGCGATCGCCGATGAGGCAGGAATTCGCGACCTCGATCGATTCAAGAGCGCGAATGCCGCGCTCGCGGACCCTCGTCGGACCGACGCCGCGAGCGCGGAGCGACTGATCGCCGATTCCCGGCCGTTCTACTATCTGGACGCCGGTCTGCACTCCGACGAAACCGGCTCGACGGAATCGGTGCTGGAACTCGCCTACCGCCTCACCGTGTCCGATCAGCCGATGATCCAACGCATGCGCGCGAACCTCGTCGTCTTGATCAATCCCGTCGTCAACCCCGACGGACGTGACAAACAGGTCGAGTGGTTCTATCGATACCTCAAGGGCAAAACCGTCTTTGGAGATCTACCGCGGCAATCCCCGCCTTATTGGTCGAAATATGCGATGGTGGACATCAATCGCGACGCCCACCAACTCACGCATGAGTCGACCAAGGCCGTGAGCCGCATGTTCTTCGAATGGCATCCGGTCGTGATTCACGATCTGCACGAGAGCGTCGCGTTGCTGATGTCCTGGAACGGCACCGATCCCTCCGACCAGAACATCGATCCGATCGGCTATGACGAACGTCTCGCCATGAGCTTTCACGAAGTCGCGACCATGACCGGCCTCGGCATGCCCGGGGTCTCGACGTGGAATTTCGGCGACAATTTCTCGCAGCTGTTCCTCGAATCGACCGCCATGAATCACAATGCGGACGGCCGAGGTTACGAAACGTTCGGCAACGGTAGCGCCGAAACGATGACCCAGCCTCTCACGGCGGACGACACCTCGTATCAATGGTGGCGCACCTCGCCGCCGCCGTCCGCGCAATTCTCCTGGTCGGCACGCGACAATGTGAATTACAACGAGACCGGCATCCTCGCCGCGCTCGACTACGCCGCGGGTAATGCGCAAACTCTGCTGCGCAATTTCTATACCAAAAGCCTGCATAGTTTGCAGAAGGGACTGCAGGAGCCGCCCTATGCATTCTTCATCGCGCCGGATCAAGGCGATCCGATGCGCGTCGCGCAACTGGTGGCGCGGCTGCAATCCCAGCACATCGAAGTCAGCCGCGCCGCGGCGCCCATCGACTTGAAGGACGGCCACTATCCGGCGGGAAGCTATGTCGTGCGCATGGACCAACCCTACCGTAATTACGCGGTCGACTTGCTGACCGCGCAGGATTATCCGAAGGGCGCCGGCGAACCCTACGACGACGTCTCGTGGGAATTGCCGGCTAATTATCATTTACAGGTCACGCCGACGTCCGATCCGGCCGTGCGCAACACGGCGCTGACCGCACTCACTGCGCCTCCAGATCCCCAAGGCGTGGTGACCGGCAACGGACCCGTGTATCTACTGCGCGATACGGGCCAGGAAGGGTTGCTCGAGGCCCGTTATCGTTTGGCACGTTATCGCGTGGAGATCGCCGACCACGCGTTCTCGGTCGGCAGCGCCGCGTATCCCGCCGGCTCCTGGGTGATCCCGGCTCAAGTTGGTCTCGATCCGGTGCTGCGCACGATCGCCGCACAGTTGGGCCTAGACTTCGTGAGCACGGCGGCGACGCCGGGCGTCTCACGACACGCGGCGCCGGTGCCGCGACTCGGTGTCTGGGTGCCCTGGGCCGACACCGACTCCATCGGCTGGGTCCGCTATTCGCTGGATCAACGCCATATCCCCTACCTGTACGTGCGCGACGAAGACATCCGCGCCGGGAATTTGCGCAAGAAGATCGATGTGCTCCTGTATGGACACGTCGATCTCGAACTGGCCGAGCAGATCCATGGCATTCCACACGAATGGGGTCCGATGCCGTTCGAGAAAACACCGCTTACGCCGGCCTTCGGGACCCCCGCCTCGAGCGCCGACATCACCGGCGGGATCGGCTGGGAAGGAGTGCAGAAGATCCAAGAATTCATCGAAGGAGGTGGCCTCATGATCACCTTGGGCAACGGTTCGATGCTCCCCATCGAAGGCGGCATCGTGCGCGGCATCCGCCGCGATTCCGGCGGTGTGCCCCGCAGTTCGCAAGGTGGCGGTGCGGCTGCGGCCGCCGCGGCCCAAGACGCTGTGACGCGGATACCCGGCGCCCATGTACGCGCGCATTTCGTGCAAGCCGATCATCCAATCTCGTATGGATACCCGGCGTCCACCTATGTGTTCAGGCAGAATTACGCCTTGTATTCCACGCCGCGACGCTGGCTGCGCATGGCGTACTGCACCACCTGCCTCGATGGACCCATCGATCCCAGCGGTGTGGTCCTCGAATGGGGTGACCCCGCTGCGTCCAATTTCGTCGTCAGCGGTCAGGCGTGGGGCGCCGACAATGTGATCGGGCGTCCCGCCATTTTCGACATTCCCGTGGGTCAAGGACACGTGGTCGCCTTCAACTTCAATCCCCTGCATCGCGACCTGAATCGCGGCGACCAACGCATGCTATGGAACGCCATCGTCAATTGGCGCGCGATCCTTGCAGGTCGCCGCGAGCGCCCGTAAGCGCTACCGTGTAACACCTATGCATTCATCATTCTGCCCCACGGTCGCGCCAGCATCGGCTTGGTGGCGCTGGCGACCCGCATCGCGATCGGACTCACCATTTCCTCAGTTCAATCTCCACCCGGCGATTCAGCGCCTTGCCTTCCGGCGTGCTGTTGTTGGCGACGAAGTTACCGGCCCCGCGGTAGAAGAGTCGAATGCGCTCCGGATCGACGTTGAGGGAGATCAACAGCCGCCTTACTTCGACCGCGCGTCGAATCGCGAGCTCGGTGCAGGCCTCGGAAGCGACAAAGGCGTCCGTGTGCCCGTGAAGAAAAATCCGGTTGGCCGACCGTACTGCAACGCACATGACCCGCAGCAAGCGATCATCCACGCGCGCGGCAAAGCTCTTGTCCTCAAATCTCATGACCACGCGGGGCCGTCCGCCCATCGAGCGCAGGATGAGATTCTCGCCAAAACCCGCTTGGTGCGCCGCGTCAAGCTCGGCAGACAAACGACGGACATTGTCCTCGAACGTCGAGATCTCTTGCTTGAGCGCCGCAACACGCAGATTCGGGGGCATGGTCTGGAGGGACTCGGGTACTCCCACCGGACCGGGTTGGGTCGGGCGCGCAGTCGCATCATTCGCTGCCGGGGATCCCCTCAGGCTCTCCGGTAACTCGACAGTCTCAGGCGCCATCACGGTGCTCATGGCCTCTGTCCTCGCAACATTGGGTTTTGGGTCGATCGCACCCGACGACCCTGCCACGGTCTTCAAGGGTGAGATAGGCGGTATAGCCTGATTGACCTACCGGGTGCCGCCAACTCCAGCCGTGGGCTGGTCGCGGTCAATGCGCTGACGGATATCCGCTGCCGGCCGACTGCTTCGATTGCTTGAACGACCAGGCAAAGCCGACCGCCGCGCCGAAGCCGTCCCGCGCCCGGAACAGCGGACTGTCCTGGCTGGCCGCGCCCTTGTAGCTGTCGAAGTCGACCGCCACAAATACGTGGAAATTTCGCCGCACGGTGCGAAATGCCGTGAAGGCTATATCCGATCCGAAATAGCCACCGTGGGCCTCGTAGGCGGGTCGGCCCGGCGCGGCGTACTGTGGCGCGACGCTGTAATAAAATTCCTGCAGCGACTGGGTCGCAAACTCCACGCCGAGGCTGACCCGGCCGCTCCAGGAACTTCCCAGCAGCGATTGATCCTCGTACGTGACGTCGGGCGAAAACGTGAAACCGCGCGGGCGGAACCTCGAGGAAAAATCGGTCGATGCCGCCGTGCGAACCGGCAGGTCGATGAGCACGCGTGAATTCGGGGTCAGTTGTGACACCGTGATTTTTGCCTTAGGTCCCGCTTCGAGAAGATAGTCCAGTCTCGGCATGCCGGCACGTGCACCGCTGCCGGAACTGCTGGAGAGCGTGCCGCCGCCGCTGAATTCCCACTCGACATTGCCGCTGCCGGTGCGCAATCGCGTTCCTGACTGATCGGAGCGGAAGAAATCGCCGCGATAAATGAAGTACGGTATGGGCGCGCCGCGCACGCGGTACTGATCCGAGCCCGGGTAATCCGCGATGGCACCGGCGATGACTCCAACCCCGGCCTCCCACAGGGGATGAACGTCGGCGGTCGTCGGTTCCACGTCGGACGGGGCTACGGCATCGGCATGGGCAGACTTTGCCGGATAAAGCGACAGGGTGCACAGCGCGGCCATGACGCAGACGCTGTATTGCTGCGCCGCGAGTCGCGCCCGCGTCGGCCTCTGATCGTTGGCTGGCATGGTGTTCCGGGGCGGGTTGTGCGGGAGAGCGAAAGGTCTCCAGGCTCAATAATA
>Ga0116226_10006719_pt1 | contig 10345 bp, 9 predicted proteins | sample S1TSphfallax_FD_89692 | JGI IMG/M metagenome (GOLD analysis project Ga0116226, IMG submission 89692) | Host-associated microbial communities from peat moss isolated from Minnesota, USA - S1T2_Fa - Sphagnum fallax MG | ecosystem: Host-associated > Plants > Peat moss > Unclassified | place: USA...
GCCGTGACATATGTAGTTTGACCATCGATGGAAGTAATTACATAGTCCCAATTAATCCGAACTCCTGTAGCTTCTATCATCCGAGCCTTTACCACTACCATCATGCCTAATCTAACTGCTACATGGTAACGTATTGACAATTCAACAACAGGTAAATCGCACCCTAAAACAACCAAATCAGCATAATCAATACCTATGTAACGTAAGCACTCAATTCTGGCTTCTTCCATCCAAGCTATATACGAACCATGCCAGACAACTCCCGCATAATCTGTGTGATGAGGTTGAGCCTTTACAGGATATGCAAACCAATCTTCAAACACGGCGTTTGGATTGCTGTTAATCGGATGATCAATTGTGGAAGTTGGGGGTAACTGAGGTTGGCTCGGTAATTTTTCAGACATCTTAAAATAATTATAAGCAGTAGACTAGATAACTTACCCTATTTTCCATCACGATTTACAGCTTTGACAAGCTAGCATTTCTTGGCCAAAGTTTTATGGTTAGTCAAGCCTTGCATTGATTGCTTAATCAAATTGGCTAATTCCTGTAACTGATTAATTGCTTCTGCTCCTTCCAGCTTCATTAATTCGCGATCATCCCGCATTTCAGTCCAAGTAATCCCGTAATCGGAAACCAAAAACCGAATTAGATGATTATCGCCTAAACTAACCATAAATGAAGCACTATTCATTTGGTCACCACATGTATAGCAGGAAGCTAGATAGCCACGACTTTCTAAAACGATCGCCAAGGCTTGCAAGTTCATGACCAAGTCCTGGACAAATTCTTGGTGTTGATGTGCTAATCTTTGAAACACTTCTGCCCTCCATCCACCACTGCAATCTGAGTATAATTTAAATTTTCTTTAGATTTTTTCATCTTCTAATATTGTAAACTACCAAATACTTTAACAACTGTTTTGTCAACTAATGAGTTTAGGCATCTCCCTTAGAATAGTGGATCACGATTACTTGTTTCGTATCTAACTATATCTATTTGAGTTCAACAGCAGTTGCTTGAAGTCGTTGTTTCCTGTGGTCTCTCAGATCGGTCTCAGGCAGCTATGTCAAAGGAGACCAGATACTAGACAGCCTATTCTTGTCTTGCGTACCCTACAAACCTGCTTAGTCTTGACAAGTAACTGCCTGATTCTTAAGTAACTCGTTTATAGCCTAACTCAAATCTGTAGTTAGTCAAGTGTAAAAAACGTATTTATTTCACCTTTACAGGTGATATATAGCCATATTAGTCTTATCAAGTTATTCACTCATGACTTTGCGCTCATTTTAGCTTAACCCAGATTGTGAACCCTGTCCCCTCCCACCTGTCTCCCCTGCATCTTCTACGAGACTACTTGCCACCAACCAAAGGCTGGTCCAATAAATCGCACAGTTGCCCATATTACAACCATGAGTCCAATACCTACCCACGCACCACGAGTAGTCCAAGTGACGAACAGCTGTGCTTGAGTTTGAGTAATAGGAATCCACGGTAAGATGCGGGTTCCTTGGTTTGTTGTTTCGCTAAGTTTTACTTTGCGTCGTTTTGCGTCACCCATAATTCATAAGTTCCCTAGAGAAAATTCAACTTAAATTGTAAAACAGGGTTGGGGAAACCTCGCAAGTAGATTATTTACTCAATAGGGCAAGCAGGGGAGGGTAAAAGAAGCTACAAGGCTTTTAGGTTGGTTCTTCGGGATCGCTATGGGAGAAATGAGCGATATCTAGATAATTGAGTCTGGCTAAAGGACTGAGGGCAGCAAAAACCTGCGCACCGTAGCTGCGATTAATTACACGACTATCCAGTAAAGCCACAATACCTTGGGTTTCTCTGAGTGGTGCGATCGCTCTTTGTAATTCTGTCAGTGCATAAGGTAGTAAGTATAAACGGAACCAATCCTGATGCGATCGCTTATAATAAGCCACTCTACCAGCCACTAAAGGATTTTCCAAAGATGGGAGGGGTAAAGTAGCAATAATCAATAATCTTGGTGCGGGTAAAACTGTTTGATGCTCTCGCCAATATTCCCAACCGCTAACTAAAATACCATTCTCATCTAAACAAGTTTTTTCCACTTGTACCCTGGAACCAAATTCTGATGCTAAAATCGCTCCTACTCTACCTCTGAGTGGTACATCCCCTATGAGGATCGCTGTTAGTCCCGAACTAGTTGCGCTCAAACATAACAAAGTTCGTACCTTGTGCATGAACTCCGTCTGGAATTCTGGTGTATTGGGTAAAGGTATTTTATAAGGTACATAAAGCTGAATTGCCTCCGCTTGAGCGTCAGAGGCGAAATTCAAGCAAGTCAAATCCTCTAAACCAAAACGTTGGCGGAATAAAGCAGCTTGAGTTTCTGCTTCTAAATAACCACCAATTAATACTACGGGTTGTCTTTGCCAAATTGGCGCAAGAATCTTGCCAAATTCAATCGGAGCATAATGTAAAGAGAATAAACCTTGGCGACGGGCGATAGTTGTCCATAAAAGCGCTGCAGGATGAGGAGTAGTGTTGACAATACTGTGAAATTGTAGCCAGAAGTTCTTCCAGACTTGTGGTAAACTAGTAGAATCTAAATTCAAATACAACTGTTGTAAGATATCAATTTCTGATTGAGAGAGCAAATAACAGTCATAAGGATTAGCTGGGTGCTGGAATAACTTGTGTGTTAATTGTATTCTTGCCTCACGGATAGACTCAGCCTGATAGGGACAAGCAAGCATGAGTTGATCCCAATCATGAGGTCGAATATCTTGAGTTAACTGATGACGCACCCAATCTTCTAGATCATCAACTCCATCAATAATCGTGGGAATATTGGCTGGAAATAGTTCTGGTGTAGTTAATAGTCCTTTTAACCAAGCTGTGGGGGAAGTTAATAGTAATCCCGAAAAATCACTACTAGGCCAAGTATCACCAGTTCTGATGGGCTTATTCGCTGGTAACCACTTTTGTAATCGGGGAATTTCCACCTTGAGTAATCGATGTTGCACTGATTCTGGAGCAACGATAATCACAGGTCCATGCCACATGAGAGCGGAGGCGATGAAACTAGTGCGATATCGCCCTTGATAACTACAAACTGCTCCTACTTGAATTAAGGCGCTACGTCCTAATCTCAAAGCACGAGCGACTAACCGAGCCATCGTCAAATGATGAGGCCAAGTTGGAAAACCCGCCTGCGATCTCAGGAAGTTGTGTAGTGACAAATGAACTTCTGCCTCAATCACACGCTTTTAATCCCATAAAAATAATATTTCCGAGTTGCCCCATTTCTATTATGTTGTCATATAAAAAGGGAACAGGGTACACCGAATAGGCCAAACACAGGAGTTAATTAGATATGCCAACTTACACAGGAATTTCCAGCGAAGCTTTTAGACATCCCTTGGATCTACAAGCAGAACAAGCTTTACGCAGCCTACCAGGATTCGATTTAGTCGCTCGTAAGTTTATCGAATTTTTCTACGAGCGTCCACAGTTAGTCTATCTCATGGGTAATGCTATTCAAGTCGGACCGCGTCAGTATTCTACGGTTTACCAGATATTCCGAGAATGCGTGCGAGATTTGGATGTCTATCCAGAGCCTACACTGTTTGTCTCACAAAATCCCCATGTTAATAGTTATGCTCTGGGAGAGAAAAATCCTTATATAGTCATTAATACGGCTATATTAGATTTACTCGGTGAAGCTGAAATTCGCGCCATGTTAGCCCATGAGTTAGGGCATATTAAATGCGGTCATACTATTTTAATCCAAATGGCAATGTGGTTGATGAGTACGGCTTCTGTTATTGGCGATTTAACCCTCGGTATCGGCAATTTTGTCAGTCAAGCTTTAATTTTTGCCTTTTTTGAATGGCGGAGAAAGGCTGAGTTATCTGCTGATCGCGCCTCTTTATTAGTTGTAGACGACTTAAATCCAGTCATGTCATTAATGATGCAAGTTTCTGGCGGTTCTCATAAATACGCCCATGAATGCAGTTTGGCGGAATTTATCTCGCAGTCGGAAAAATATCAAGCTCTAGATGATGATGGGCTGAATCAAGCATATAAGTTTCTCATGTATAGTGGTTTCCAAGGTATGATGTTAACTCATCCCTTTCCCGTAGAACGCTTACATTATTTAAAAGATTGGGCTAATTCAGCCGAATATCAAGAAATTCGTCAAGGCAATTATCGGCGATCGCCAGATCAAGGAGCAGTAGATGTTTCAGTAGAAATTCCTACAGATGAAGTTCAAAATCTCCGTAGACAAGTGACAGAATTACAAAGAGAAATCGACAGAATTAGGAAAGCTGAATAAGCAAGCAGGGGAAGACCCTGCTTCTTTACTCCTCCGAGTCAGGAATTCCTTCCTGAAATACTCGACTAGCCAAGATATCAACAGCTTCGATCGTAATTAGGTCTTCTTTCGTCAAACGCTTACCATGACTCAATAGGCGATTCGCTTGACGCAATCTCGCTCTGTCTATAGCATTACGCACGCTACGAGCATTGGCAAAATGAGGCATGTCCTTACGTCTAATTAAATACTCCGCAAATGCGACTTCTGCCTCAGGACTGAAAGAATAATGTTGTGCCTTTAATATCGATTGGGCAATAATCATTAACTCATCAACTGCGTAGTCATGAAATTCTATATGCAAGCCGATACGCGAATTCATTCCGGGGTTACTATGGAAAAATCGGTCCATTTGCTCTTTGTAACCAGCTAAAATCACCACTAAATCATGGCGCTGATTTTCCATAACCTGCATCAAAATTTCGATAGCCTCTAAACCAAAATCTCCTGGATAGTCTGGGCGATATAAGGTGTAAGCTTCATCAATTAATAACAAACCGCCCATAGCATTATTCAATACTTCCCTGGTTTTAGGCCCAGTTTGCCCAATACCTTGTCCAATTAAATCATCCCTAGTGACTAACATGACATTTTCTTTACGAATATATTCTAGACGATAGAGAATTTCTGCCATGCGTATCGCTACCGTAGTTTTGCCCATTCCCGGATTACCGAGAAATGTCATATGTAAACTAGGCGCTCCCGCAGTTAAACCAAGACTTTTGCGAATTCGGTCAACTAACAATAAAGCCGCCATCTCTCTTACTTTATTCTTAACTGACTTTAAACCAACTAACTCTTGATCCAATTTGTCCAGGATTTCTTGCACATGAGATTCGTGGAAAGCTGCTGCCAAATCAATACTACAATCTTGACTATCCGTACTAATTGTTACTGATTCTAAAACTTGTTCCTGCATAACTATCACCTCTGGCAATGATTTTGATGATAGCGTTAATTCTGATATATAAAATATTGTAATTCTAATATGATTGATATATTTTTCTTTATTATTAATTCCTGAATTTAGTCATAGAGAAACATTATCTTTCACTACTTAGCCACACTATAGGAGTCGTAAATGTAGTAAATGTAGGTTGGGTTGAGCCACAGCGCAGCCGCTCCCTTGTCTACGTTCCTCGACACAACCTACTGTATAACTATTATCTTGAATTCCATTTAGGTGACCTAATCCATGACTATTAAACTCTCAAACAAACAGGTTGTTTTAGTACTAAGTGTTTTTCTGATTACTTTCTTATCCTTCGTCACTCAGTTAAGAGCGGAGGGCTTTTTTGGTTCGCACATCAAATTTGTAACTCCTACAACCAACTTGGTCAAACCAATTCTTCATATTGCCAAATTTCCTGATACTGATTTAACACCCCAAGAACGCCAAAAATTACAGGGTGTACGCCAATCCAGGATTAAAGAGATTATGAAAAGTTTAGATCCAATACAACGCAAGCAACTGGAACACGAATTACGCATGAAAAAGGATATTGATCTAGCTCTCGCTGTAGTGGAATTAAACCCCGATCAGCGAGACTTTGTCAATGCAGTTATAGAACTGACTAATCTGAAAATGAAGTCAATTTTTTCTCAACACGCCTTGCTGGAAAATAAGTAACCAGGATATCTGATCAATCCTGATTGACAATTGTATTGACGATTCCATGACTTTATGATTCGATTACTAAAAGGATAATATAGGTGTTTGGGGTGAGCAAACGCCTATCAAAAATCTTTTTGATATCTTTCTCATCAACTTATATGGTTGAAAACAGAGTTTGGCAAATCGGGACACCCTAATTCTTCGCCTAGCTAATTTGCCACTTCTGTTAATTCAATTACACGCCCTTCGTAGTCCTTAACTAAAAAGTTTAAAGGTCTTTGGTTACGAATTTTTAACTTCAAACCTCGTGTTTCTACCCGCATCAAAATAAGTTCTAAACAATCTCGATCAAAGGATACATGACGTTGCTGATTTCTCGTACCTACGCTGGCACCAGTAACCACATGTAACTGGGTATTTCTCTTTAATTGATACCATAGACCATCGCTGGCATTATGCATTACTTTGTTAGACCAAGTTGGACTAGACCAAGTTGGACTATCAGACATGTATAGCCGATCTATACCTACTGCACCTACCGTTTGTTCATAGTTGTAATAATAGTGTAAGGGTATTTCCGCTGCTGGTAAATTTAATAACCCTTCGTAGAGTTGTCGAGCAATCTCCAAATCTGACACCATAACAGTGTAGACTTTAGGAGCATTAGCCAGAAACATCCACATAGCACCAGCGTATGCTGCAAGCAGCATAATCATCACACCTTGGGTAGAGAACAAACTGTCTAGAGGTAAGGAAGGCAAAAATGAGCCTAAAGTCAAAGGACTCAGCCGAAACAAGATCAAATAAGCAGCTATAACCATGAACTAATCAAGAATTATATAGACGAGATACTTTGGGGGCTATCGTTAAGACTAACATAAGTTCTCTATCTTAGGTTTACCCATAATTCCCACACTTAGCAAGATAGGGAATCTACAAATTTACCAATTCCAAGATATTATTGCGATTAACTGACCCATAGCCTAACTCCAGTACATTTTACAACTATCTACTATCTAATTCCACAGCTTGTGCAAATTCCTCAATTCCCTGAAGCTAATCACCCACTGGTGCGATCGCTGTTTCATTATAGCGACCAAGAGCTATTGAATTTGTTTCAAAGCTATCCAGATAATGGTAAATACTTTACAGCGATTTTCTGCCGCTATAGCCCCATAGTTTATAGTTTGATTCAGCACTCAGCCCGATCGCCTGTACAAGCAGACTATCTTTTTGCTCTGACTTGGCGACATATATACTATGAACTTGGTGGACTCAACCTGATTAACCCGGAAACAGGAAAAGAAAACTTGACTCTGCAAAATTGGTTAATCAATACTACAGCTTTTTGTATTAATCAGATCAAACCACCACCTACTGAAACAATCCATTATTCTCTCCCGGCGACTTCACCACCTCTCTGGTGTTTTGTAGAACAGGCTCTAGCACAACTTCCCCCAATGTTGCGCTTGATGGTCTTGATGGCTCAAACCTTTCACTGGAGCGAAACCAGAATTGCTGCATACCTCCAAGCAGAAGGCGAAAAAATCTCTTCCCAGGATGTAGCCGATTATTTGCACACAGGTTATCGTATGTTAGAAGATAAGCTACCTGAAGATATTCGCTCTATCTATTTGGACAAGGATAACGATAACAAGTTATGATGTACTAATTTACGTTTTAATGAGGTTGTGTCTAATACTGTTCATAAAATGCTAAGTCATGACGATAAGTTATTAAATTTATTAGAACAACGTTAAACTAGCAAAAATACGTTTGTGAAAATCCTTGCCTATATTTACACAGATCCCCTATTAGAACCAGCTCCCGACCAGAATATCTGGGGGTGGGAGGTGGATAAAGTCTATCAGGATTTGGGGGGGCGATCGCAATTGCAAGAATTACTTTCTGAGTGTCAAGTCACAGTAGCAGATTATCTACTGGTTCGGCGGTTGGAAGAATTGGGAGATACTGTAGAAGCAGTTTGGGATTCTTTAAATCAATTGGAAGCTACAGGGTTAATGGTGATTGTCACCGAACAAAACTACACTTCAAAAAATGCTCATCTTCAACGGGACTTAATTAAACTAATCCAACAAGTTCAATATCAGCAAAGAAGCAAGCGTATTCGTCAAGGACATGCGCGAAATAGACTAGCAGCTACTCCACCACCAGGTAAGGCTCCTTATGGTTATATTAGGGGGAAAGGAAAATACATTATCGATCGCAGTACTTCACCCGTAGTGAAGGATTTTTTTGAACAATTTTTACTCTACTGTTCTTTAAGCGGTTCAGTCCGTTACCTAGCCAAGAAATATGGCAAAAAAATCTCAGTCACTACCGCAAAACGTTGGTTGACCAATCCCGTTTATCGAGGTGACACTGCTTATCAAAATGGAGAAATAATTTCTAACACCCATGTTCCGATAATTTCCCGCGAAGTTGCAGCACAGGTAGACAGACTTTTGCGCCGGAATAGTCGTTTAGCACCACGCGCTGCTAGTGCGCCACGTTCTCTAGCGGGTTTAGTGGTCTGTCAACAATGTCAGTCTCCCATGAGAATCACTCGTGTTACTCAACGCCATCAAGATAAAGAATATCTCTATTTGCGGGCGCTTAATTGTCCACAAAAACCTAAATGTAGTGCTATTTCTTACCAAGAAGTTCTAGAAAACACGATTAAAACTGTTTGTCGTGAATTACCTTCAGCAGTAGCAGGAATGAATTTTTCCCAGTTGGATGAAGTTAAGCAGAATTTATCTCAGGAGATCGAGCGTCAACAAGCAATTCTCCAGCAGTTACCCGGTTTAATCGAAACTGGTGTCTTAGATGCGGAAACTGCAAAACTGAGAGCTTATAAAATTCAAACAGAAATTTCCCTCTTACAAACAAAATTAGCCAGCCTCCCACCAGTCAACTTGCGCTCTGTAGCGCAAGCCGTTTCTCTGACTCAATTTTGGCTAGATTTATCGGAAGTGGAAAGACGATTCTATTTCCGCGAGTTCATCCGTCAAATTGAAGTTGTTCGCCAAGATCAGCAATGGGATTTACGGGTAGTTCTGATTTTTTAGCTGATTTTTTAGCTGATTTTTTAAATGCTCTAGCTTATTGGTTTTCACTGTCACCGTCACTACTATCATTTGTTACTGATTTTGTGGATCTACCTGTATTACGTACATTGACAATCCTCCCCAGTAGATCGAACCAAAATGGGGCGCCCATAGCGATCGCAATTCCCGTGATCAACCAACCTATAATTACAGATATTATCTTAAACACAGGTAAGCCATTAATCTGGAATTGGTTACATTCACTATCATTCTGTTTACAAAGCATCTGCTCTTGTAAATTGTTTTTTGACCAACCAATTGGTAGGGTAATACTATTTAAAGCTTGATTAGGATCAATATTATTTACATCTTTCACATTAGATGTTTGTGGTGCTATTTCTACAGCTCTAGTGACAATGGTTTCCCTCAATACAGAGTCTTTAGATAAGCGATTAATTATATAGAGAGTATCAGCATTAGCGCCAACTGCTAAAATACAACCAATTAAAAATGCCACGCCTTTAGCATTCCGTTTGTAAACGCCAGCAGCTCTATCCATAGACTGATCGAAATTAGTTTCAATTTCTTTCCTTAATAAATCAAGGCTTTCCTCTGTTGTTTTAGCTTTCTCCCTGGCATTTTTTGCCATAATTTCTAGATTCTGGATTACTGACTGAGGTAAGCTATTAACTAAGCCTTGAATTGTCTGATAAATCTCATCATTTTGGTCTTTTACTACTGAAATTATCTCTTGATGAACAGCACTGGTATAGTTAATTGATTGTACTACTTCATCCATTGTAGGCTTTAATCCACCTAATTTTACAGCCTGTGATATGTCATCAAAAGTATCCTTTCTTAAGTATTTTAATCTGCGTAAAGTTTTTTGTAAAAATTCTTGTTCTCCCTCGATCAGTGATTGAAAACTTTCTATATACTGATCGAAACTGTCTCTCATTCGCTTGACACTAATATCTACACTAGATTTATTTTTTTCAAAATCATCGACAATCTTATTGTATTCTGATTTTAGTTGTTCATAGTCTTGCACAATTTCTTTAATAAAATTCTGAGGAATTTCATTTCCAGGAATCTGAGTCTGCAATTTAACCAAAATATTTCTCACTTCATTTAATATGTCATCTTGGAATTTACTTAGTCTAATCTCAGTGAGTTTACGGCTGACTGCTGATAATTTCAATGTATCAATCAAACTACCAGAAAAGCATTTACTATCAATATAAGAAGGTCCACTGCGTTTACCATCACCGAATCCTGTATCAATTTTGGTTTTCGAGTTTTTCTGACAAATAAGTCGATATAGTGAACCTA
>Ga0116226_10006720_pt1 | contig 10345 bp, 9 predicted proteins | sample S1TSphfallax_FD_89692 | JGI IMG/M metagenome (GOLD analysis project Ga0116226, IMG submission 89692) | Host-associated microbial communities from peat moss isolated from Minnesota, USA - S1T2_Fa - Sphagnum fallax MG | ecosystem: Host-associated > Plants > Peat moss > Unclassified | place: USA...
CAGTCGAGCGCTGGCTGCGGCGTGACCATGCGGTCCTCCGCCGCCTCGATGACCAGGAACTTCACCGGCGTCGCGCGCGCGGCCTCGGCGATGGTCCGTCCGTGCAGCACATCGTGCCGCATGATGGCGTAGAGCTGCGAGAGCCGGTCGTTGGCGTCCTGCCGCTGCTGGGCTTCGATCGCACCGAGCCACGCCGTAAACCTGTCGCGCGTCGTCTGTGCGTTCCGGTATGGCGGTGCCGCGGTCATCATCGTGCCCACCGCGTTCGCCAGCTTCAGCGGCGGCTCCGTGGTGTAATGGCCGCCCATCCAGGCCGGGTCGGACTGGATGGCGTCGATCGTGACCTGCTTCGAGAGCAGGTCGTACGGCGTCGGCTGCGGCGACCCGACAATCGACACCGCAAGCGAGACGAACTTCGGATACAGCGTCGCCCAGGCAAAGACCTGGTGCGCCCCCATCGAGAGTCCAATGGCCGCGTGGACGTGCGTCAGGTGCAGCACCTCGGTCGCGACCCTGTACTGCGCCCGGGCCGAGTCCTCCAGCGTGAAGACGGGAAAGTCGGGCCCCGGCTGCTTCGGGCTGTTCGAGGGCGAGGACGAGACGCCGTCGCCCAGCGAATCGAAGGCGACGGCATAGAACCTCGCCGTGTCGATGAGCGTGGCCGGGCTCGATGCCGCGCCGATCAGCGACGCGAGGTCCTCCGAACGGCCATTCAGCCAGCTCGGCATCACGACCGCATTGTCGCGCGCGGCGTTCAGCCTGCCCCACGTCCGGTAGCCGATGCGGCAGTCCTGGATCTGCTGGCCGCTGGCGAGGTTGCAGGTGCCAAGGCGGGCGATCTGGAGCTCCCCGTCGTGCTCGGCGCTCTGGGCCAACGAGGCGGCCGAGAGCAGCAGAAGGAGAATACCGGGGATGATGGAGGAGCGGAGATGGCGCATATCGTTGATGGCGAGTCTAATTGAATGCGGGGAGTAACAGAACTTGGCGACTGAAGAAGAAGCAGAGATGGTCACGATCGCGCGGTTCCTGGAGCCGGTCAACGCACACATGGCGAAGAGTGTCCTGGATTCGGCCGGCGTCGAGTGTTTTCTCCAGGGCGAGAACGCGAACAGCATGATCGCCTTCGCCTTCCGGGCGCGGCTACAGGTTCGGCGCGAGGATGAGGCGGCGGCGCGGGAGCTGCTCACTCCCGGCTTCGACGGCGACGGGGAGGAAGAGATCGATGGGCAATAATCTGGCGCGGCCCAGGGCCGTACTCTGCCTCTCTGGCGGGATGGACTCCTGCGTCTCAGCGTCCCTGGCGGCGCGGGAGTACGAGGTGTACGCCCTGCACTTCAGCTACGGCCAGAGGACCGAGGCGCGGGAGCTGGCCGCCGCCGAGGCCGTGGCGAAGATCGTCGGAGCGAAGGAGTTTCTGCCGCTCAGGATCGACCTCTTTCGCCGGATCGGCGGGTCGGCGCTGACCGACGCGAATATCGCCGTGCCGCAGGCGGCGGAGGAAGAGACCATCGGCAGCGCGGTGCCGGTGACCTACGTTCCCTTCCGAAATGCCCACTTTCTGGCCGCGGCGGTAAGCTGGGGGGAGGTACTGGGAGCGAAAACGGTCTTCATCGGCGCGGTGGAGCAGGACAGTTCGGGGTATCCCGATTGCCGGCCGGCGTATTATGAGGCGTTCAACCAATTGATCCGTTTGGGCACGAAAGAGGGCGCGATCCAGGTCGTGACACCGCTGATCGCCATGAAGAAGAGCGAGATTGTGCGGCTCGGGGTTGAAGTTGGTGCGCCGTTGCATGTAAGTTGGTCATGCTATTCCGGTGAGCGCGAAGCCTGCGGGGTTTGCGAGAGTTGTGCGCTGCGGCTGCGGGCGTTTCGGCAGGCGGGCATGGACGATCCAATTCCATATGCGCCGCGGTAGTGCGGTTCGAGCATCGAAGTCTGTTGGTCGTTGTGAAGGATACGGGAAGCATCCAGGTTTGCACCCAGGTTTGAGAGAGGCCCCATCGGGACGGAAAGACGACAGGGGCGGGAGAAGCGATGAATCGAGTGGCAGTGAAGTTGGGCGGCGCGGGATTCGCGGTGCTGATGGCGGTATTCGGGTTGGCTGGGGCGACGACGCCGGGAACCGCCGCGCGGGCGCAGGACGCGTCGAAGCTCGCGAGCATCCACGGGCATGTGAACAATTCGGTGGGTTCGCCCATCAAGGGGGCGCAGGTCCGGCTGACGACCGACCACAGCACCGACCCCAAGACCGTGAAGTGGGCCTATACCTTCCCCGTGAACGACAATGGCGACTACACCGGCACGGGCATCGCACCCAATACCTACCTGGTAGTGGTGTACGTGGAAGAGAAGTCGATCGACTACTTCGCGGACCAGACGTTCAAGGCGGGCGAGGACAAGCTGCTGAACTTCGACATGCAGCGTAAGGACTTCCTCGACAAGATGACCCCGGAGGAGAAGGCGGCGCTTGAGGCCTTCAAGAAGAAGAACGCCGAGGTGACGGCGGCCAACGCCAAGATCGCCAACCTGAACAACGCGTTGAAGGAAGCGCGCGAGGACGACAAGGCGGGCAAATACGACGATGCCGCGAAGTTGATGACGGACGCGACGACGGCGAAGCCGGAGGAGCCGCTGCTATGGTTCGAGCTCGGCAACGCACAGCTTGGAGAGGCAGACACGGCGGCGAAGGCGGCAAAGACGGCGGGCACGTCGCCGACCGATCCGGCTCTGCTGCAGAAATACGCGGACGCCGCGGCTTCCTACAAGAAAGCGATCGACCTGTACGCGACGGCGAAGAAGCCGGCCCCGGAGGCGGTGGCCGCGGCCTACAACCAGATGGGGCAGGCCTATGCTCAGAGCGGCGACATCGCGAAGGCCTCCGATGCCTATGACAACGCGGCCAAGGCCGAGCCGGCTCGGGCGGGTGTCTACTACCTGAACGAGGCGATCGTTCTCTACAAGGCGAGCAAGACGGACGAGGCGGCGGCGGCGGCGGACAAGGCGATCGCAGCCGACCCGACCAAAGCCAACGCCTACTACATCAAGGGGCAGTCTCTGATCCAGAAGGTGACGGTAGATCCCAAGACGCAGAAGCCGGTCGCGCCCCCGGGATGCATGGACGCCTACCAGAAGTATCTTGAGCTGGAACCGGATGGTCCCCACGCTACGGAGGTCAAGGAGATTCTTACCGGCATGGGCGAGCAGATCAAGTCGACCTACAAGGCCAAGAAGAAGTAGCTTCGATGACGCGAGAAGAGCCCTGGGCGTGATGGCCCGGGGCTCTTTTCATTTGCGGGCGCTTTCTGGACGGGAGGGTGACGTGGTTCTGGAGTTTGAAGCGGCGCTGGCGGAGGTGATGCGGCGGGCGCGGGCGCTGCGGGAGAGCCTCGGCGCGCTGCAGACAGAGACCGTGGCGCTGCTGGAGTCGGCGGGGCGGGTGCTCGCCGAGCCGGTGTACGCGGACCGCGACCAGCCGCCCTTCGACCGGGCGACGCGGGACGGGTTTGCGGTTCGGGCGGAGGAGTTTTCGGCCGGGCTTGCGCTCCGAGTGCTCGGGCAGGTGCGGGCGGGTGAGGAGTGGACGGCCGGAGAGATGGCGCCTGGCGAGGCCATCGAGATCATGACCGGTGCTCCGCTGCCCGCCGGGGCGGACGCGGTGGCGATGATCGAGCACGTCTCCGTGGAAGATGGGCGGGTGAACGCGTTGGCGGGACGGAGGCTCCAGTCTGGCGAGAATATCGTTCCGCGTGGCAGCGAGGCGCGGGCAGGCAACGCTGTGGTCGCGGCGGGGTCGCACATCGGCGCGGCGGAGATCGCCTTGGCGGCTACATGCGGGATGGCCTCGCTCAAGGTCGCAACGCGGCCGAAGGTTGCGATTGTCGCGACGGGTGACGAACTGGTTGAGTTGCACGAAACGCCGGACACGCGGCAGATCCGCAACTCGAACAGCTACGCCATCGCCGCGATGGTATCGGCGGCGGGCGGAGAGCCGGTGCGGCTTGAGACGGCGCGCGACACGCGCGAGGATGTGCGGGACCGAGTCGCGCGGGGCCGCAAGGCCGGACTGCTGCTCTTTTCAGGCGGCGTCTCCATGGGCAAGTACGACCTGGTGGAAGAGGTTCTCGCGGAGTTCGGCGCGGAGTTCTTCTTTACCGGCGTCAAGATGCAACCTGGCAAGCCGCTGGTCTTCGGCCGCCTGCCGCAGCGGGAGGGTTCGCCGGAGTGCTTCTTCTTCGGCCTGCCGGGAAATCCCATCTCCACGCAGGTGACCTTTCACTGTTTCGTCGAGCCATTTCTGCGCTTGATTTGCGGCGAAGACTTGGCCGGGCCCAGGTTCGTTCAGGCCACGCTGGCCGAGGATGTCGCGGGTAAGCCGGGGCTGATGCGGGTGCTCCCCGCCTCGCTGCGATGCGATCTCCGGCGGCCTTCGGTCACTCTGGTCGGCTGGCATGGATCGGGCGATCTCGCCGCGAACGCCCGCGCGAACTGCTACGCCGTGCTTCCGCCGGAGCGCGAGGCATTTCACGAGGGTGATGTGATCTCCGTGCTGCTGCGATAGGCTGAGGCTATGGAAAAACTCTCGCACTACGACGACGCCGGACAGGCGCAGATGGTCGACGTCAGCGCAAAGCCCGCGACCAGGCGCGAGGCGGTCGCTGCGGCCTTTGTGGAGTTGTCGGAGGCCGTCCTCACCGCCCTGCCGCGGAACCCCAAGGGCAATCCCCTGGAAGTCGCGCGCTTCGCCGGCATCCAGGCGGCGAAGCGGACCTCCGAGCTGATCCCGATGTGTCACCCGCTGGCGCTGAGCTTTGTCGATGTACAGGCGACGGTCGTCGCGGGCGGCGTCGCCATCGAGGCGACCGCGGCGACCACCGCCGGAACCGGCGTCGAGATGGAGGCGATGGTGGCCGCCTCCATCGCCGCGCTGACCGTCTACGACATGACCAAGGCGCTCGACAAGGGCATCCGAATCCGCGAGGTCGCACTGCTGCGGAAGAGTGGTGGCAAGAGCGGGGAGTATCGACGCTAGATCGCTGTGGCGAGCGTGACGGCGAAGAGAGATTTGTCGTCCGTGAAGGCGCGGTGGATGGCGAAGCCGGAGTCGCCGAGGAGCGCTTCGATGCCAGCTCCGCTGAACTTGTAGCTGTTTTCCGTGTGGATCGTCTCGCCCTGCCTGAAGCGCAGCCGCAACTCGGAGGAGGCCGCGTTTGCCGGGACCGTGACGCGCTGCAAACGCGTGGATTCCAGGTGCATCTCGATGCGCGACTCACCGGCGTTCCAGATGGCGCGATGAGCGAAGTGGGCAGTGTCGAAGTCCGCGCCGAGTTCGCGATTGAGCCGCGTCAGGATATTCCGGTTGAAGGCGGCGGTGACCCCCGCGGCATCGTCGTACGCGGCGAGCAGCGTCGCCGGGGACTTGTGCGCGCCAGGCGCGAGGTCGGTACCGAGCAGCAGGCTGTCCTCTGGTTCGAGCTGGGCGCGGAGGTTGCTTAGGATCTCACGGGCCTCCGCGGGCGAGAAGTTGCCGATGCTGGAGCCGATGTAGAGCGCCAGAATGCGGGCCTGGGGCGGCCGCATGATCGTAATGGGCTGGGTGATGTAGTTGGCGAGCTGTGGCAGAACCGTGACGCCGGGAATTGTCGACTCCAGGCCCTCGCGGGCTTCCATCAGGCAGCTCTCCGAGACGTCGATAGGCTGGTAGGTGACGCGCGACTGGTGCCGGACCGCCGCGCGCAACAGGATGCCAGTCTTGGTCGCGGTTCCGGCACCGAGTTCGGCCAGCGTAAGACATCGCGCGCCTGGGCCGGAGTCGGCGGCGAGTCGGAGTATCTCATCGGCGTGGGCGGTGAAGATCGCGCGCTCCGTCCGCGTGAGGTAGTACTCCGGAAGCTGCGTGATCTGTTCGAAGAGCGCCGAGCCGGCCTCGTCGTAAAAAAGCCACGGGGCGAGAGTGCGCGGAGTCGCCGTGAGGCCGGTGGCGGCCTCGCCGGCGACCGCCTCGAGAACGGATGAGGAGGCTACGGTAATGTCGGGTGCGGTCGCGAGTGAGGACACTGGGTTCGCCTTTGGTGGGGAGTCTTGCCGGAACGGTTACTTCGCAAGCCGCAGACCGGAAAACTGCCAGCGGGTGGAGGGAGCGAAGAAGTTGCGGTAGGTCGCGCGGATATGGCTGGCGGGCGTGACGCAGGAGCCACCGCGCAGGATAATCTGGCTGGACATGAACTTGCCGTTGTACTCGCCAAGCGCGCCGGGTAGGGGTTTGTAGCCGGGGTAGCCGGTGTATCCGGAGGAGGTCCACTCCCATATATCGCCGAAGATCTGCTGGAGGCCGGATGTGTTGGTGGCCGCGGCTGGATGGAGGGCGGCGGTCTCGACGAAGTTTCCGGAAAGCGGCAGTGAAGCGGCGGCGTGTTCCCATTCAAACTCGGCGGGGAGTCGACAACCGGCGTAGCGGGCGTAGGCGTCGGCCTCGAAGAAGCTGAGATGACAGACCGGCGTCTCGCTCAGCTCTTCGAGCGGCACAAAGCCGTGCAGTGTGTAGATGGACCAGCCGGACTTTGTCGCGGGGTCGCGCTGCCAGTAGAGCGGTGCCTGCCAACCCTCGGCGCGCATCGTGCGCCAGCCTTCGGAGAGCCACAACTCCGGTCGCGTGTAGCCGTTCTGGTCGATGAACGCGAGGTACTCGGCGCAGGTGACGGGGCGGCTGGCAAGCGCATAAGGCGCGAGGTAGACGGTGTGCCGGGGGGCCTCATTGTCGAAGGCGAAGTCTACAGGATCGTCGGGGTCGGAATCGATCCCGATCTGCGCCAGGCCACCCGCGAAGGCGATCCACTCCATCGGCGGGGCGATGGCTTCCCTGTCCCTCCCAGCTGATTCGGCCCGTTCGAGATAGGCCGGATGCAGCGGATTGGTGAAGAAGGCGTGCTTGACGTCCGTTGCGATCAACTCCTGGTGCTGCTGCTCGTGGTGCAGGCCGAGCACAATGCGGCGAAGGGCTTCGTCGTCCGGAGATGACTCGAGCAGGCGGCCCATGGCGGCATCGACGTGGAGCCGGTAGGCGAGGATCTGGTCGAGCCCCGGGCGCGAGAACGACGCGCGGAGCTTCTTCTCCGGCATCTCGCCCAGCGCGTTGTAGTAGCTGTTGAAGAGCCAGTGAAACTCCGGGTGGAAGGGCTGGTAACCGGGCAGGAAGTCGCGGAGGACGAAGGTCTCGAAGAACCAGCTTGAATGGGCAAGGTGCCACTTGACCGGGCTCGTGTCCGCGCTGGACTGCACCATCATGTCCTCGGGCGTGCGCGGCGCGGTGAGTTGCATGGTCGCCGCGCGCACGGACTGGTAGCGGTGAAGGAGCGTGGAGACGGAGAGATCGACTGGGGCGGCGGCGGTTGTCGTCATACAGGGGTCTCCACGGTATCGACTGTCTGATGCGCGGGGCGGGAACAATCGTTGGATTCAAATGACCTTGGCACGGAGCTTCGCGGAACACTTCGGTGTGGCCGGATCAAATTTATAGCGCATTTCAGTGCGGCGCGTTGAGCAGCCGCGCGAGGCCGTATGCGGCGGCGGCGGCGACTCCGCCAATGGCGACCGTCTGCATGGCGCTGCGAACCGCACCGGAACCCACCAGTCGGCCCTTGAGCGCACCGAAGAAGGCCAGCGCGAAGAGCGTGATAAGGACAGAAAACCTAAGCGCGACCGTATTGTCCGCGATGAAGATATAGGGCAACAGCGGCACGAACCCGCCGGCGATGTAGGAGGCGGCGATGGTCAGCGCCGAGCGGTGGGCGCGGTTGGCGGCCGGCTCCTCCAGGCCCAGCTCGAAGCGCATCATGAAGTCCACCCAGGCTTTGGGGTTGCGCTTCAGGGCTTCCAGAACCGGCGTCGCCGCCTCACGGTCGACCGAATACTGTTCGAAGATCTCGTAGATCTCCTCTTCCTCATCGCGGACGCGCTCGACGATCTCGGTCTGCTCGCGGAGGAGCTCCGAGGCATAGTGCTCGGCGTCGCCACGCGCGGCGAGGTAACCGCCCAAGCCCATGGCGATCGACCCGGCGGCGATCTCCGCCAGACCGGCCAGAACGACAATATGCGACGAGGCGACCGCGCCCGAGAGCCCGGCGGCCAGCGCAAAGGGCACGGTAAGGCCGTCCGAGAGGCCGATGACCACATCGCGGACGGTCTCGGTCGACCGGAAGTGGCCTTCAACGTGGGGAGAGCGGGCGACATCATGCATGGCGGAAGTGTATCGCGGGCGGCGCGGGCGGGCGAATGGCAGGCAGCACGCTGTGCCGATTTTCCGCCCGGTCACCGGATTCTGCAAGGCGATAGCGTCTTTCGTCCGGGCGATGCGTCTAGTGGTGCATGAGACAGTCGGCGATGAAGTGGACGAGCTTGAGGTTTCGAGTGAGGGCGGCAACGGGGACGGCGATCGCACTCTGTATCGCCCTTCTTGCGGCCGCCGCGGGCGCGCTTGCCCAGCAGCCGCAGCAGGACGACGGCACTGTCGCGCTGGGCATGCAGAGCCGCATGGTGCGCGGGACCGTCACCGCCGCCGAGGGCGACCACCTGACCGTGAAGACCGACGCCGGCGATTCGTTTCAGGTGGTCGTCACGACCAACACGCGGCTGCTGAAGGAACGCCAGCCCGTCAAGATCGCCGACGTTCATGTTGGCGATGGCGTGGGCGCGATGGGCGTGATCGACGCGCCGACAAAGACCGTCCACGCCGCCATGGTCGTGGTGGTCGATGCCGCGCAGGTGAAGAAGATGCGCGACGACATGGGCAAGACCTACATCAGCGGCAAGGTGATGGCGATCGACGACGTGGAACTCACCATCAAGCGGCAGGACGGCGTGACCCAGAAGATCACGGTGGACGAAGGGACATCGTTCCGCAAGGGCGGACGCGGCGCAGGAGCGATGATGCGCGGCGATGGGGCGCAGAGCCTGGGTCCCGGATCTGTGCCGGGTGCGGGAGCGCCACCGCCCCAGGGCGAGAGCATTACCCTGGCAGACGTAAAGGTGGGCGATATGGTGGTTGGCCCAGGGGTGCTGAAGGCTGGAGTCTTTGTGCCGACACAGTTGACCGTGATCGACGCAGCGGCGATCGGGCGGCGACGGAGGAGCGAGGGTGGTGAGGCGGCTGCCGCACCGCCCGGCGCTCCGGCTGGCACGGCTGCCGCTCCGGCGAACCCCCATTGAGTTCGGGGCGGTGTGTTTCGCGACCATCGCGTGACCAAAAGACGGTACGTATAGATGGCACCGGCAGGGATGAGGCGAGGTGAAGGTGTACGAAAGCGTTGTGAAGATTGCGGGCCGGGCGGCGTTACTTGGAGCGCTGCTGCTCCTCGCCGTGCCGATTCGCATCGCATCGGCGCAGTCGGTGCCCACGCCACCTCCAGCGGCATCTGCCGCTCAGGGCGGGACCATCTCCGGCAGCGTGAAGAGCGGGGCGGTGCCGCTGCCGGGCGTCGCGGTGACGGCAGCCAATACCCTGACCGGCAAGAAGTACGCGACGACAACGGACATCAACGGTACGTTCTCCATGGCGATCCCGAAGAATGGTCGCTACGTCGTAAAGGCGGAGCTTGCGGCCTTCGCGACGGTCACGCAGGAGGTCCTCCTCAACGCCGCCGGGCTGAACGGCGGCAAGCCGGCGCAGGTCGCTGACTTCGGCCTGCAACTCGCCTCGCGCGTCGCGGCTGCCGAGGCCCAAACCGCTATCCAGACTGCAACCGCCAGCGGTGCCATCGCGCGCGGCCTGCAGAGCCTCGCCGTGCAGCGCGGCGCGCTCGACACGGAAGACGCGAGCGCTGGCGGCGGAAGCGCCGGCGTGGCGCTGCCCTCTGCCGCGGGCGGCGATGCGGCCGGGTCGGACTCCGTGACCGTCAGCGGGGCGATGGGCCAGACCAACGGGCTCGCGAACATCAGCGAGGATGAAATCCGGGACCGCATTCGCGACGCCATGCAGCAGGCGCAGCGCCAGGGTGGGGCCACGGGCGACATCGCCAACGCCGTCGCCGGAATGCTCGGCGGCATGATGGGCCCGGGCGGATTTGGCGGCCCGGGCGGGCCGGGTGGCGGACGCGGAGGTCGCGGCAGCGGAGGCTTCCGCAACTTCAACCCGACGCAGCCGCACGGCAGCATCTACTACCAGGGCGGCTACAACGGCCTGAACGCGACGCCCTACTCGCTGACCGGCGCGCCGACGCCGAAGCTCGGCGGCAGCCAGAACAGCTTCGGCGTTACGCTGAGCGGATCGCCGGGGATTCCCGGCGTGGTGAAGGCCAGCACGAAGCAGTTCTTCTTCCTCAGCGTCACCGGACAGCGGAACATCACGCCGCAG
>Ga0116226_10006722_pt1 | contig 10344 bp, 10 predicted proteins | sample S1TSphfallax_FD_89692 | JGI IMG/M metagenome (GOLD analysis project Ga0116226, IMG submission 89692) | Host-associated microbial communities from peat moss isolated from Minnesota, USA - S1T2_Fa - Sphagnum fallax MG | ecosystem: Host-associated > Plants > Peat moss > Unclassified | place: USA...
CCTCTTCACGGGCGGCCTCGGCGCGCACTACGGTGCGGAGCGTTTGGGCTGCACCGTGATTCCGATGTCCGGCGGCCAGACGGAAAAACAAGTTCAACTCATCGCCGATTTCGCGCCGCGCGTGATCATGGTGACGCCGAGTTACATGCTCGCGCTGCTCGACGAGATGGAACGCCAAGGCATCGATCCGCGGAGCTCGAGCCTCGAGATCGGCATCTTCGGCGCCGAGCCGTGGACCGAAGAGATGCGCGTCCGCCTCGAAGCGCGCGCCGGCATCGACGCGGTCGATATCTACGGGCTCTCCGAAGTGATCGGCCCGGGCGTCGCACAGGAGTGCGTCGAGACGAAAGACGGCCTGCACATCTGGGAAGATCACTTCTATCCCGAGATCGTCGACCCGGAAACCGGGGCGGTGCTTCCCGACGGCGAGCGCGGCGAGCTCGTGCTCACCTCGCTGACGAAAGAGGCGATGCCCGTCGTGCGTTATCGTACGCGCGACCTCACGCGTCTGCTGCCGGGCACGGCGCGCCCGATGCGTCGCATCGAGAAGATCACGGGACGTTCGGACGACATGCTGATCGTTCGCGGGGTCAACGTCTTTCCGACGCAGATCGAAGAGTTGATCTTACGCGACCCGCGCCTCGCGCCGCAGTATCAGATCAAGCTCTCGCGCGAGGGTGCGCTCGATACGATGACGGTCGTCGTCGAGCCGGGGATCGGCAGCGACGGGCCGGGCGATGCGCCCGTTCAGTTGCGCGATCGAATCAAGACCTTCGTTGGGGTGAGCACGGTCATCGAAGTGGTCCCGTCCGGGACGATCCCCCAGTCGCAAGGCAAGGCCAAACACGTCTTCGATTCGCGAGCACCCGGCTAGACGTGGGGGAAATGTTCCGCGTGACGGGCTGACGAAGGCAAAATCGAACCATTCGTCAGCGAGGCCGTCATGTCGATCCTGCAGCGTCCCGAAGTCACCGAACTCCAAGATCGTTTGCGCGCGTTCATGCGCGACGTGGTCGACCCCGGCGAACGGACGTATTGGGAGCAGCACGAGGCGGCGCCGAGCCGCTGGAGCGTGCCGCCCGTCCTCGACGAACTCAAAGCGCAAGCCCGTTCGGCCGGGCTCTGGAATTTGTTCCTGCCGGAAAGCGAGTACGGCGCCGGCCTGAGCAATCGCGATTACGCGCCGCTCTGCGAGATCATGGGCCGCTCGGCGATCGGGCCGGAAGTTTTCAACTGCTCCGCGCCGGACACGGGCAACATGGAAGTGCTCACGCGTTACGGCACGCCGGAGCATCGCAAGCAGTGGCTCGAGCCGCTGCTCGCCGGCGAAATTCGCTCGGCCTTCGCGATGACGGAACCCGATGTGGCGTCGTCCGATGCGACCAACATCAGCGCGAGCATCGTGCGCGACGGCGACGAGTACGTGATCAACGGCCGCAAGTGGTGGACGTCGGGCGCGATGGATCCGCGCTGCAAGATCTTGATCTTCATGGGCAAGACGAATCCTGAAGGACCGAAGCATCTGCAGCAATCGATGATCCTCGTTCCGATCGATACGCCCGGCGTGACGGTCGTCCGTCCGCTCACCGTGTTCGGTTACGACGACGCGCCGCACGGTCACGCCGAGATGCGCTTCGAGAACGTGCGCGTGCCCGCATCGAACCTGTTGCTCGGCGAAGGTCGCGGATTCGAAATCGCGCAAGGCCGGCTCGGCCCGGGCCGCATCCACCATTGCATGCGCTCGATCGGCGCCGCGGAACGCGCGCTCGAAGCGATGTGCGCGCGCGTGCAGCAGCGCACGGCGTTCGGTAAGAAAGTCTCGGAGCAAGGCGTGGTTCAGGAGTGGATCGCGGATTCGCGCATGGAGATCGATCAGGCGCGCCTGCTCACGTTGCACGCGGCTGAGATGATGGATCGCCTCGGCAATAAGGCCGCGCGCGCCGAGATCGCGATGATCAAGGTCGTGGCGCCGAACGTCGCCTTGCGGGTTATCGACCGTGCGATCCAGTCGTTCGGCGGCGCAGGCGTTTCGCAAGATCCCGGCCTCGCGAAGCTGTGGGCCGGCCAGAGAACGCTGCGTCTCGCCGACGGTCCGGATGAAGTGCATCGCGCCACCGTGGCGAAACTCGAACTCGCAAAGGGCGCTGCAAAAGCGAACGGTGCCCACGCGACGGGGAGTTTGAATTGAAGCTGAGATCGATCGTAACCGGCACCGCGGCGCTCGTGCTCGCGACGAGCGTCGCCGGTCTTGCCGCGGATTCCATTCCCGCGGGGACCCCGCTCACGGGGCGGCTCTCCACGCCGCTCGATACGGGCAAGGCGAACGTCGGCGATCAGTTCTCGATCGCGCTCACGCGCCCGTTCCCGAACGACGACGTGGAATACAGCGGCGCGTTCGTGCGCGGCCACGTCTCGCGCGTGATTCGCGGCGGACAGGGCCGCAAACCGGAGATCGACCTCGCCTTCGATAGCATCACGCTCGCGAACGGCGATTCCGCGCCGCTCACCGGCCACGTGCTCGACGTGACGCCGAAGAAGAAGAGTGCGATCGCGACGCAAGCGGCCGGAGCCGGCGTCGGCATGATCGTGGGCAACGTGATCGGCAAGTCGATCTTCCACACGGACATCGGCGGGCTCGCGGGCGCCGCCGGCGGCTTCACCTACGCGAACAATCGCAAACCCGATTTCGTGGTGCCCGCGGATTCGCTCGTCGAATTGCAAACCGATGCCGAGGTACCGAGACCCCAAGCGCGCCGCTGATCGTTTCGAACCTGCGGTTGTTCTCTTCGCCGGCCGATACATGAATAAAAGCGGCGCAGCGTGGGAAAGAAACTTTCATGGGTCGAGCAGCAAAGGTCGAAGATCGTTTGGCGTGCGATGGGTGCGGTCACTCGGCCGCCCTGCATAGTAACGAAGCGTGCGAAGCGATCCGCTGTTCGTGTCGCATCACGCGTAAGGTGCTGGCCAAGCGCCCCGTCGCGGCGCGCGCCCCCGAGCCGGTTGCCGAACCGGCGGTCAAACGCAAGCGCAAACGCGCCCACGTCGACCGCACCGACGTTCGCACGGACGATACGCAAGCCGCGTAGTTAACCCACCCAGCGCGTCGCCGTCGTCGCGTAGAGCGCGATGTTGCGGAAGCGGCCGTGGAGCAGATACGCCTCGGCGAGGATCCCCTCGAGTTCGAGGCCGAGCCGTACGGGCACCGCGCGCGAGCGTTCGTTTTCGACGACGCAGCGGATCTCGACGCGATGCAGGTCGAGTCGCGACAGCGCATAGGAGATGAGGCCGCGCGCGGAACGCGTCACGATGCCCGTGCCGCGCGCGTCGGGCGAGAGCCAGTAGCCGATCTCGGCGGACCGGCTGGCCCAGTCGAGTCCGTGGAGCCCCATCGATCCGACGAGTTCGCCGCGCGAGCGGATCGCGTAGTCGAAGGCGGCGTGCGTTTCGTACTGGGCCTGGGCGAACTGCGCGTAGCGCCGCACCTCGGCGAGCGTCTTCGTCGCGTCGATCCACGTGAGCCATTCGCGCAGCGAATCGCGGTGGCGTTCCATCAGCGCGTGCATCTCGCGCGCGTCGTCGGGATGGCGTGGAACGAGCGTGATCTCCGCGTCGATGGGAATCGGCTCGAGGCTCCTCATGCCCGGCTCTTCGGGGCAACCTCCGGGATGCTTTGCGGGGCGCCTGGGTGAAGGCCATATGCGGAGGGTTGGCACATGCTCGCGACACGTCAGGCCGAGATTCCCCGGACGATCTTCACGGACGAACACGACCTCTTACGTGAGACGGTGCGTCGTTTCTGCGAACGCGAAGTCGCCCCGTACCACGACGATTGGGAGCGCGCCGGTCAAGTCTCCCGCGAGGTCTGGCGCAAGGCCGGCGATACCGGTCTGCTCTGCATGTCGCTGCCCGAAGAGTACGGCGGCGCGGGCGCCGACTTCCGATCGTCGGCCGTCCTGATCGAGGAGCTCGCGAAGATCAACGCGACCGGCCCCGGATTCTCCCTGCAGTCGGATATCGTCGCGCCGTACATCCTCCACTACGGGAGCGAAGACCAGAAGCGCACGTGGCTCCCGCGCCTCGCGTCCGGCGAGACGATCACCGCGATCGCGATGACCGAGCCGGGCACGGGCAGCGATTTGCAATCGATCACGACGCGGGCCGAACGGCGTGGCGATGGCTACGCGATTACGGGCGCGAAAACGTTCGTGACGAACGGCGTGCTCGCCGACCTGATCGTGGTCGTCGCGAAGACCGATCCCTCGGCGGGCGCGCGCGGCACCTCGCTGTTTCTCGTGGAGCGCAACACGCCCGGATTTACGGGAGCGCCGGCGCTCAAGAAGCTGGGCTTACACGCGCAAGACACCGCTGAGTTCACGCTGGACAACGTGTACGTGCCGGCGAGTTCGATGCTCGGCGAGCCTGGCATGGGCTTCAAGATGCTGATGAGCGAGCTGCCGCAGGAGCGCATGATCATCGCCGTCTCGTCCGTCGCGTCGGCGGAATGGGGTCTGAACGAAACGATCGCGTACACCCGCGATCGCGAGGCGTTCGGCAAGCGTATCCTCGATTTCCAGAACACGCGCTTCACGCTCGCGACGCTCAAAGCGCAGATCGCGATGGCGCGGACGTTCGTGGATCGTTGCATCGAGTTGCTGTGTGAGGGCCGGCTCGACGCCGCGACCGCCGCGATGGCGAAGCTCGAGTGCTCGGAACTGCAGTTTCGCACGCTCGATGCGTGTCTGCAGTTACACGGCGGGTACGGATACATGCGCGAATACCCGATCGCGAAAGCGTGGGCCGATGCGCGCGTGCAGCGCATCTACGGCGGCTCGAACGAGATCATGAAAGAGATCGTCGGGCGGACGCTCGAGTGACGCTCTCGCCGATCGCCCGCTGGCATCAAGCCGTCGCCGAAAATGATTTCGCGCTCGTCGATGACATGCTCGCGGACGAGGCCGTCTTCGAGTCGCCGGCGGTGTTCAAACCGCAGCACGGGAAGCCGCTCGTCGCGAAGTACTTGCGTGCCGCGATGTCCGTTCTCAACAATCCGACGTTTCGGTATACGGACGAGTGGTTTGGCGAGCGTTCCGCAGTCCTCGAGTTCGTCGTAACGATCGACGAGATGTACGTGAACGGCGTCGACATCATCCGCTGGGATGAAAGCGGTCGCATCGTGCATTTCAAAGTGATGGTGCGTCCGCTCAAAGGCCTGCAGACGCTCGTCGCGCTGATGGCCGAACGTTTGCAAGTGGCGGTTTCGTAGGTCGACGGAAGATGGCACGTATCGCAGCGACCGACGGACCGGCGTTCCGGGCATCCGCGATCCGTCCATGGCCGTTGCTTGCGAGCATCGCCGTGACGGTCGTCGTCGCGGGGGGTTTCTTTGGAATCCTCGCGGCGCTACACCTCAACGCGCCCGTGCCGGCACGCTGGCCAAGTTTCGCACCGCCCGGGCCCGTGATCGGCGTCATTTGGATCGTGCTCTTTGCGGCCATGGGAGCGGCACGATACCTCGCCGCGACATCTGGGCGCTCGACGGCCCGCACTGATGCGTGGGCCGTCGTCGGGCTCCTGGCCTTATGTCTCGCGTACCCGCTCTACACGCACGCCATCTCGGGCCACGCGACCGAACTCGTCGGCAACGCGATCTCGTTCGTCTACGCGCTGTGGCTCGTCGCACGATTGCGCGGCCCGTCACCCGTCGCCGCAACGTTGATCGTTCTCGTCGCCGTGTGGATCGCATTCGCAACGGCGCTCGTGTTCGCGCTGATCCAACTCAACGGATGGACGACCTAAGCCGAAACGTTAGTAAGCATGACGATCGAAGAGGTGGTCGACAAACTCGGCTTGCTCGACGAAGCTGAGGTCGCCGCGCCCGACCAACGCTTCATCATTGCGTGTATCGAAGACGATCGACTCGCGATCCAAGGCGCCGCGTACCAGTACTTGGATTTGAAGCGCCGTCCCGTCGAGCCGGCCCTCGCGCATGACGTTTTCCGCGACGCCTACCTGACGTATCTCGAGCGTTGCTTTCGCGAAAATCCGCAAGATGGATGGGCTTTCGAGCGCTATGAGGCGGCAATTGAGTATCGACGCTGGTTCGGGAAGACGTGGCTCGCCGGAGACAAAGAAACGGCGTCGATCTTGAAGACGTGGCTCTCCGGGCTCTTTCGCACGAGCGGCGCCGAGATACGCGAAGCGATCCGATCTCACGTGTTCTGCGGACTCTTCAGGGGAGATCGATCGCTCAGGAAGTTCTTCGCCGATTGGGAGAACGATTTAGAGCTTCGTCGGGCATGCGAACTTGGATAGCGTGTCGTTCGCTTCGCCTTCCACGATGACGATATGCGACATCCATCGTCATATATCACGTGTTATGCCCCTACGAGGTTTGTGGGGTTAAGATTTGCAGAAAACATCGACACGACGCGGCTTCGATTTTGTCATGTATCTCGTTGAGGATATGAAGCGCGCTCGCACGTTCTACGGGGAGCGAACGTCGACCTGACGATCGGTGGCTAAAGCGTCCGAGCGCTTTCCAGGGCCGCCCGAGCGACGTCGTGTTTCTCGTGTACTGCCCAATCGAGCGGTGTGCCGCCCCATAGGGTGTCGCGCGCATCGAGGTTCGCTCCGCGCGCGACGAGGAACGCGATCGTCTCGGCGCTATCGAACGCTGCTGCCTGATGCAGGGCCGTGCTATGCGAATGGACGGGTAGCGGTGCATTCACGTCGGCACCCGCATCGAGTGCGATCTGCGCTGCATCGAGGTGGCGATTGATGATCGCGAGACCAAACGCGTCCTGAACGTCGGAACGATCTGCGCCTTGCAGCAGGCGAGATAGCGATTCCACGTCGCCGAGAGCTGCGGCGATGAGCGGAGATGTGGGTTGATCGCGCTCGAGAAGTGCGCGTAAGGCTTCGGACTGCCAATGTCCGGCGGTCGCGAGGATCCCGTCGCGGCTCGCGACGGCGCCTGCATCGAGCAAGACATTCATGAGCGCACGCCCGGCTCCGCGCTCGCCGACTTCTCCGCCCGACATGAGCAGCTCCAAGGAGTAGTCGAGATCGGTCTGCTCGACGCCGCGTTCGATCATCACGCGCGCGATGTCGCCGATGTTTGCGGGGAGCCGGTCGATCGCCGTTGGGTTGTTCGCGACGTACCAAAACAGTTTGGGATCTCGAAAGTAATCGTGGCGCTTCGCCTGCCGGTACGCTTCGGGTCCCACGTTACGGCGTTGCAACAGATCGGCGTTCTCTTCGAGGAGGCGTTCGAGTGAAGCGACGTCTCCGGTGTGGATCGCAGCGACCGCATCGCGGAACGCGGGATCGACGATTCTCGAGCGGTCGAGCAACGCCACGATCGCGTCGCGATCGGGTCCGTTGCCGAGACGGGCGCATTCGAGCGCGCTCCGGCCTTTAGGGTCGAGCTGCCATGTCAATGCGCCGCCGGCTATCAACGTCTCGACGAGCTCGAGCGGGCCGCTACGCGCCGCTGCGTGCAAGGGCAAACTTCGGCCGTCCCCGAGTCGCGCGTTTTCGCCGTTCGTGAGAAGTGTCCGCACGCCGTCGATGTCTCCCGCGCGCACGGCCGCAAGAAGTCGCGGCATCGATTCGGCGTTGCCGGTTTGGCGCGCCACCTCGCGCATCAGCGCGGCCCAATTTCGAAAGCCGTACGCGGCTGCGAGGGTCCGCTGCGCCGCAGCGAGTGGCATCGTCTCTGCGCGCGCCAAACGTTTGGCTTCCTTGCGCAAGTGTTCGGCGGATGGGCGTGCCGGAAGATCGGGCATGGTCGTCCTTTCCTAGAAGCACCCGACGTCCGCAACGGGTAGGAAAGGCCGAAGTCATTTGGCGTGGCCTGATTGGTGGGCTAGGCCCTTTCCGCGGACGGGAAGCCGCCAAGAACGGCTGACCTCATTATTAAATGTCGACGCCTTCGCGGTCAAGCATCTCACGGTAGATGTTGTCGACGTCGGCCAGTGTATTGGCGTCGCTCGGGCGTTTGTCGAGGCGGATGCGGACGATGCGGGGGAAGCGGAGCGAGAATCCGCTTTGATGGAGCGTACTCTTTTGGATCACGTCGAAGGCGATCTCGATCACGATCTCCGGCGCGACCGTCAACATGCGGCCCTGCGAGCCGGTTTGGTGCTCGAGGAACCACGTCGTCATCTCGGTGATCTCCGCATCGGTGAGCCCGGAGTAGGCTTTTCCGATCGTCAGCAAATCGCCGTCGCTCTCCGAGCGGCGCACGGCGAACGTGTAGTCGGAGAGCATCTTCTTGCGTTTGCCATGACCCCATTCGACTCCGACCACGACGACGTCGAGCGTCGAGAGTTCGCGCTTGAGTTTGAGCCACCACTTGCCGCGGCGCCCCGGCACGTAAGGCGCGTCCGTCCGCTTGAGCATCAGTCCTTCGTTGCCGCGGACGCGTGCCGCATCGAAGAGTTCGGCGATCGTTTCGGGCGATGCATTCGGTTCGAGCGTATGCCACGGCGCGATGACGAGCGACTCCGAGCGTGCGATGAGCGCTGCGACTTCCGTGCGCCGCTCGACGAGTGGCTCGTCGAGCAGAAATCGATCGTCCGCTGCGAGCACGTCGAATGCCACGAACTGCACGGGAATTTCCGCGCGTAGTTCTTCGCTCGGATCCGCGCGTTGCAAGCGTGGTTGGAGATAGCGAAACGGAAGGACGGCGTCGCCGCGCCGCGCGACGATCTCGCCATCGAAGATCGCATCGTGCGGACACGCCGAAAGCGCCGCGACGATCTCGGGAAACGATCGCGAGATATCGTTGAGCGTTCGCGAGAAGAGACGTGCGGTTCCGCCGCGGACGTGCGCTTGCGCGCGGATACCGTCGTACTTGTCTTCCACGAGCCACGTGCCCGCCGCGAGTTCGCGATACGACGAGCCGAACGTCATCGGCGTCGCGAGCATGAACCCGATCGGCGCGCCGTACCGGATCGCGATGTCCTCGAGGTCGCCGGAGCGGGCCGCGAGCGCGACCGCACCGATATCGCCCGCGGCCATCGCGGCGCGTCGTACCGCGGTCGCGTCGCGCTCGAAGGCCTTCGCGATCGCATCGAGCACGAGGCCTTCGCGCAGACCGATGCGCAGGTCGCCCGTGAGGATCTTCGTCACGTACGCGACCTCGCGCGGATCGTGGCACGCGCGGAAGGCGCGTTCGCAGACGCCTTCACGTCGTTTGCCGACGGCCTTCCCGGATGCGGATGCGAGCTCGTCGAGCATGTGCGCGAAGGTCGCCGGCGTCAGCGTCTCTCGAAAGAGATCGAGAGCCGCAGGTTCCCGCGCGACGCGCGCGAGCGCTTCACCGAGGTCGCCCGTCTCGCGATAGGCGAGCGATACGAGCGTCCCATCGACGCCCCACGTGTTCTTCGCGGCGGCGAGCAACGTGCGGCCGCCGATCGCGAGTTTTCGGTCGTCGCTTGCCGCGAGCGGATTTCCGCTTGCGAAACGCGCGACCGCGCGAAGATCGTCGCCGTCCAGCGTCGCGAAGTAGCGCGCCAGACGTTCGACCTTCGCGTTCTTTGCGGGCAGCGCCGCGATATCGTCGCATGCGTTCGCGAATGCGAGCACGATGAATGAGCCGTCCTAGAACAGCGCGAGCTGTTGGTTCGCTTCGAGGTACTCCGCATCCACGCCGAGTGTTCGCAAGCGATGCGTGAAATCGCGCCAGCCGTGGTTGAGGAGCACCTTGCGAGGTTGCGCGAGCTCGATGTAGCGCAAGAGGGACGGAAAATCGGCGTGATCCGAGAGCGGAAATCCCACGTCTGTGCCGCGCGCGAAATTCGTGCCCTTCCCGACGACCCAACCCGTGAGCGACGCGGTGCGCACCGTCTTGCCGCGCACGGCCGCGGGTAACGCCTTCCCGGACGGCGGCCACACGAGTGCGCGCGTGCCGTCGAACGCGTGCGCGTCGTACCGCTCGTACGGCGGCAACGCGACGCCGGCGTCTTCGTACACTCCCGCCATCGAGGCGATCGCGCCGTGCACGGCGAGCGGAATCCCGCCGCGGCCGAGGATCGCCATCGCTTCTTGCGCCTTGCCGAGCGAGTACGCGAAGAAGATCGGTACGGCCCCGTCTTCGAGTGCCTTGCGCGCCCACGCGACCATCTCGGCGGCAACCTCGGCGCGCGGCGGAAAGACGTATTGCGGCCGGCCGTACGTGCACTCCATCAGCAGCGTGTCGCAGCGCTTCACCTCCGGCGCCTCCGCGGTATACGACGGCTCGAGTTTGAAATCGCCCGTGTAGACGAACCGGCCGCCTTCGCCTTCGATCAGCAACTGCGCGCTGCCGAGCACGTGACCCGCGGAGAAAAGCGTGAGCTC
>Ga0116226_10006723_pt1 | contig 10343 bp, 5 predicted proteins | sample S1TSphfallax_FD_89692 | JGI IMG/M metagenome (GOLD analysis project Ga0116226, IMG submission 89692) | Host-associated microbial communities from peat moss isolated from Minnesota, USA - S1T2_Fa - Sphagnum fallax MG | ecosystem: Host-associated > Plants > Peat moss > Unclassified | place: USA...
TGATATGGTGACGCCAAACTGCAAGACAGGCCACTTCCTTTACATACAGTGGGATTCTTGGATCCTCGACCCTTGTGCTTGGCGTCCAGAGTTCCTTGATTATGATTACATCGGCGCTCCTTGGAATTACAAGGACGGCCTAAATGTCGGAAACGGCGGATTTTGTCTCGCGTCTTCGGCACTGGCTAGATTCCTAGCCATCCATAGGGCCGAGTTTCCGATCTCCGATTCATCGGACAACACCCTGTGCCGAGTTTATCGTCCAACGCTTGAAGAAAGCGGGTTTCGCTGGGCACCCGAGGCGACGGCTCAGGCTTTTGCTTTTGAGCATCGACCGCCGACCGAGGGTGATGTGACTTTCGGGTTTCATGGACTGTTCAACTGGCATGACATCTTGCCCCGAGCGGAGCTTGAGAAAACTGTGCCTCTTTTTAATGAATACGTGTTCAGCTCAGCGCCGTATAAATTATTATCGAAAAGATTCGAAGCAAAATATGGCGACCTTCTAGATTCGAGAAGTGCGGCGTTGAGTGTTCTCGATGACGTCATCAAATTCTTTCCGGGGATTGGAGCGGAGCGCTTCTTGGGAAGTGGCTGGAGCGATGTAGAGAACGGGTTTGTTTGGGCCATCGGAAATCAAAGCACGCTCTATTTACGAACGTCCCTTTCTCAAAAAGTGGCCAAGTTACTACTCCGGCTGGAGCTCAGCCCCTTTCTTACGTCGATCATGCCTGCGCAGAGAATAAGTGTTTGGTTAAACAAGATTGCTATTTGGAACGGCAAGGCTGAGGGGCCTTTCACTCTCATACTGACGGCATTAGCTTCCGATTTAGACGAAAATAATCTACTCTCCATCAAACTGATACATCCAGATTCGGCTAGGCCCTCGGAGTGCATTCGGGGCCACCAAGACGAACGTGAGCTGGCGGTCGCACTTTCGTCAATGGTAGTTTCTGGAATAAACGCCTAACTGCTATCGGGCAATTCAGTGTTTCTCGGGCCTGGATCGATGCAGGCCGCGCCAGCTGCGCCAAACTCCAAATTTCAAGATGAGCCCTGCGGCAATATCGGCTGATTGCGGACACCGAACAGTGCTCCCAGCGCCAGTAAAAGTATTCCAAACACACCACAGCTCCAATTCCCCATCCGTGAAAACAACGTCGCGGGCGGCGGCGGCGATACATAGCCATCGATGACGCCTGCGTGATGCAGCCCGATGCTCTCGAGCACGCGCCCCGTCGGGCTGATCAATGCTGAGATGCCGTTCGGCGTCGCGCGGATCACAGTGACGCCTTCTTCGATGGCGCGCAGCCGTGCCTGCGCAAGGTGCTGCGGTGGCCCCCAGTTGCCGAACCACGCATCGTTGGTGGGATTGAAGATGAACCACGGCCGATGGCGCTCATCCAGGATGTGTCCTGAGAAGATGATCTCGTAGCAGATCTGCACGCCGACCGACGCATCGCCGGCGGCACCCGTGAATCCCGGCAATGGCAAGGTGCGCGGTCCTGGGCCAGCGGTGAAGTCGCCCTCCCCCGGCACCAGGCGCGATAGGCCCAGATGCTCGAGCACGAAGCGCGCCGGCAGGTACTCGCCGAAAGGAACGAGATGCGCCTTGTCGTAGCGCCACCGGATTGCGCCCGTCGAGTCCAGCGCAAATACGCTGTTGCGATACACATCGGCACCGCCGGCCCCGGCGAAGGTCACCGAATTGCCGCCCGTGAGCAGCAAGTCGTGCGGTCCCAACAACGGGGCGAGTTCTTCGCGCGCTTGCGGTTCAAGTTCGAGGAACCGCAAGGTCGCGGACTCCGGCCACAGCAGCAACCGCGGCTCCGCGCTCGGCGCGCCGGAAAGCGCCGCATACATACGCTCGTGCCGGTCGGCCTGCGTCGAATCGTACTTCTCGTCCTGACCGATGTCGGGCTGCACGACGCGCACGGCGATGCGGGGCGATCCACCGCTGCTCGGCGGCCGAGCCGGTGGCGCAAATCGTTCCGCCATCATCACCCCAAGTATCAGCAGCAACGCCAACGCGGTGGTCACAAGACGGTGCCGCGTGAAGGCGATGCCCACCAACCCCGACGCCAGCACCAACAGCGACGACAAGCCATACGTCCCGATCCACCGTGCCGCCTGCGCGATCCACGGCACCTGCAGCCACACCACACCCAGCGGGTTCCACGCCAATCCCGTGAACAGAGTGGCGCGCAACCATTCACACGCCAGCCACGCCGCCGCGAACAAGAACGCGAAGGCAAACGCCCGCTCGGCCGATGTATCCGTGCGCGGCGTCCCCTCGCGCAGCGCCTGCGCACGCAGCGCCCGCAATCGCAACAGCCCCCACGCCAGCGCGCCCGCAAGCGCAGGAAACAACGCCAGGTACAACGACAGCAGCACCACGGCAACGGGACCCAACCACGCCGGCATCTTGGCTTGATACGTGAATGCCACCGCGATCCAATTGAACCCAACCGCGAAATGGCCGATGCCGAATACCCAGCCGCGCCTCCATGCCTCCTGCCAGGAGAAAGCGTTTTGCAGCCGCGCCATGGCGAAGGCCACGCCGACGAACGCCAGCGGCCAAAGGTTGAGCGGCTCGAATGCCAGCGCCGAGATGCCGCCCGCGAGCAGCAGCGGCGCATAGCGGGCGATCAGCGCTTTGATCGTCGGTCCCGGGCGAGTCTCGCGGCCATGGTCGCCAGCGCGGCCACCGCCATCACCAGCACGGCCCACAGCACGTTGCGTTTATCCAGCGGCCCGCCGGCGGCGGCAATGCGGCTCGCGCCGCCGAGCGCGCTGCGGCTCCCGAGCGTGGCGGTGGAGATCACCGCGCCGGCGGGCATGAACGACAGATCCGTGGCGGCCGGACCGACATCGCTGCTGCCGTAGGCCAGAAGATACGGCGGCGTGCCGTGCGCCACGAACTCGAGATCGCTTGGGCAGAAGCTGACCTCCAGGCGTACCGCCACGTTCGCGCTGTCGCCGGACAGATGCACGCGCCAGTAGCGATCGCGATCGAGCGCCACGTCGATGGGTCCGTTGATCTGTTGGCCATCCGCCGTCGCCAAGCGATAGACGCCGCCGCGCGCCACCTCGCGCCAGGCGTCTTTGGCGTGCGCGCGCGATTTGAAATCGACCAGATACACGCTGTTGGTGTCCGGCAGAATGAGATTGACCCGCTCCAAGGGGAAGCGCGCGCCCAGATCGAATTCATAGTCGCCGGCCGAGTGCGTATCGGCCTTTCCCGTCACCACCAACGTCGACCAATTGACGCGCGGCGGTCCCTGCGCGGTCTCCGCGCGCACCTCGCTGAGTTCGAACGACGGACCGTGCCCCATCCACGACAGGCGCCAAAATTTCGCCTGGATGTTGGGCGTTTCGATCCGGTTCTCGATCAGCTGCTGCGAACCGGCGTGCAGATTCGCGATCGGTGCGGCAACCACGACCAAGCGCCAATTGGCCAGATCGTCGCTGCACTCGATGCGCATGCGGCCGGAGAAGTCCGCGCTCGACTCGGGCCAAGACAGCTGCAGGGCGGCGATGGCCGCATCGAGCGGCCGGGCATCGATGAGATACTGCGTCACCGGCGCATCACCCGCCGGGCGTCCGTCGGTCTGCAGCTTGATCGCGCCGTTCGGCGAATCCAGCGTCACACGCAAACCCTGCGTGCCCGCTTGCGCATCGCCGCGCAGGGGGAACAACGCCAGCGATTGTGGGCTGGCGCCGGCGCCCGAGCCGCCGGTCTGGCGCGCATCCACGCGCTGGATCGAATACGGCACCGCCTCGCCCTGCGCGTTGAACACGCGCACATCGCCCAGGTCGTCGCGCACGCTGGTCTTGTACACATCCACCGGCAGCTGCACCCGGTATGCCGCGGCGACCTCCGTCGCCATGATGGGCATGCCGTAGGCAAAATCCTGCGGTGTCAACGCCGCCGCGGCATGCGGCAGCAGCCAGGTCGCAAGGCCTAAAGCCGCCACGGCGCGCACGCTCACGACTGCTCCAGGCGCGGCGGCAGCGGCGAGAAATACCCGACCACCAACATCGCGAGGCCGACGCCGACGAAGGACACGATACGCTCGATGGAACCCACACTCGACAAGTCGACGAGAAACAACTTGCAGATCACGATCGTGAGCAGCACCGCACCGACCACCCAGGCCGGCCGATTGCCTTTGCGCGAGGCCAGCAGCATGGCCGCCAGCGCCAGCACCGACCAGAAGATCGACACGCTGGTCTCGACGAGGTTCGATGCGGCCAGCGCATCGAGGCGCAGCGGCACCCCGGCCCACTGATGCAGGCTGCGCAGCAACACGCCGTTCAACCACACGAACAACAGCGTCGCCAGCACCGCCGGCGGCAGCCATGGTTGGATGCGCGAGCCCAGCAAGGACGCGGCGCGCAGCAGCAGCCAATGACGCAGCAGCAGCAACAGCACCAAGCCCTGCGCCACGTCGAGCGGATTGAGCAGCGGCACGTACGGCAGCGGCGCCGCGTTCCCGTCCAGCAGGACATTGCTGAGGAGGCTCCACGCCGCAAGGCCGAACGCGAGTCCCGACCCGGCGACGGCCAGAAAGGCGACGCGATGCGCACGGAAGGGCCACGCTACTCGCGTCACCAAGCGCGGCAAAAGCAGCAGCGCGAGGGCCGGCGGCACGATGCGCGCGGCGTACATCCACTCGGGAGCGCCGGCACCCACGCCAAGATGCACCACCCAACCGGCTTCCCATCCGAGAATCAAGCACAGCAGCCAGGCGGAGAAAGTCTGCAGTGCGTTGCGAAGCGCGAGGCGCAGCGCAACCTCGTGACGATGGGCGATCACATAGAAGACGGCAAAGGCAAGCGGCCACGCCAGCCAGCCCGCGGCAGCGAAAGGATGCAGCCCCGCGGCCAAGGCCGCGGCAAAGAACGCGTACATCACCGGCAGTAAAAACAGCGCGGCGCGTGCCACCCGGCGCAACTTCGCGCGCTGATCCAGCTCGCTGAGCAACCACGCACTCAACGACCAGAAGCTCAAACTCGCGGCGCTGAGGTAAGGCGCACGCACGAAGTTGGGCACTTCTCCGAGGCCGCCCGCCAGCCACGACACGACGCTGAAGCCGAACAACACATGCGCATACGGCAGTTCGTCACTGCGCAGCGAGGCGCTGCGGTCCAGGTTCCACATCGCGAACAGGCACGCGCCGCTCACCAAGAGCACGCTCGGGATCAAGCTCAGCGGCAACAGCCAATGCCCCTGAAATTGCGATTCTCGAACGAGAAGACATGCCGAGGCGAGGATGAGCAACGTACCCACCGCACGCGCAGCGCGCCTGTCCTGGCGGCACCCGACCCACACCAGGCTCGCGCCCTCCAGCGCCCACGCCGCCGAGTTCAAGCGGCTGCCGAGCGCGAGCGGAATGGCCAACGTGAGGAACGCGACGCAGAGTCCCAAAAACGACTCGCCCAGCAGCGTTTGCGATGCATCGCCGCGACGTTTCACGCCGTAGGTGAGCAGTAGATAGAAGGCGCTCAAGGTGAGTGCGCTGTACGCCAACGCCATGGCGTCGTGCTGCAGCATGGCGCTTTGCAGACCGAAGGCGGCGATGGGCGTGCCGAACACCAACGGTCCGTCCACGTAACCGCGCAGGTTCAACGGTTGGCGCAGCGTGAACAACACCGCGATGCCCGCGTACAGCAGAAAGAACACGATCAGAAACGGTTCGGTGCTGGCGAACTCTTCAGATCGATACTGCAGTACGCCCCACACCGTGGCAATGGCGAACGTGAACAAAAAGCCCGCGAGATTCAGCGGCCGCCACGCCTTGAACCAGGCGATCAGCGCGATGCCGACATTCAGCACGGCGTAGTAGCTGAACAAGAGCACGTGGCTACCGTTACCGGTCGACGCCAGCAACGGCGCGAGAAAGCCGCCGATGACACCGATCAGCGCGAAGGCCGCGGAATCCTGCAGCACGGCCAGCGCCGCGGACAGCACCGCGATCGCGGTGAGGATCGCGAACGCCAAGGTCGGCGGCAGCAAGCCATACAACCGCAGCGCTGCAAACACGGTGAGATACAAGATCCCGACGCCGCCGCCTTGCAGCGCGAGCGCGTAGCCGGACCTGCGCCCGCGCAAACGCCAACCCAGCGTCAAGAGCACCAAAGCGCCCACGGCGATGGCACTCAAGCGCACCTCGATCGACACGTGCGAATGCTCCGCCAGGTAGCGCAGCAGGAAGGCGACGCCGAAGAACAGCACGACCACGCCGGCCTGCACCAGGGTGTTGCCGCCGGTGAAGAAGCGCTTGATCGCGGCGACGAGCGGGATGTCGGGTCGAGGCGGCGTGGGGGCGAAAGGCCGGCTGGGGGCCGCCACCGCAATCGCCGGCGGCGGCGCTGTCGCGGTTGGCGCGCCGGTCACGGGAGTCGTTGTGACGCGGGGCGCCACCGCGGCCGGTCGCGTCGTGACTGCGGGCACACGCTCGGCCACCGGCGGCGTCATGTCGGCCGCGGCCCGCGGCGCGACCGCCTCCGGCGATGACACGTCCTCCGCGACGCGCCGCTCCAGTCTCGCCACGTCCCGTTCCAGCTTGGCCGTCATCGCGCGCAGCAGACTGAGCTCCGCGATCGCGTAACCGACGAAGCCGCCAAGCACCGCGCCGACGACCACGGATGAGCCGCTCACGGCCGCACCGATCAGCACGCCGAGCACAGCCAACACCACTCGCATGCCGGGATCCATGGCCTATGTTCGTCTATTTGGTCGGAAATTGGCACATCTTGCCCGAAACCGGGCCGCGGTTGAACGCGCACGGCGGCCCTGTGGTCTATGCACCTGAGGACAGACAGCAGGGATCGCGGGATGCAGCGGGACTCGAGTACAACGGGACGACGCGGCGCTGCCTGGGCGGTCGCCCTGCTGGCGCACGCCCTCCTCATCTGGGCCCTGCTGCAGGTTACCTCGCCCCTGCCGCATTCGGCCGCGCTCGAGCGCTTGACGCTCATTTACCTGCCGCCGCCCGAGCGGGCCACGCAGGTGCCTGCGTCACCAGCACCGGGGCCGCCCGCAACTGCGGCGGCGCCGGCTGCCCATCGCCCGTCGCGCAACCATTCATCCGATGCGCCCGCGCCGCCGAGTGAAGCTGCGCCCATCCCGCCTCCGCCCCACCCGGAGCAGCCGCCACCCATCGACTGGGCCGCCGAGCAGACCCAGATTGCACAGTCCCAGGCGCGCGAGCACTGGACGCAGCTTGCGCAGCATTGCCGCGACGCCGAGGCACTGCACATTCACCCGCCCGAATGCCATCGCTACATCGAGCCCGAACCGTGGAAGCCGGAGGAGAAGCGCTTCGGCATGGCGGGGCCGCTGCCCTACGTGCGCGCCGGTCGCTGTGTGCTCGGGCTAGGCTTCTTTGGCTGCGCGGTGGGCAAGAAACCGCCGCCTGACAGCCATGTGTTCGACGGCATGCGCGACCCCGACCGACCGGACGCGATTCCGGACAACGGCAGCTACCAGTCCCCCGCCGCGGCGCGCGATCCGCTGCACTGAAGCGGGGCGCCGCCGCATCGCACCACCGACTGAGTGAGACCCACGCACTCCGTAGAGCCTACAAGCGGGTGTCGAATGGCATTTAACACTTCTCACCAGGCGAACCCGCCAAATGCGTATCAGGGATCGATGGAGCCTCATGCTGCGAACCAGTTGCCTGGTCGCAGTCCTCGGTGCCTCTGCCGCCAAGGCCGGGGATCCCGCGGCCGTCAGTACTTACACCTACGGCAAAGACTACGTCTCGGTCCTGGTGGGCGTGACCTTTCCCAGCAAGGATCTCGGTACCAGCGGCACAGGGCCGACGTTCTCGGGAATCTATGGCTACCAGTTCTCCGGCCATCTGCTTGCCGAATTGAACATTCAGTCCTCGAGCTTCGATACCCGGCCGTTCATCGGCATCGATTACCAAAACGGCGCGACGTTCGATCTCGTGTACCAATTTCGGGATCGTTCGGCGGGTCTGTTTGCACCTTACGTGCTGGCGGGCATCGGTGCGGTCTATGACGACTTTTATCCGAACGGTCGCGACGGCATCGCGCCGACGTTTGAAGCGGGTGTCGGGCTCATCACGCCCCCGCTGTTCCACCGCGGCATTCGCCTGCGCGCCGAAGGACGCTACGCGTTCGAGCAGCGCGAGGGCGGCCACAGTGAACCGCGCGTGCTGTTGGGTCTCGATTTTCCCCTGGGCCGCGTCGAACATCGAATCGAATACCGGCGCCCGCAGTGAGCCCACGGCAGCACTCCGCTATGCTCGCCAAACTCTCGCGGCTCTGCGGCGGGCTGCAAGTCGCGTTGCTGGCGGCCCTGCTCGGTGCCTGCGCGGGACAAGGCGAAAGTCCCACGATCGTCGCGGTCACGCACACGACACCGGCGCCGCTCATCGCCATGGAGATAACTCCCACCACCTTGAACGCCGGCGGTTCGGTCACGATCACCTGGACCACGAGCGGCGCCACTTCCTGTGAAGGCAACGGCGCGTGGAGCGGCAGCGTGCCGCTGTCGAATACCGCGGGCTTCGTGGCGGGCCCCTTGCAAAGCGGCACCTACACCTACGGCTTGAGCTGCACCGGGCCGGGCGGCACCAGCGGCTCCAACCAGGTCGTCACGGTGGGCGCGGTGCCGGCACCGGACATCCGCTTCTCCGCCAATCCGCCCACCCTGCAACCCGGAAGTGCGCTGACCCTGGTATGGTCCACCAGTAACGCGACCTCGTGTGCCGGCACGGGCGGCACCGGCTCGGACGGGTGGGCGGCGACGCAGCCGACCTCGGATACCGGCTTCAACACGGGGCCCATCAACGCCGCCGGACAATACACCTACAACCTCTCCTGCACCGGACCCGGCGGCAGCTCGGAAGTCAGCAAAGTGGTTACGGTGAGCGCCGCGGCCTTACCCGCCGCACCGACGATCTCCGCGTTCATCGCGCAGCCCACCCAGATTCAGCCGGGCCAATCGACGACCTTCAGCTGGAGCTCGAATGCCACCAGCTGTGCCGCCAGCGGCGGCAGCGGCTCGGATGGCTGGAGCGGCACGGAACCCACCAGCAGCAGCGGCACCCCCGTCGGCCCGATCGCGAGCGCGGGGATCTATTCCTTTACGCTGACGTGCTCAGGTCCCGGCGGCAACTCGGCCAAGAACGTGCAGGTGGTCGTGAGCAGCTCGACGCAGCCGCCGCCGGTCAGCGTCTACGTCAGCGTGCTGCCCACGCAAATCGTCGCGGGCAACGCGGCCGCGCTGACCTGGTCCACCGTCAACGCGAGCGCCTGCACGGCGTCCGGATCCTGGAGCGGCTCGAAGGCCTTGCTGGGCAATGCCGTGAGCACGCCGACCCTGACCACGGCCGGCACCTACACCTACACGTTGACCTGCTCAGGTGTCGGCGGCACCAGCGGCGTCGGCAGCGCCAGTCTCACGGTCACGCCGGCGGCGGCCTCGATAGCCGGCTTCTCAGCGTCCCCGACCTCGATTCAAACCAACCAATCCACCTTGTTGGCTTGGAGTTCGACCGGGGCAACGGCCTGCACCGCGTCCGGCGGCGTCGGCAACGGCAGCGACGGGTGGGGCGGCCCTGTCGGCACGTCGAGCGCCGGCATCAGCGTGGGACCGATCACCACGGCGGGCACCTACACCTATTCCTTGGCATGCACGGGACCGGGCGGCCCCAGCGCGCCGCAATCGCTGAATGTCACCGTCACGTCGCCCACGCCGCCGCCGCCGGCGACGGCGACCGGCTTCACCGCCACGCCGTCAACGCTCAACACCGGCAGCTCGGCGTCGCTCACCTGGAGCTCGACCAACGCCACGAGCTGCACCGCCGGCGGCGGCACGGGCTCGGACGGGTGGACCGGCTCGGTCGGCACGTCGAGTTCTGGAACCTCCGTCGGTCCTTTCTCATCGGCCGGCACCTATACCTACACGCTGACCTGTACCGGCCCTGGAGGCACGGGGTCGTCCACGTCCGTGGCGATCAACGTCACCACGCCGCCGCCGGCCGCAACGGTCGGCACCTTCACGGCATCGCCCGCCACGATTCAGACCGGCCAAACGGCATCGCTGGCGTGGACCAGCAACACCGCGACCTCCTGCACCGCCTCCGGCGGAACCGGATCAGACGGCTGGACGGGATCGGTCGGCACCTCGAGCACGGGCACCAGCACCGGCACCATCAGCACCGCGGGTTCCTATACCTATACTCTGACCTGCACGGGGCCTGGCGGCACCGGCGCACCCAGCTCCGTGACCCTGAACGTCACCAATCCGCCCGGGGCGGGCGCCGCGATCAGCTCGTTCACGGCGGCCAACAGCCAGCTCACCA
>Ga0116226_10006724_pt1 | contig 10343 bp, 5 predicted proteins | sample S1TSphfallax_FD_89692 | JGI IMG/M metagenome (GOLD analysis project Ga0116226, IMG submission 89692) | Host-associated microbial communities from peat moss isolated from Minnesota, USA - S1T2_Fa - Sphagnum fallax MG | ecosystem: Host-associated > Plants > Peat moss > Unclassified | place: USA...
GGAGTCTAACAAGGGACTTGGGGTTGCGTCAAGTACACATACTTGATGAATTTGAAAAAAAACCTTAATGAATAGGTGAGCATTAGTGAATCCTTTATGGAATATTATTTGACACATGGGATAGAATATTGTATGACATGGAAAAATACATGTCATGTGTTCATGGATGAATGATATTTATGGATGAAAATGTGAATGACAATTGAAAATGGATGAACTTTTTCATGATTGTTGGCAACATATTTTTTTTCCAAAAAAATAAACAAAAGAAATTGGATGATAAGAAATTATGTTGGTTTGTTTTGAAAAATTGGACTCATGAAATGTTGAAGTCGTACTTTAAGTCATATATTATCTTAATATGAAGTATATTAAACTTTGCATCATGTAAATCATATAAAATGTTAAATTAAATCCAATTTAATGGCATGTAAACATGTTGACCCACGAAGAGGTATGTGCCAATCCAAACATTACTTATTCACCACCAAGAGGCATGTGCCCATAAGGAATTGAAACAATATAAAATAACCCATGACACATTGTCTATACCATTTAAAATTGTTTTTATATTTTCATGCATTTTTTCAATCTCTTGCATCTAGGACCATTCTTACTACTTGTCTAATCAAATTGCATTCTTTCTCCTTGTACTATTAATTTGCATGATCTATACCTCAATATGCATTTATGCCTTGCCTTTACTACCTAGTTGCATCTTTTTTACCTTTACCACATGTTTACAATCGTTAAACTTCTATTCTACAATGGCAAGAAGAAAATTAACATCAATTGTCACACCAAACACCTTGGAATCTATGATTGAATATCATTGATCTCAAACATACTAGATCTAGAATATGTGAGATATGTGAGAAAATATGACAAAAAAATCATCGGAATATCCAAGAGATGGCACTTGACTAGTCCTCCTCCAACATTTACTAGAAATCAAAACATGGGGAATAAAGTGGAAAAGCACAATTGACAAAATAGAGAAATGGCAGCATGGCGAAGGTTGAATGCGAAAATAAATAAATAAAGTCTTGCATTGCTCAAACAAACTATAAACATTTCCAAGGAGGATATAAAATACTACAGTTGGGTGATGTTTACACATGCCATGGATTTCCTTAAAGAACGCACAAGTTAAAAGAAACCAATTCCAAAACATTTTTTCATAAACTTACTGAACAATTTGTTTGTAAAAGATTTGGTAACCTTTGGCAACTTGTTATCAATATAATTCATGAAACCCCGAACAAGATTGTATGCAACTTTAGGCAAGCAAGCCTAGGTTCCATAGAATTTAGGGAAAAAATGTTAAAACATGTGGTGAATTGTTGAATGATAGGGTAGCCTTGAAACCACGAAACGTGTACAATAGTCAAAAACAACAATGTGTCGACAAATGAAAGAGGAACTAATATCTCATTGTTTGCATTAAATTATGGTTCAAGATATTTCTTCCAAAGATCGCATATGTTCAAGATATGTGATCTTAGAAAGAAATATTCAATTATGAAAAAAGAAATAAAATGAGGGTTGAACTTGAACATTGAAGTTGCTTGTTGAACAAAGTTGTGATTGTTGAAAAAAACAATCACAAAAAGTATCAAATCAAAGTAGTTAATGATTATGATAAGCAAACACATGATTTTATGTTTGTTGAGACACATATAATTGTTTTACAATTTGGAGTCATTTTGGTCTATGTTATTATTCCAAACTCACCATTACCAACCAAATGGTGCAATCAAAACCAATGGTTGCCATGCTAGATTTAAATGTAGAATATCCCACCAACTTGACATGTTCCCAAAAGTGCGTTATTTTGTGCATTCATGTTAGTTTTATTTTGAAGTTGAAGGGTTCAATAAATACCCTAAGATAAAGCTTTTTCATTTGCATCATGTCACGATATTTGTATCCATGACACTTTTGTCAAACACCATTAGAGTTGGATTTATACCTATATGTCAAAAAAAAGAATTGAAAAATGTAGATTTAGAATTTCAAATAGAGGTTGGACACTGGGCATCTATTAGCCACTTGCAGGATTACAAAATATATGAGACAATGATCAAAATATTTATCCCAAATTTTTTGAGCAACTTGTTATAACCACCTAAAGACAATTCATGGCTAGTAGACTTGACAAATAGAAATTTCATTGACAATGCAATTACTTGTTGGGATTCCAAATGCCCAAGAAAAAAGCAGTTCAATCTAATGACAAAGCTCCAATCACAGATAATTAGTTGGTTACAAGCATGCAAAGTATAGTAGGAAATGCATTCGCTTGCTAGCACAATTTTTCCTAGAAGAGGATAATGTTCGGAGTTTTTTCCATTGCATGTGAAAAAACATTATTTAGTGACGGTGAGTGGAGGGAACAATAATTTTTCATGGAAGCCCAATAAATATGTGTTAGGAAAATATCTATGAAATTGCATGATATTCATTCTCATTACAACCTTTTGGAACCAGTGAATGGAATATACCACATGATAACATTCCTTGTGGAGTTTCACATCAATTGATATGGAATGGTTCAAAAATACATAAATGAAAGGAAACATATATGCACTAGTATTTGTGTGATGACATTATTTAAAACACAACAAACTATGATACATTATCACAATTGTTGCAAGGAGGAGTAGGCATATTAGTAGTATGGTTTAATATTCAATAATTGGTACATAATTGGATTTGAGATCTATACTCAGGTATTGAAGATTCACATTGGAACATAGAAATCTACATTACTTTGTATCTTGTAAAATATGGAATGCATCACTAAGGCCTGCTTTACATTAAGAATTAAGGCCATGTTTAACCCAAATCTAATATTCTTATTGGTGCAAAAATTGAAATCAACTCCAAGGGCTTTACATAAGGAATCAAGGCTGAAAGAGAGAAAAACATTTCAATCTACCCCAAGCTATTAATAAATGCTAAACTTTATCACCTTGTATTGGCCCCAAGGCTAATAAAAGGATACCATCAAAATTGGGAGGCCAATTTGTAACCTTTGGAGCCAATATTGCTGCATTTATTGATATCTTGACATCAATGTTCTAGCATTTATTAATAAATTAACTCAAAGTTGGCCCCAAGTTTTTCTATCCATGATTCCTAATTTAAAGCAGGCCTAAAAGACATTAACTAACTTGCTTAGACATTTGAATTATTATCCATCTTCTACCCATGACACTAAGAGTAGGGGAAAAGTGGGTGATAAAAATCAAGACACATGATGATACACTTTCGTCACTATGTAGTAGGGTGCTTTTGCAATCTTTTGAATCCAAATTCGAAAAACATTTAAGGCCAAATTTTGCACTCTAGATTTGATTGAAAATATGTTTTCAAACATTCATTCTTTTGCAAGTTAAATAATCTATCAGTGTAACACCAAACATAAGATTTTTTTGATTTTTTCAAATAATGCTAGTTTCCCATCAATATTCATTGGAAACAATTAAATTTATTCATGCATATATTTGGTAGGGCCACATGTGTGAAACAAATAATGTTGTAATATAGAGAATGTTAGATATTTTCAATGGGAAATATATGTTGGAAAATAAAACATTCACATTGGTATGGTGGTGATTGGAAAGGGGTAAAAAAAGTAGGAATGCCATACAAGGAAGTGCAACACAAGAATCCAAAAGAGAAAACAACATCTTTATTAAAGCTCTCTACCAGACCTGAAATTGCACAAAGGTTCATGTTAGAACAATCCACCCTTGAACTCAGCATAGAGACGACCTATTTCACTCCAATGCTTCATCATCTATGAAAGTTTTGATTGCAAGATCATACAAAAGAGGATTCTTAACCCTAGCACTAATAGAAAACCCCCCTTTTTCGACCACAATATTTTCAATTATGTTTCAGTAAAAATAATAAAAATAATAAATTAAATAATTATGTACTACCAAGCAAGTTGAAATGTCAACTCTTTTGGTAGATAGTCAAACCCGAGTTTCAACTAAAAAGATAGTCACGAAATATTCCTAGTGTTCACAAGTGCTACAATTGAGTTATAGTTGAAGCTTTGACTAGGAAAATGACGACATCCCAAGTCCAACTACTTTGGTTAGTCACAAATATAGGCATGGATGATACATGCCAATTGGATAGATGAAATGCAATTTTGAACTATAAAGACTATTTGTAATAGTAGGTCATACATATATTAAATACGTATTAATTATTAGTAAGTAAATACCTACCTCATTATTTACCTAATTAGTAGTTAGTTATTTAGTTAATGTGTACATGAGGCATTAAGTAGCTAAGTCCTAATAGGTAGTTAGTAGGTAACTATTAACTAGGTAGTTTTAACTTTTAGTTGGTTAATAGGTACCCACTTACTAGCTATATATATATATGTTATTATATCTCACCTAAATTAGTATAACATAGGTATATATTATTATGTGTAAATTATAGATTATTATCAATATTAATAACATTATCAGCCATTATTCACTAATCAAATTATATTTAATAATTTAAATTACTTCATATAACTAATATTCAATCATAATTATGATTTATATTAACATTAATGTATATAATAATAATAATTGAGTTTATGTATTATTTTTTATAAATATTTATTATTATTATGCACAATATTAATTATCATATTTACAATTAATGTTTGGCAATATATTGTAAAATGAATATTTATTTATAAATATCAAATTTACGCATTATTTTATATTATTACTACCATCAATTATATAATTGACTATAAATAACAAATTAAGTTACAATTCAATATTTAATTAATATTATTTGAATTTTTTAATTAATACAATTATAGTCAATATCCAACAATATAGAATATAATAATATCAACGTTAGTAATTATTATTATTATTATAAATATTTAATAATGATGATAATAGGTTTTTTATTTGGTAGATATTTCTATGTTTAATATTTAGTATAGCTAATAGGTGGATTCGATTAGTATAACATAACTAATGGGTAGGGTAGACACACCTATCACCAAACCCTTACCATGTTTTTGAAATTTCTTGTCTTTTTGGAAACATTTCATGACCATGTATGAACTAAGTGAAAATTTACAATATTTCTTGGAACTCCAAAAACAAAGAAGCAAGAAGAGGATGAATTTGTTCAAAGAATAAATAAATAAATTTAGACCCCCTTACTTTCAAATGCCATATCTTCTTCGTTTCTTGTTTGTTTCGAACAATTACAAAAACTATGGGAATGCCACCTAAAGCTTTACAAAACCTTTTTGAAGTGCAAAGACAACAAAATGATGTCCAAAGATCTTAAACTCCAAAATGGAAATTGGTCATATGTGCCAACCCACATGCCCATGACCCCTTTCACTTGGAGAAGGCATATCTTGCTCATCCCTTCATCGATTTGAACGATTTTTGTTGCATTGGATGCGCCATCTAAAGATTTACACAAAATTTTGGAAATGTATATAGATAATAGAGTGACATCTAAAGACCCTAAGCTCCAGAATGAAAACTAGTCATATCTGCCAACTCGCATGCCCATGACCCCCTTCGCTTGCTCATTCCTTCATCGATTTGAGTGATTTTTATTGCATTGGATGCACCATTTAAAGCATTATAGAACCTTTTTGAAGTGCAAAGACAATTGAGTGATGTTCAAAGACCTTAAGTTCCAAATTGGTCTTATGTGCCAACTCACATGCCCATGGCCCCCCTTCATTTGGAAAAAAACATATCTTGTTCATTCCTTCATCAATCTAAGTAATTTTTGTTACATTGGATGCAACATCGAAAAATTTACAAAACCTTTTTTAAATGCCTTAAGCAATGTTTGTTACACCACATTCATTAAAGGAATTGAGGTCTTTAGACTACAACAAAATCAAAGTTCCAAATGTTTCCTCTATGCCCATCACATTTAATGACAACATCATTTTTGAACTCCTTCCCATTTGTTTTCCAATTGACCATTCTAAACAAATGTAAGGCATGGACTGTAAGTATGATGGTCATGCTTGGTGCAAAGTGAAAACCTCCAACATAAAAAAAAATTTGGTTTGGGATCTAGAAACACTCGGTGCTTGGGGCACTGACGTTGCCTTAATGATTCTTACTATCATTTCTTTTGCTCTATTGTGCACAACAAAGTAAATTAGATCGGTGATTCTGCCCAAATTCCCTCAACTAGTTATTTTACACTAAGTCTTCCTATCTATATAATTGTTTGCAAGTTTTGTGCTACATGTCATTTCTATGTGAATAGATGCCCCCATAAGATATATTATGTTATCCACAAACTCCAATTGCTTTTAAGATTTGCGATTGATTTTAACACACATGAGCACCTTGTTGCAAAGGGTATGTGTAAGGATGTTTTGGAAGAAATCAAAGTTTTGGTATAAGGTCAAGTTTTTTGCACACTTAAAGGGAAAATCTCTACAATCATTTTGAATGCAAGTAAAGCCTTCTTGGAAGATCATTTGTTCAATGAGGATGGGGAGGGGCCTATGGAAATTCTTCAAGGGGAAAAACTTGACAAGGTGATCAACAAGTTCCAGCCTTTATGTTCTCCCAACATTTAGAACTTCATTGCATCCTTTAAACATAGTGCTGGTACTAAAGGCCCCATGGATAACATAATTTTCTTCAAGTTGAAAAGTCATTATGATTATATCCAAGATAGTTGTTTCCCTAGACAAATGGTTGGGCAAAAGATGTTTCTATTTTAAATGTTGTTATGTGGGCTAGTAAGTGGTGTTGATTTGGTGAGGTGCATGCAACCTGGAGGTGAATTGCAAAATTGTTGGTTAATGTTTGGTCTTGCAAACCACAATTTCAAAGGTTTCATGGCGGATAATGCACATGTCAATTGGAACCTTTCAATGCAGTAAACAAATAAGTGGAAGGCCTGGATGAACTTTGGAGGTTGTTGTTTTGCCAACTATAGAAGTTCTTCCACCAAAATATGGACATATTTATATCATGAGTTTGGTCCACCTCCTAGCACAAAACAATATAAAGTGAAGATTGGAAATTTTTGTACTTGCACTTGTGTTGACTTCATAACAATGATGGCAAGTTCCTTAGTTGGTTGTGGTCATGGGTGCATTACAAACACCTTTATTTCATCCTGCAAAATGTGATGTATTGTGCCAAATGGAAATTTTCATTCATTTCCCGACATGGAGTTGGAATGAAGTGCAACGCTTAAGGAATCGTGCTAGGGTGGTATTTCGTGAATAATTGGGAGTATGATGTTGAGTTGTACGACATGCAATAAATGGGATTTTCACTGAGTGCATTTTGAGGCAGTTAATAGATATGAAATATTAATATGAGGTGCAAGATTCCATTTCATTTTTTGAAACACTCAAAATGAATTGATAATTGTTCTTATTTGTGCAAATGGACATCCTATTGGCCATGGGTTTATGTAATTTCATGATAAAATATCACCTAAATTTTTTGAATGTCCTTCCCAAATATAGTTTTGTGCACAGGACATATTTTATACATCCAACCCACAAATAAACACTACTATTTTATTCAACAATCCAAAAAAAAAGTTCGTATGGAAAGTTTCATGGAAAAAAGTTTCTTTATGATGAATTTCATCCATTTTCATTTCATCCATGTCCATATGGTAGAAAATTTTGCCATGTCAACTTAGATTCTATCTTACATGACAAAGAATATTTCAAGAATATCCTATCCATGCCATCAAAAGATTCTTAAAAAATTCTATCATGTTCATTTGCTCACACTCATGCTCACATTCACAAGCTCAAATGGTAGCTATGTTGGAATGCATCCAAGAGCTTGTGCGCATGAAAACGAGCCTAACTATTCAATCATCAAAGTTTGTTTCAGTGTCCATTGATGAAATTACCATGTGGATTGCCAAGGGTAGATTGTTGTTCATGTGTATGTGGTTGAAGGTTGGAATTGCATACCTATTTTGTTAAGATTGGAACAAGTATTGTGTAATGCTATTGTAGACAACCTAATTAAGGTGACTTCAACAAGCTTGTTACAATATAGAAACCTTTTCAAATTGATTTGGCTTCCAAACTAATCAACTTTGATGCTAATGATGTGTCAATTTTTCAAGGGCTAAGATTGGTGTTATGACATTGTTGAAGGGAAAACATGCCCCTTTCATGCTAAGGGTGCATTGTGTTGCTCATTAAACCATTTTTGATGTTTGGACATTGTAACCCATGTTCAAAGATGTGGGTGTCAATTGCTAGTAATCAAATTATTTTTCATAAGCTATTTAAATGGCTAAAGCTCATTGAACTTTTTATGGCTATGGTTTTTGGGATGTGGAAGACAATAGGTGTTTCTTTACTTTATCCTTCGCCAAAAGCAAGTTAAGAAAATCGACTTATCACACATCTAGACTTGGTAGTGCGAATGTATGCAAAAAAAAAGAATATTAAAAAAAAATCCCATTTTCTACAACAATGCTCAATCATGGATGCAAAAGAAGGTATAGAAGATTAATAAAAAAAATAACAACATTTTCCAACAAAACTTGTTGCCCCATTTTCTAAGCCTTTTTTTGGTTTCAGAATTTTACCAACATATTATGTAATTTATTTGTAGTTTTGGTATTTGTTTGTTGATATGTTTTCCGTTATATTTACTAAATTAATAACTATTTTCCTTCTTTTTGTTTTGCGAGCTCATCATTTGCTACATCGAGCAAAATCCATTTTGATCAAGGTTTGATTCCTTCAAAAGATTATGCTTCTAGGTTTATATGAGATAAATTTCATTTCCTTGATATTTTGGATGCCAATTTTTTACCAAAATTTTAAAGTTTTCACCATCTTTTTACTTGTAAGATCATATGGTTGCTTCCAAAACAAAGAGTGGCAACAACCTTTTAGCATAAAAAACATAAAGTAGCCACATTTTTGCTCACAAAATGGTGGGATTAAAAAAATTCCAAAAGCCGCAACTCACCTACCTCACAATTTTGGGGGAAAAACCACTCATAACCTCATACCTTTTTTAAAAAAAAGACATTTTTGGCATATCAAACATTTAGGAATTTCATGATATTTTATGCAACTGAGGGATCTATGTTTTCTCTCCATTTTGGTAGTTTTCAAAGCTTGGATTTCACCACAATCTTTTCAAATAACCAAAAAGGAAAACAATTATAAAATATATCATCAACAGAAAGAAAGGATTTCACACAAACACAAAGACTTCATCTGGCTATTTCTTCACATAATCAATCCCCTTCCTCAACCTTTCATCCCTCTTTGATACAGCACGTTCAGGACAACAGATATCATCATCAACAGAGAGATTTCACAAATGATCAACAACAGATTTCATCCTAATGCATCTACTTCTTTTTATTCTTCACATAATCCCATCCACCTCCTTGGACAACCTTTCATCCTCTTTGATAATATAACAGCGTTCAGGACAACAGATTGAAAGATTTTTCATCCTAGTGCATCTGTTTTTCTTCACATAATCAGAGTGTCCTCGACCGACGGCTTTCGTCCTCTTCTGCGCGCGCGGGCTGCTTTAGAGCAACCAGTGGAAGAAGAGGAAGTAGAGCGGGTACAAGAAGAGGAAGACGATGCCGACGGTGTGAGCTCCGCCCTTGGCTTCGCCGAAAGCTTGCCTCCAGCCGCCGGAGTTGTTGAGATGTTGCACGAATAAGTAGATGCCGATGACGAGAGAGATCCCGACGCCGATGATGCTGTCCTTGACGGCCAGAACTAATGCCGGAGCAGTCACAATAAGAAGGATTGCCGCTGCTGGCAACTCCAAATCTCCTGAAAAGAATTTACACCAACAACAACAACAACAACAAAAGACTTGTCGACTTGTTTAGAAATCAAATGGCGAGAGTTACTATCATCATATGTGAAAAACGAATTCCTTATTTCTGTCTGTCTATCTATCTGTGCGCCATATTATTCATTCCTTCTTCTTTCTAGATCCTGAACAAGCAAAGTTTGTTTGCATGTACCGTGAATAATGTTCGGGAAGACAGGGGCAAAGAAGAGGCGGATAACAACGGCAATGAATGCAATCCAGCGGCCAATGTCACTTCTCAATACATTGAAGAGAAAGTCAGGCAAGTTCAGAGCGACGTAAGGGACCAACAGAGCCGTGAGCAAGTTTGTCCTCCAGTTTGTCCTGTCCAATATCAATAGATATCTGCACAGCGAAAGATCTCACTTCATTAAACTCTCTCTCTCTCTCCGGTTCATTTCCAGAAACTCTATCTCCAGTCCCGATTGTCGAGCCAGTGAAAGCATTGCTGGTTACAATATGCACCTGCACACA
>Ga0116226_10006725_pt1 | contig 10341 bp, 7 predicted proteins | sample S1TSphfallax_FD_89692 | JGI IMG/M metagenome (GOLD analysis project Ga0116226, IMG submission 89692) | Host-associated microbial communities from peat moss isolated from Minnesota, USA - S1T2_Fa - Sphagnum fallax MG | ecosystem: Host-associated > Plants > Peat moss > Unclassified | place: USA...
ACTTTCCCCGCCTGCACGCGCCCGAAGATCGTCGTCAGCGCCGCCGTCGCCGCGTCGCGCCCCCGGCTCGCCACGACGATCCGGTCCGGTTCGACGCCATCCGTCGGATCGAACAGCCGCCAGGCTCCGCCCAGGTAGGCCTCGAAACAGGCGTGGAAATCCATCGGGTCGAGGCCGACACCATAGCCGCCCACATAGCGCGCGGGAATGCTCAGCGCCCGGCAGAGCGCGATCGCGACATGGGTGAAGTCCCGGCAAACCCCCTTGCGCGTCTGCCATACATCCCAGGCGGACGTGCGCCCGTCGGTGGCACCGGGGGCATATTCGAGGTTCACGTCGATCCAGCGGCAGATGGCCCGCACCTGTTCGGCCCGATCCTCCGTCCGGCCAAATAGCTCCCAGGCGTGCGGCGCAAACCGGTCGCTCTCGCAGTAGCGGCTCGGCAGGGTGTAGGTGAGGATGGAGAGCGGCAGACGCCCGGGCTGATCCGCCGGCACGGCGGCCGGCATCGCCGCGCGGTTCACTTCCACCGTCGCGGAATACCGCAGTTCGAACGGGCCGGTCCGAGCCTCCAGCCTCAGCGCACGCGCGCCCCGCGAACCAGCAGCCATCTCCGTCGTCACCTCCGGCGTGCAGCAAATCGTCTCAGACAGAATCTTCTGCTCCGCCTCCGCCGCGACCAGCACATTGAAGGTGAACGCCGCGCTGGGGGCGATCACTTGATAGGGCATCACGCAGCCGACGGTGAGGATCATCGCGTCCTACCTTGGCCCATCCCGTCCGCCCCGGCAATCCGAAGCTTCAGGATAATTCCCGTCACAATCCTCACTCCTTCAATGTCTTATGGTAGGTTTCCGGCAGGACAATCGCCCCGATCACGAGCGACATGCCCGCGATCAGGATGGGATACCAAATCCCCGAATAGATGTCCCCCGTGAATACCACCAGCGAGGCGGCGATCAGCGGGAGAAAGCCGCCGAACCAGCCATTGCCGATATGGTAAGGCAGGGACATGGAGGTGTAGCGAATTCGGGTGGGGAAGAGTTCGACCAGGAACGCCGCGATCGGTCCGTAAACCATGGCGACATAGCCCAACAGGATCGTCAGCAGGCCCACCACCTTCACCTTGTGAATGGCGGTCGGGTCGGCCGCCTTGGGATAGCCGGCTGGCGCGAGCGCCGCCTCATAGGCCGCCTTGTCGAAGCCGCGGACGACGATCCCCCTCACCGAAAGCGTCAGCGGCACACCCCTCGCAGCGGGAGCGAGGGTGAACGGAATACCCCGGTCATTCAGATAACTCCGGGCGGCGTCGGTCGCGCTGCCGACGACGCTCGGCAGGATGATCTTGTGCACGGCATCCTTGATCGCCGCGACCGCCAGCTCCACGCGAGGGCGGTATTCGACGCTCGCGAGCACAACGGGCGAACGCTCCATCGCCGCCGCCAGCGCCGGATTGGCGTCGTGGGTCAGCGCGTGAAAGATCGGCTGATAGGTGACCACGGTGAGCAGCAGACCCGTGAGCATGATCGGCTTCCGTCCCAGCCGGTCGGACATCCGGCCAAACAAAACCAGCAGCCCGGCGCCCAGGACCAAAGCAATCGCAATCAGGCTGTAGGCCGTGATGTAGTCGACCTTGAGCGTGGCCGTCAGGAAATAGAGCGCGTAGAATTGACCCGCGTACCAGACGACCCCTTGGCCCGCGGTCGCGCCGAAAAGCGCGATCAGCACGACGCGCAAATTACTCCACCGGGCAAAACTATCGGTCAGCGGCGCCTTCGAACCCTTGCCGCGGGCCTTCATCTCCGCAAACACCGGAGACTCCTCCAATTTGAGCCGGATGTAAACGGACACGCCCAGCAGAATGAAAGAAGCCAAAAAGGGCAGCCGCCAGCCCCACACCGCGAAACTGGCCGGGGCCATGAACAGCCGGAGGCCGCCGATGACGAGGAGCGAAAGGAAGAGCCCGAGGGTCGCGGTGGTCTGGATCCAGCTGGTGTAATAGCCACGCCGACCGGGCGGCGCATGCTCCGCGACGTAGGTCGCCGCCCCGCCGTATTCACCCCCGAGGGCAAGACCCTGGGCGAGGCGCAGCAGGACGAGAATCGCCGGCGCCCAGAAGCCGATCTGGGCGTAGGTGGGCAGCAGGCCCACCAGCGCGGTGGACAAACCCATGACGACAATCGTCACCAGGAACGTGTACTTGCGCCCCGCCAGATCGCCCAAGCGCCCAAAAATCAGGGCCCCGAATGGCCGCACCGAGAAGCCGACGCCGAAGAGAGCCAGACTCGAAAGGAAGGCGGCGCTGCTGTTGCCGGGGGGGAAGAACAACTTGCCGAAGAAGGCGGCCAGCGTTCCGTAGATATAGAAATCGTACCATTCGAAGACCGCGCCCAGCGACGCGGCGAAGACGATGAGCTTGTGACTGCGATCCAGGCCGATGGGGGTCGAGGCGGAGGCGACAGCGGGCATGCAGGGTAAAAAATCGAGGGGGAAATCCTTCCCGGTCCGACGGGAGGGGCATCAGCAAGCGTAACGTCGGACGGAAAAGCGGACGGGTAAGCGAAGCAGGGACGTTCGCCACCCCAGCGAAGGGAGTCGCCGCCGCCTAGGCGAGCACCAAAGGCGGCAGCGACTCCCGCTTGAGCCCCCGCGCCATCAACGCCGCCAGCGCCTCGCGCGGCTGCCGCCCCTGGAAAAGGATGGCGTTCACTTCGCGCAGGATGGGCGCCTCGATCCCCTTCCCCGCGCATAATCCAGCCAGGGACCGCGTCGTCTCGTATCCCTCCACCACCGTCCGCCGGCCGGCGAGGAGCTCCTCCACAGGACGACCCTCGCCCAGCAACTGCCCAAACTGCCGGTTCCGGCTCCAGGTCCCGTGACACGTCGCCACCAGGTCACCGAAGCCGCTGAGTCCGTAAAACGTCTCCGGCACCGCGCCGAGCGCGACCCCCACCCGGACCATTTCCGCGACCGCCCGGGTCAGCAGCGCCGCCTTGGCATTATCGCCGGACCCCAAGCCGTCCCCGCAACCGGCCGCGATGGCATAGATATTCTTCAGGCAGCCGCCGAATTCGACGCCGGCCAGATCCGAACTGGTGTACACGCGCAGCGTGGGACCGCTGATCGCCGCCTGCACCTCGGCGAGCAGGCCGGACGGCGGCTGCGCGGCGAGCACCATCGCCGCGGGCAAACCCCGGGCAAACTCGTCCGCGTTGGTCGGACCCGCCAGTGCGCCGACCGCCAGTCCCGGCACCGTCTCGGCGATCACCTGCGAGGGACGCAGATGTGTGCCCAGTTCCAAACCTTTGGCGAGACTCACCGCCAACCGCGGTGCGGCCGCCGCTGGCCGGGCCGCCGCCAACCGCAGCCCTGTCTGGCGAAGCGCCTGGGCGGGACAGGCCAGCAGCACGACGTCCGCCCCCGCCAAGCCCACCGCCAGGTCGCTTTCCACCCGCAATTCCGCGGGCAATCGCACCCCGGGAAGATAATCCCGATTCTCCCTCTCCGCCGCCAGCGCGGCCGCCTGTTCGGGCCGCCGCGGCACCAGCGTCACCCCGCGGCCGAGGCGTGCGAGGTGCAACGCAAAGGCCGTCCCCCAGGCCCCGGCGCCCACGACGCAGAAGTTCATCGCCCAGTCTTAGCCCCGGGGGCCGCGCCAAGACCAGTGTAAAGCTCCGGAATCGCCGCGCGGCCTCGGGCTCCACCGATGACGGACTGCAAATTGGCGCGGGTCACCGCCGGGTCCGTGCCGCGGAGTCCGTCGTACCGCTCCAGGGCAGCATGCGCCAGCGCCCCCACCGTTTGCGCCGGTGTCGCGGGCTGAGCCGCGCGGAGTCAGCTCAGGAAAGCCGGAATCCGCTCTCCCGCTATCATCTGCTCGAAGCTCTCCCGACCGCTGACCAATTCGAACGCGCTGCCCTTGACCATGACCTCCGCCGGAATCGCCCGCGTGTTGTAGCGGCTCGCCATCACCTGTCCGTAGGCCCCGGCGCTCATGAGCGCGACGTACTCGCCCTCCCCCACCTCCTGGAGTTGCCGGTCCTTGGCGAAGCAGTCCCCGCTCTCGCAGATCGGGCCGACGATATCCGCCGTCAGCGCCCGCCGCGTCGTGTCGCGGTGCAGCGGCACGATCTCATGGTAGGCATCGTACATCGCCGGTCGGACCAGGTCGTTCATCGCCGCGTCGACGATCAGAAAGTTCTTCCCCTGGCCGCGCTTGAGATATTCGACGCGCGTGAGCAGGACGCCGGCATTGCCCACGAGGAAGCGGCCCGGCTCCAGCAGCACCTTGAGCCCCAGGCCGCGCAGCCGGGGCGCGAGCGCCGCGCCATAGGCTTCGGGCGTCAGGGGCCGCTTGCTCTCCGGCTGGGATTCCCACCATGCCGACTGACCGCTGGCCAGCGCATCGCGGTAAATGATGCCGAGACCGCCGCCGATCGAGAAATAAGTGATGCCGAACTTCGCCTTCAACTCGGCGGCGAACGGGGCGACCTTGTCCAGCGCCTCGACGAAGGGTCCCGCCTCGGTGATCTGCGAGCCGATGTGCATCTGGACGCCCTTGAGCGCGACGTTCGGGTACTTGGCCGCCGCCTCATAGGCCGCCATGGCCTGCCGCAGCGGAATGCCGAACTTATTGTCGCTCTTGCCGGTTGTGATCTTGGCGTGGGTGTGCGCGTCGACGTCCGGATTGATCCGGATCGCGACCGGCGCCTTGGCTCCCATCGTGCCGGCGACGTGGTTGATCCGGGCCAGCTCCGGTTCGCTTTCCACGTGGAACGAGAAGATCCCATCCTGGAGCGCGAGGCGGATCTCCGCCTCGGTCTTGCCCACGCCGGCAAACACGCTGCGCTTCACGTCCGCGCCCGCCGCGACCACCCGCCGCATCTCCCCGCCGCTGACGCAGTCGAACGCCGCGCCCAGATTCGCGAAATGCCGCAGCACGGCCAGGCTCGAATTGGCCTTGAGCGCGAAGCAGATCTGCACTTCCAGTCCCTGCAGTCCCCGCGCCAGCCGCGTATAGTTGTCGGCCATGGTCGCCGCGCTGTAGACGTAGGTGGGGGTGCCGTACAGACGGGCGACTTCGGCGAGGTCGACCGATTCGCAATGGAGGTTCTGGCCGGCGTACTGGAAATGATGCATGGCGGGAAAAGACGCGAAAGGGACGAGGTTAGCGACTTTCCCCTTGAAAGAACCAATCCAAAATACGGATTGTGTGTCGATATACGTGTATGCTGCGCGTCCTGCTCCAGCTGTTTCGCCGTCCCGCCGTCCGTTTCGGACTGGCGACGGATCCGCGCAGCCGCTTCCGTAACCCGCGCTTCGTGAGCTTCATCGCCCAAAGCAACCGGCCGACGCTGGACACCGGTTTTCAGGATGCGCTCCTCCGCAGCCGGAAGTTGCTGCGCCACGCGCTCCTGCTCGCGGCGATCGCCACCTGCGCCTGGGTCGTCCTCGAAAGCGCCAAGGCGCTTTCGATGTTCTGAGCCGCCTGGTCAGCCCTCCCCGCCGCCGTCGGCCGCCACCGTTTCCAGGGCGGTGCGGAAGGACGCCTTCACATAGTCCCGGTTGAGCCGGGAAATGAAATCGTGCGAGATGAGTTTCGGGCAGGCGGCGCTGCACTCGTACTGATTCGTGCAGCTGCCGAATCCCAGGCCGTCCATCGTCTGCACCATCGCCAGCACCCGCCGGTCGCGCTCGGGCTGACCCTGGGGCATGAGCCCGAGGTGGGAGACCTTGGCCGCCACGAACAGCATCGCGCTCGCGTTCTTGCAGGCGGCCGCGCAGGCGCCGCAGCCGATGCATTGCGCCGCGTCCATCGCCAGATCGGCGACACCCTTGGCCACCGGAATGGCGTTGGCGTCGGGCGCGGCGCCGGTGCGGGCGGTGATGAAGCCCCCCGCCTGCTGGATCGAGTCAAAGGCCGTGCGATCCGTCACCAGGTCCTTGATGACCGGAAACGCGCGCACCCGATAAGGCTCGATCACGATCAGGTCGCCGTTCTTGAAACTGCGCATGTACGTCTGGCAGGACGCCACGCCCCGATGCGGGCCGTGCGGCTTGCCGTCGATCACGAGCGAACAGGTGCCGCAGATGCCCTCCCGGCAGTCATGGGCAAACGCGATCGGCTCCTCGCCCTTGAGGGTCAGCTCGTCGTTCACGACGTCGAGCATCTCCAGGAAGGACATGTCGGGATTGAGATCCTTGGCGACGTAGTCGACGAAGGCCCCGGACTGGCCAGGTCCGGCCTGGCGCCAGACGCGCAGGGTGACGGTGAAGGGAGCGGGGGTGGAAGCGGCGACCATGGGACTATTTGTAGTTGCGGACGCTCATCTTGACGGACTCGTACACCAGCGGTTCCGCGTTCCGCACGGGCGCCTGACCCGCGCCGGCAAATTCCCAGGCCGCCACGTGGGCAAAGTCTACGTCGTCACGCTTGCATTCCCCGTCGGGATACTGGTGCTCCTCGCGGAAATGGCCCCCGCAGCTCTCCTCGCGCTTCAGCGCGTCGAGACACATCAGTTCGCCGAGCTCGATGAAATCGGCCACCCGGGCGGCGCGCTCCAGCGACTGGTTGAGGGTCGCGGCCGAGCCGGGCACATGCACGTTCCGCCAGAACTCCTCGCGCAGCGCGGGCAGTTCGACGAGGGCCCGTTCCAACCCCTCGCGCGTGCGCGCCATGCCGCAGTAATCCCACATGATCCGGCCCAGCCGCTTGTGGTAATGGCTGACCGGCTCCTTGCCCTTGATGGCCAGCAGGCGATCGGTCATCGCACGCACGGACGCCTCGGCCGCCTTGAATTCCGCCCCCTCGGCGCTGGGCCGCGAGCCCGGCTTCTGCGTCGCGAGGTAATCTCCGATCGTGTACGGAATGACGAAGTAGCCGTCGGCCAGACCCTGCATCAGGGCCGAGGCGCCGAGCCGATTGGCGCCGTGATCGGAGAAATTCGCCTCCCCCAGCACGAAGAGCCCGGGCACGTTCGACATCAGGTTGTAGTCCACCCAGAGGCCGCCCATGGTGTAATGCACCGCGGGGAAGATCCGCATCGGCACCTGGTAGGCGTTCTCGTTGGTGATCTCGTGGTAGATGTCGAAGAGATTGCCGTAGCGCTCGCGCACCGCCGGCTCGCCGAGCCGCCCGATCGCCTCCGAAAAGTCCAGATACACGCCGAGCCCCGTCTCACCCACGCCGCGGCCCTCGTCGCAGACCCGCTTGGCGGCGCGCGACGCGATGTCGCGCGGACAGAGATTGCCGAACGCCGGGTACATCCGCTCCAGGTAGTAGTCCCGGTCCGCCTCGGCGATCGCCGCCGGATCCTTGCGGCGGTCTTCCGCCCGCTTCGGCACCCAGATCCGGCCGTCGTTGCGCAGCGACTCCGACATGAGCGTGAGCTTCGACTGGTAGTCCCCCGTCACCGGGATGCAGGTCGGGTGAATCTGGGTAAAGCAGGGATTGGCGAAGCACGCGCCGCGCTTGTAGGCGCGCCAGATGGCCGTCGTGTTCGAGCCCCGCGCATAGGTCGAGAGATTGAAGACGTTGCCGTAGCCGCCGGTCGCCAGCACGACAGCGTCGGCCGAATGGCGGGTGATCTCGCCCGTCAGAAGATTGCGCACCACGATGCCCTTCGCGTGGCCGTCGACCACCACGAGGTCGAGCATCTCGCTCTGGGTGTGCAGTTCGACCGCACCCGCCCCGACCATCCGGGAGAGCGCCGAATACGCACCGAGCAGGAGTTGCTGGCCGGTCTGGCCGCGGGCGTAGAACGTGCGTGAAACCTGGGCGCCGCCAAATGACCGGTTGGCGAGCAGGCCGCCGTACTCCCGGGCGAACGGCACGCCCTGGGCCGCGCACTGATCGATGATGTTGACCGAGACCTCCGCCAGCCGATGCACGTTGGCCTCGCGCGACCGGTAGTCGCCGCCCTTGATCGTGTCGTAGAACAGCCGGTAGACGCTGTCGCCGTCGTTCTGGTAATTCTTGGCGGCATTGATCCCGCCCTGCGCGGCGATCGAATGGGCGCGGCGCGGGCTGTCGTGGAAGACGAAATTCTTCACCTTGTAGCCCAGCTCCGCCAGAGTCGCGGCCGCGGAGGAGCCGGCGAGACCCGCCCCGACGACGATGACCTCGTACTTCCGCTTGTTGGCGGGGTTGACGAGCTTCATGTCCAGCTTGTGCTTGCGCCATTTGTCGGCCAGCGGCCCCGGCGGAATCTTGGATTCGAGCTTGGCCATGATCAGTGAAGGTAGCCGGTCAGCACGGCGCCGGGGATGGCGAGATTACCGAGGAAATAGGCCGCGCACAACAGGGCGACCACGACCCGCAGTCCGCCCGCCCACCGCGCATTCCGCCAGCCCAGGGTTTGGAACAGGCTGTCCGCGCCGTGCAGCAGATGGAAGGAAAGCAAGCCGACGGCGACGATGTAGAAGCCCGCCACGACCGGATTGGCGAAGCCCAGAATGATCATGCGGCGGACGTCGAACACCGCCGTGCCGGCCCGGACCACCGTGATGCCCAGGACGTGATAATCGGACGTCATGGCGTAAGGCGGCAGGTTTTCCTTGAACGTCGACGGCTGCGCGACCCCGACGGTGAACTGCGCCAGGTGATAGAGAATGAACGCGAGCACCACATAGCCGGTCCAGCGCATGTAGCGGGACGCCACGGTGGCCTGCAGCCAGCGCTTGACCCGATAGGGCTGGTCGCCGCGGGCGTGCCGGCTCTCAAGGGCCAGCACGGTCGCCGCCCAGATATGAAGGACCACGCAGACCAGCAGGAAGATCCGCATCGCCCACAGGGCCGGTCCGAGCGACTGAAGGAAATGGGCGTACCCGTTGATCCGGTCCGGCGACTCGAACACCTGCAGATTGCCGATCAAATGGCCGATGATGAAGCCGATCAGGACCACGCCGGTCACGGCCATGATGAACTTCCGACCGATCGTGCTGCGGAACAGGTGGGGGGTAAGGGCCATCGGCGCGAAGCTTCCCCTCACTCCAACCCCGCGGGCGCCGGATGTAAAGCCACGGTCGGGGGGCGCCCCCGACTAAGTAGGGGGTCTTACCTTTTTCAGAAGCGGCTCAAGCTCTCACGAGCGGCTTGAGCAGGGAGAATTTGCCGCTGGCCGCCGGCGCAATCGTTTTGCGGCGGAAAGCATTCACGCGGGCGCCGTCGCCCAGCAGGGCGGCGAGCGCCGATTCCACCTCGGCGTGCCGGGCCGTCGCGTCGGCCACGTAGTGGAAATCCCAGCGGGTTTCGCCGGTCTGCGTGAGCACGTAATGCCAGCAGGCAAAGTCCGGGGGGAGCGCGGCGTCGATGTCGGCGGGCGACACCAGCGAACCGTCGGCACGGAAATGCAGGTCGCGTTCGCGGCCCAGGATCCGGTAGCCCGATGCGGTGCGGCGGACGATGTCGCCGGTGTGGTAGCGCAGCAGCGGCATCGCCTCCCGGCCGCGCGTGGTCACATAAATCTGATGGCTGTCGCTCACGTCGGCGCGCCAGGGGACCAGCTCGACAAACGCGTTGGCCTCCACCACCTGGGAATTATCGCGGAACGCCTCGCCCACGAACAGGTAGCCCGCCTCGGTCGAGCCGTAGAGGTCCACCTGGGGAGCGGGGAACACCTCCGCGATGCGCCGGCCGTGCTGGAGGCTGGCCTTGCCGTAGGTCAAAATCACCGCGCGTAGGCTCGGCACGCGCACGCCGCGGCGTTGGGCGGCCCGGGCGAGCAGCGCCAGGTAGACCGGCTCGCCCTCCAGAATGTCAGGCTGCGTCGCCTGCAGCTCGACGACGATGCGGTCCCACTCGCTCTCGGGGAAAACAAACGGATCGCTCGTGAGATTCAGGTAAACCGTCCCGTCGATGTAGCGGTGCGGAAACGGATGGTCTTCGTAGGGACAGAGGTTGCTCGAGCAGCCGACCGGCGCGAGGACGCACTTGCGGTGAGGCCGTCCGACGAACTCCCGGAGGATCGGCGAGGCGAGGTAGGCGCGTTCGGTCTGCGCGGTCCACCAGCCTTCCTCCATGATGACGGTCATCGGGCCCGCGGTGGTCCCGGAGGTGCTCTCGTATTCGAAACGGCGGTCGGCCAGGCCCCGCTCGATTTCGCGGTAGTCGGCAAAGAACGCCTGGTGCCCGCGATCGACGATCTCCCGCTTCGAGAGCGCGGGAATCTCCTGAAAACAGGACCACTGCAGCGGCGTCGCATGCAGCGGGAAACGCTTTCCGTACACGGGACTGCGGGCGTAAATCCGCCTGACCTCCTGCTCCAGCGGCGCTGGCACCCCGCCCTCGGGGCCGGGCTCGCCGAGCGAGGCGGGGCTGTTGGCGAAGGCGGGTAGCGAAGA
>Ga0116226_10006727_pt1 | contig 10341 bp, 4 predicted proteins | sample S1TSphfallax_FD_89692 | JGI IMG/M metagenome (GOLD analysis project Ga0116226, IMG submission 89692) | Host-associated microbial communities from peat moss isolated from Minnesota, USA - S1T2_Fa - Sphagnum fallax MG | ecosystem: Host-associated > Plants > Peat moss > Unclassified | place: USA...
GTGCCATATATACATATATATATTAAATACTTATTTTGTTCTCTGTCTTTATCCAAAGTCTGCTCTGAAGCGACCCATATATGTATGTTAGTATGTAATTTCAAATTTTATTGTTCAAAATAATTATTATTGCAATTCCTTTTTTAAATTGACAGGAAAAGGCACAATAAACATGTGCCTTTTCTTGTCTATGTAAATGGTTAGGAGAAAAGGATCAGGGTAGTTTTTAGGTATGTTTCAGTTAGCCTTATGCAGTTATATTTTCACTTTCAAATATCAAATTTGGGCAATTCATTAATAGTTTAATAATTTGATGCATTAATGTAAATGAAATTTGAAGAATAACATCAATAGCTTACAATATTAAAAATGTAACTTGGAAAATGCATACAAGTTTACTTTGTCCTTATATCAACATTGAAATATGGCAGATGTATGGATGGAAATGGTTAAGGGAAAAGAATGAGGTATTTTTTTAGGAAAAGGCATTCAATGCCTTTAATGTTTTTGTTCAAAAATTGGAAAACAATGTAGGAACATTTAAACAAATTTGAATCATTTCATTTAGTCTTATGCAATTGTTGTGAGAAATTCAAATATCAAAGCTTTGGGTGATTCAATGATAATTTACTAATTTGATGTATCATTGTAAATGAAATTTGAAAAGTAACATCAATCACTTACAATATTGAGAATGCAATTTTTTAAATGCATATAACTTTTATTTTGGTCTTATATTAGAATTGAGATATATTTAATGTTTAGATTTAATTGTTCATACAAATGAAACATGACATTTTCCCAAAACATTTGAAAAAACTCATTAAAAAATAAATACTAAATTAAATTAAAGTGAAGGAAACAAAAGTGATGAAAAGAATACATACTAATACCATAGATTCAACAAGGTAGTTGACTATGTGGTGATCACATGAATATGTGAAATTGTTTTTGGTTGGTAATTTTTGAATGGTTATTGTGCTAAAATTGCTAGAATATGTTGTGTATTGCTAACATTTTTATCCCTTTGGCTGCAAATTATAGTTCAATGATGGCCCTTCCCATTGCACCTAACACATGAATTACAATAACACTTCAAAATAATCACAACAAAATTTGTTATAAATAATAATATATGTAATTTGTTGAGTATAAAATTCCATTGATGATGATAATCATAACTAACTTAAATGAAGAAATTGTAAGGTCCAATAGTAGTCACTAAGACAATTCCAACATGGTTGCACGGTTAACAATTATGCACAAAAATGGTAGGGTGGAATGAGAACATTTGTGTGTGCCACTTGAGGTTTGGCAATTACCCTTGTGGCTTGCTACTATGTTGTTGCTACAATGAATGGGATGATTTTGTTGTTTTTAAAATGATGATGAGAGGAGAACACATGATTTAAAGAGGTTTGAGTGTTGTTGTGAATCATTTGAATCACCATGTGAGACATTATTAGATGTTGTTTTTAATATTTTCATGAGAAGTTCATGAAGTTTTTTCTTATACACAATTGAAAGAAGTTTGTGTCAATATAGTTAAATCTAATGGTGAGAAATTTGGTGAACATGCTAAAGATGAAGTTGAACTTAAATCATGTAGAAGTGTGTGCATAAAATGAACGAAATGTTGGTGAAGTATAAGCAACAAGTTGTAATAACTTGAAGTGGAAAATGTTTGTGTTGGTGTCGCTCTAAACATTGTGAGATCAAAGAGGAATGTGATTATGTAGTGCATTTGTGATGGTGGTTCATTGCTTTTTTCGAATTTAAAAACCAAAGTAAATTCTAATATAACATCAAGTATGTTTATAATCATATTTATGTGGCTAAGTTTGAAAAGCCAAATTTCCATGTGGAATTATGTGTTTTTGTTCGTGAAGGGTTACAATTTGAAGAAAAATCATGTTAAATAAACCAAGTTTGATTGTTCTTCTATTTTTGCACTTTAGAAAAGTACTAGAATGTGAAGTCTTGCATTTCTTTTCTATAATACCATGTGTGTACACTAGAAGGAATCATGTGTTTTGCAACCAAGAAAAGAATGTTGAATAAAACTCCTCAATGATTCTATGAATGACTATACTCATACAATATAACTTTTAATTTTATATGAAAAAGTAAATAGTCATAAATGAGTTTCTTTTGCCACTATTGTATGATAACATTACATTTGGTAATAACAAAATCATTATTTTTTCATCCATAGGACATCCACAACAAAGGATAAAATGATACAAACCTCTGTTATCACTTATATGTCTATAAAATGACGATTGTTTAAAATGAAGTGGAAACGATGACATGACTTTTCAATGCAACTATCAAATGATTATATTTTGAACAATATGGCAGTTGATGTATGATTAAAGAATGACTACTATGTAATGATATGGATAATATTGACATAGCATTTTCAAGTGATTATGAAATGACTAAAATATGAGGAACCAATTGGAAATTGACTACAAAACAACTAATGTATTTTGACATAATAATGTTGAACACCTACCTACCTAACTACTTACTTACCTACATATTTACCTACCCACCAATTCACCTACTTACTTATCCCCCACCTACTTACTTACCTACCCACTCACCCACCTACTTATTTTTTACTTCACCTACTTACCTCCTACCTACTATCCTACAACTTGCCTATAGCTATTACTTACAACATAGTCTTGTAATGATATGAAATAAACATGTAAATTAAAAAAATTGATAAAAATTGAACATCTTTTGATGGTGTATTTCATTGGTAAGGAATTGGTTTATCATTGTGAAAATGAAAGGTTAATTCCTAATACTTGCAACCTTTTTAAATTCCTATAAAGCTAAAATAGGTAAGTTAGACTAAGGTAGTTGGATTAAGTAAGCTAGGTTAAGCTACCACCTACTTACCTACCTACCTTTTTCAACCTACTTAAACCTATTACCTACCTACCTACCTATTAAAAAATATGTTCTATAATAATTTTAGAAAATTAATATTAATCTCAATATACGTTTGACTAATCAAATGGGGCATTATCTTCTAGTCCTATTCTAGTCATTATTATTATGACACCTAAGCAGAATATATGATTTGTCTTATAGGTGAATGCATGGTATGGTGGCTCACTTATGGAATCACATTCATATTTTTGTAAGGTACCTTTTGTTTAAATGGATGTGGTGATAAATATATGTTTCAATTTGTTAATTAATAATTGATTATAAATTCCTAACTTTATTATGAAACTAAGAGTATATATATATTTTGAAAATGTTACCCCTATTATTAATAATGGACTTTTGAAAGGACAACATATGGAATGATTTCCTAACTACAATGGTATAACATCAATGTATTCATAGTAAATTTTAATTTAATCGATTTTTAATGACTAATTATATGCTGAAAAATGGAATAAATAACATATATATGGGACCATTTTCTTGAAACCTTAGAAAATAGTTTTGTATGGAATTTTAAATGGTTAAATTTTGACCTTATTTTCATAAATGAGTTACAAATTATATTTGCTTTCAATTTTTTTGTTCTAAAAGTCTTTGATTATGAAGTATTTAAAGTAGCCATTATTCATATGGACTTTATAAAACATTTTTTCAAGTATTGTGATTATTAAAAAATCACATCCATCAAAACAACTAACTTCATCATCATTTTATTTAAGTTTTACAATAGAATATGAATGTTCACAAATGTATGAACATCAATTTATAAATGATTATAATCATATGTTATGATAAACAAGTAACCATGTTCTTTAGCCAACTTTTTATGGACTCCTATGCATGCACTCACCCTTATATAACTTGACAATAGTCCTTTATGACTACAAGGTGAAAATCTTTTAAGGTGTACCACACATGACGAAAAGGGCTTAATCCTTACTATTGTTTTTTTTTACCCTATATTTGGATCCCCATAAAAAAATAATGAATCAAAAGTTGTCAAAATTTTCAGAAGGACTATATTTTAAACCATTAAATTATAGATTCCATCATAATCATCCATAAATGTGTCTTTACATGGTAAAAAAAAGACTAGGTAAAAAAGATAGAAAAGGGTGATTCCATAATAAGATTTTGGTACACCTTAAAGAACTTGGACCCTAGAAGATGAAAAGTGCCACATTAAACATGCAAGGATTTTTTTCCTAAACAGCTCATCTAACATGTTTAAAGGCTCTTTAAGGTGTAGTCACAATCCAACGCGCCAAAAAGGACATTGAACCATAAACAAAAATAAACAAAAATAGGATAAATGTTTTGTTTTGCCATTTAAAACCATGGCCATCATGGCAAGTTGTTTTTTATTCATTCATATGAATGTCAAGGATTTCAAACAAAAAATTCATTTGATGAAATTTTAAGTTTGAGTTTTGATTTACCAAGCTAAACATGAACACTTAGCATTGGACAAGAGTTAATTTTGCAAAAGACTATCAAAAGGACTCATATAATATAACACATTTGATGCAAAAATCAAGAGGATAAAGACCTATTAACTGCATTAAGAAAAACATCCATACCCTAAAATATGTGGAATTTTAAAACTTTGAAAATTGAAAGAAATTTTCAAAATTGATCCAGAATTTTAGAACTTCAATAACCTTTTACCACACATAAATGGGGTAAAATGTACATGATGTGTTCAGAAAAGTTGTACTTTATTATACAAGAAAACATAAAAATGTAAAAATTAATAAAATGGTTATGATTTGAAATTATTATCATTTAAATATGAAACACTGAATTTACAAGGAATCAAAACACTTTCGACTTTTCATAATTATTCAAAAATGATTTTTTAAAAAATAATTCTTGTATTTGGACAACTATAAGCATTTATTATAACAAGTTGCAAAAAACCTATTCCAAAAGCCATTCATGTGAAAAACAAAATTTAGAAGGAAAAAACATGCAAACCTTTTCTAAAGTAATCATGTTGGCTCGTTATATTTCATTTACGCCCTTTAATCATATCATATCCAATATGACTAGAAAATTAATCAAATGTTTTTTAAAAAATTCTAATGTGTGCAATTTTTCTGAAATTTTAATGCCACGAAATGAAAATTAAGTGTTAATCACCTTTGTAGATTTTAGCTTCTAACACATTTGAATGTGTTCACACTAAGAGTCCAACCATAACAAGTGTAATCAATGCTTGGTTTTTCATATTTTAAAAGGGTAATTTAAATTGGTGACATGGTGTTATATTTTCTTATATAAAAACATTCATAATATATCATGGGAACATGTGAATAATTTGAAATCAATATAATGAATAAAAAATATGCAAATTTTTTTAAAGAATTATAACCCATGTTTTAAACCAAAAAAATACTTGTTTAATGACTTGAAAATATTTGAAAATGACAATTTTTTGACAATTTTTTTAATAGCAACCTCAACATAATATTTTTTTTAATTCAAAATATTCCATAAATATTCTTAAATAAGCAATCCAAAAGTGGCAAGGGTGGCTACTATTAGTGTGAGCACACCGATTTGTCATTTATATGCTCAATTAAAAGCTCAACAAATGCCAAAAAGGAAAAATAATCAAGGAGGGTTCAATCTATATGTGGGTAATGTTAAACAAATGGCATGATCATTTTGGTCATAAAATTGATGTATGCATGTATAAACCATGCCACATTAAAAGAATTTTAAAGCATGGCTATCAATATGCTTATATTGTTGATGTTGAAAACTAGAAATGTAATAAATTATTGAGGTTCAAGGTGGATTCTTAGACAAACATTCCATTGTAATTATTCATAAAAATATTTTTTGGTTGTTGTGTTACAAAAATAATTATAAAAGCAACAAACTCCTATGCTTAAAGTTTTAGAACATGGCGTTTATAACAAGAAAAGATAAAAATATATCATCCAAAAGCTTAAAACTAATGTGAGTTAAATGACCTTTTGGTCCTTTGGTGCCATCACTTCACAAGTAGTGCACCCACAAATATATGCAAATCCCCTTGGATCCACATTCTAGTTTGAATAATAAAGATCCATGTTCTTTTCTAGTAATAATATTCAATATATTTCACGATGCACTGCCATGTTGCACCATCTTTAAGAAAGAAAATCTAGCACTTTCGATTTCAAAAAGAAAAAAATGATACATATAAAACTATTGTTGAATATGTCTTTGGAATTTTTTTGTTTTTGGCAACAATGGATTTTTGGAAAAGATTATTAGATTTGTTTGCTACTTTTGGAGATTTTGAAATATATAAACATGTGCAAAAGTTTCATTTTCCATCTAGAAAGCAAATTTGGGGGAAAGGAGTTAACGAATGGCTAAAAAACTCATTGTAACTAGTGCAAAATAATACAAAGCCCAAGTTTAATAATGTATTTTCTTACATATGTTCAAGGTGTGTAAAAAAAAATAATATATTTTTAAAATATGTATAATCATTACAAGAAAGACATCATAAACTATGAATCATCATAGTACCATTGGAAAGCCTTCAATGAGTAGGGGTGCACTGAGTTGGTTTCATAATGTTTCAATCTATGATGAAAATGTTATTGAATGTTGAACAATTTTTTCTTTGAATGTCAAAACTAAAAATCATAGGGGAATTTGGGCATCCTTTTGGTGTTTTGAAAGCTCTCATTGATTGCTAAAGTTCATTTGGAATTTGAAATTGAAGATGTGGGAAATATTGAATTTTGAATATTTTTAATCATTGGAAAATCAATCAAATTACAAAGAAGTGGTTTTGGAAGGTAATCAATTCACTCTCGGGTCAATGCCATAAGCTATAGTAGTATGTATAAATGATTAAAGTAGCACCTAATGCAAATGGCATCATAAATTTGCATATTTTGAAAAAAAATACGAATTATATTTAATTATAAAATCTCTGAATACTATATAACCTTGGATGAATCTAAAGTTTCTTCCCTAACCATAAGGTTTTAGTGGTTTCAAATGGCCCATAAGTGTGTATATGTGTGTAATTCAAATATTTATTACTCAAAATATTTATTATTTCAATACATTTTTAAAAAAAACATGAAATTGACAATAACATGTGCCTTTTCATGTCCATGTAGATGGTTAAAGGAAAATAATCAAGCAATACTAAGGAAAAGGCATTCAATGCCCATAGTTTTTTTGTTCAAAATTCAAACACAATGTATAGAACATTTAAACAATACAAATATTTCATTTAATCATGTGCATTTTGTCGTGGCAATTTCAAATATCAAAGCTTTGGGGAATTCAACAATAGTTTAATAATTTGATGCATCGTTGTAAATAGAATTTGGAGGGTACCATCAATCACTTACAATATTAAAATTGCAATTTGTAAAATGCATACATGTTTTTCTTTGTCCTTTTGTTAGAATTGAAATATATTACAAATGATCAAATGTATGGATTTAATTACTCACACAAGTCTTCCAACATGAATTCAAAATAAAACTTTATGCATAATTGGGATAGTTTAAATCAAAATGCAAATGGAATTTACCTTTCATTTGAAATTTTCATTTGACAATAGTTAAATATGCTATAAAACACCTTTACCACTCGCCTATAATACAAACATGATTGCCTTCAATGTTGTATGGATATGGGAAACAACATTGATTTGTATGATGCAAATGTTGAGGATTTTGAAGTAGAGGAGCAATGTGATGCAAGCTACAACAATTACCACTTAGACATGTTGGAGTAATTTCAAGATTTTGAATTAGTAAGATGTTGTGCCATAAACACATGTACAAACTTGTTATTTTGAACTATTATAAGAAATTCATGTGTAGTTTTTGTTGTGTGAAGGTTAATGTTTGATGCCATCACACACTTTTAAGTTCATTATCAATCTGACATCTAGCTCATGGGCTAACATAGTACCTAATAAGTATTTTACATGGAATGGACATGATGAGTACCAACACACAATCAAAAATTTGTCCACCATGTTTGATGCACAATTTCTTTCATTCACAATATCAATGCACAATGCACATGTGTGTCCATTATGTGTCAATGCTAAAGATCTAGTTAAAGGTCACTTTGTTTGTGTAAGACCACAAGTGTCAAAGTTCTCATGTTCCCTTACTTAGCCTTAAATATTTTTTCTTTTTTGCATTTAGGTGAAATGAGTGCTTGTTACATGTTCATAAAATTGACACCAAGTGAAACCCTTTCATCAAGTTTGGAAAGGATGTTGCTTGCAATATTGGTCGAACTGGGTGGCTACCCCCTTATGAACATGTGAACACCAAAAGGAGTCGAAATTGCAAGATAGATAGCCATTAATTGAATTATCACCCAAATTTTGCAAGTATTAATTACAAGTGTGGGAGTTATATACATTCCAAAAATTTACAAAAACAAGTGGAGTCCATCCATTCATCGAACAAATTTCATGAATATGGGATCAAGTATGTATAAATTGCGTAGCATGTTAGGATGTGCATATAATTGTCATGACTTTGTCACCATGCACTTGGATTTTGTACAAAGAACTAATAGTGCAAAATGAACTTATCCCACATTCCTTCATCACTACTTTTAACACTTGTTAACTCTTGGCACCATTTAGATTTTTTTTGTTCTCTTAACAACCCAATCTAAAGTAGTAGCAACCAACCTACTCTAGAGCTATTAACCTCTTGTTGTAACCTATCAAGTCTTGTTAAGTTTCAATATAAAGAAAGACTCCTTGAATATTGGCTTGATTTGTAAAAGCTTTTATTTCTAGAAGAAAAGAGAGTTTTGATTTTCATAGTTGTGTGTATAGTTTTCAAAGTGCATATGCAAATGTAAAATCTTTAGTGTATGTTTTTTTCAAGAGAGAATAGATGACCCACTCATCAAAATGTCCATTATTATTGGTAAACATTCCTTTTTTTTATTAGCTTGTAGCTTTTTGCTACAATTTATAAACATTTGCATAGGAGCACACAAGTCCTTTTTTATGAAAAGCTAAACACCAAAGTTTTTTTTTTAACAGAACTCAAAATATTCAATAGCTTGAAGGATTGTTCAACCAGTGGTCACATGTATAGAAGTTGCTTAAGACTCATAAAACTTGTGTGGTAATAGAAAAACTCACATAGATATTGAAAAATCCATTGTTAATATATTGAAAAATCTTGAAAATTCCAAAATTGGAAAAGACTGAACTTGGTTTTAAATTTTTTAATGTTGTAGCGAAGGCTTTAAATTAGAAGGATCATTTATTTGTATTTTGTTTTGTGTTTTTGGCAATTTTGATATTTTCCATCCACTTTCATTAGAGAATTCACCTACTATAGCCCAATTGATGATGGAATTTGTTGATTTGTGTTGTAAAGTTCATGTTGGGATGGAAGAACAATTTTTTAAAAATGTACGAAAATCATGTCATAGCATCACCTTTTTTTGTATCTTTTACCTAGTCTTTTTAAACCATGTACTAAGACATATTAATGAATGATTATGATGGAATCAACATTTGTAATGATCTATAATATGGTACTTATGAAATATTTAACATTTTTTTATTCATTAACTTTGATGGAAATCAAAATATAAGAGGAAAAAGGACTATAATAAAGATTAGGTTATTTTTGTTCTAAGTGGTCACCTTAAAAGAAATTCACCCAAATCATAGTAGCCCATTGTGGAAAGCTCTCATTTATCCACCATGGCAATCACTTATGTGAATCAATTTGTTTTATACAATAAAGGTAAAAAAATAGACCACACAACTCATCTTAAGTGTGGTTTGGATGGTGTTATACATGACCTCAAAGAACACCCAAATTATGTATTCCAAGAAAACACAATAAAAGAATGCTTATAATTTTTTTTGAAAGACTTGAGAACTATAAATTCAAATGAAGAAGATGCATATAACGTAGTGTTGTAAAAAGATGATGTCCTAATCCAAATAAAAGCCATCGATGGACATGCCACATGAAATGTGTTGAAAAGAAGGCATTGTCTCATAAAGGCGATTATCAATGAATGTGGGCAACATAAATAATGAATTTAAAGGTGTGTGATGTGGTGGATGGAAACCTAAGTCCTCTAAGTAGTGGTTTGGCACCAAACCCTATGGTTGCTCTCCTTGAGGCCAAGATCTTTTGGGAAATAAATCAATGACAAAAGGAGAGATGCACAACTAAACCTAGTGATGACATTCTTCATTTTGCACATTAATTTTTTTTTAAATTCTTCATTTAGCACCTTGTCATAACATTCTTTACCCGCGAATGTTTACCAAATTACATTGGTTGATCTATAAAATTCTTTAAAATTCTTGCTTCTTTGGGCTTCCATAACATTCTCGCA
>Ga0116226_10006728_pt1 | contig 10340 bp, 10 predicted proteins | sample S1TSphfallax_FD_89692 | JGI IMG/M metagenome (GOLD analysis project Ga0116226, IMG submission 89692) | Host-associated microbial communities from peat moss isolated from Minnesota, USA - S1T2_Fa - Sphagnum fallax MG | ecosystem: Host-associated > Plants > Peat moss > Unclassified | place: USA...
CACAGCCAGCTCACAGGGATCGACCGCGGGCTCTCCGCCCCCGTTTCCGGCACTGAATATAGCGGCCGCGAAACCGGCGCCGCCTGGCGCCCCGCCAGCGCCAAGGTCGGCCATGCCCGCACCGAAGGCGGCCTGACCGTCTCCGGCACCGTGATGCGCAGCAGCATCGCCATCACCGGCGACGAGCGGGGCCACTCCGCCCGCATCACCGGGGAAGCCGACCCAACCCCCGCCGACGATCTGACCCAGCGCCCTGAAAGTTTCGCGTCCGGCAGCGGCTACTCCACCCCGCGCCTGCGCGGCACCGGCTCGCGCATCCGCAACCGCGCCACGCAACTGGAAACCACCGAAAGCGGGCAAACCATCACCGGATCCGCGATCGGCCGCAGCCTGCGCGTCACGGGCGATGAAAGCGGCGCCTGCCGCACCGTCACCGGTAGCCAATATCTGGCCCCGGCGCGCGCCCAGTCGGCTTGCGGCCATACCGGCGGCGGCACCGCGCCGGCCGAACAGCTCGGCGAATCCCGCGCCGACCCGGTCACCCGCGGCAAGGTGCGCGAAGCCCAAAGCTGGGGCGGCCAGCGCGTCACCGGCCCGAACGTGGAATACCATTCGGGCGTCACCGGCGATGCCCCCGCCTCGACTGCGCTGCTCACCGGCACTCAGTATCAAGGCCCGAAAACCGCCGCGGTCTGGTCCGACCCGGCCACCCGCGTCGCCACCGCCGCCCGCATGGCCCGCCGCGCCGCCGCCGCCGGCGTGACTGGCGATACCCCGGTGCAGAACAGCGCCGTCACCGGCACCGCAAGGGGCGCGGGGCGTGAACTGACCGGCACCCCCTACTGGCGCCCGGAAACCGAGGCCGCCGCACCCGAAAACCCGGTGGCAGCGCTGGACCAGGGTTTCTCGATCCGCTCCCCGCAGCGTGCCGCCCAGTTGCGCGCCCAAACCACCGGCGACAAGCCTGCCAACGAGGACCGTATCACCGGCTCGTTCGCGGTCGGCGGCGGGAAGGTCACGGGCAACGCGGAATTCGTCGGCCGCCCCCGCCAGCGTGCCCCCGGCGACACCCCCGCCCACAGCAAGGTCAGCGGCGAAGGCCGCTCCGGCAGCAAGATCACCGGGGACTCCTGGTCCGACCAGTCCCGCGTGACGGGCACCGACAACGCGTTTTCCGCCATGCGCAACCCCAGCGAACGCGGCCCGAAGGCAAAACCCTTTGCCGGCGCGGTCAAGTTCAAGGCCGAGGCGAAGATTGACGAGCCGAAGCAACTGGTGACCGGCATGTCCGGCTACCACTCGAAATCCGGCGCCCGCGTCACCCTTTCGGGCGGAGCGCAGAGTTGAGAGGCCAGGCCCTCATGGCGGCGCGGCGGCGGGCAACCACCGCGCCGGTGCGTCCCGGCTGGCAGTGGGAGGCCGCGAACGAGGCCGCCCCGCTGCAGTCAGGCTCGGCACGGCATCCGCTGGCGGACGCCGCCAGCAGTGCCGCGCTGCGCCGGCGCGCGCAGGAAATCGAAGGCGCCTTCACTGCCATCGCACCCGCCTTGGAGAACCTGGCGCCGCAGCAATTCGAACCCGGCTTCGCGGCCCGCGCGGTGCAATCGCTGCGCGCCCAGCTGCAACTCGATTTTCCCGAAAGCATGTTTGCGGCCACCTGGCTGCGCCCGCTCGATCTCGGCGCGCTGCACGCAAGCTGCGTGATCGGCACCTTCTGCCGCCTGGTGCAGCGCGGTTTCGATCGCGGTCTTTCCGATACCAGCGACGAAGGCAATGTGGAGCAGCTGATCCGCCGCTGGGGTTTCCACGCCGTGGACGTCACCGCCTGTGCCGATGGCCGACTCAGCGGCGTGACGGACTTCATCCTGCGCGTCCCCCCCGCCATCGTGGCCTTCCGCGACGCCCATGCCGGCGCGATGTTCGGCGCCGCCGAGTGCCTGCACAATTGGGAGCGCATCGAGATCTCCCGCTGGCGCCACGCCCGGCCGAATGCCGCCCGCGAACCAACCCGCTACCTGAAAATCGGCGTCTATCATTTCAGCAGCGCCGACCCGCACCACGAAGGCTGCGCGGCACACGGCAGCAACGATGCCGCCGCCTCCGGCGCCTTGCTCGAACGCCTGGAGCAATCGGCCCAAGCTGTGCGCCAGGTGCACGGCGCCGAAGCCTCCATTGCCATTCTTCTTGTCGGCGTCGACACCGATACCGACGCGATCCGCGTGCACGTGCCGGACGCTACGGGGCGCATGGATACGCGGCGCTTCCTCGACAGCAACGTTCTATATGACGAGACCCAGTATATTGCCCGTGACGCCGGCAAGGAGGCCATTCGCCATGCCGTCGCCCGCTGCACGGGGGTGGCCGCCGACGATCCCGCCACCGAAGGCATGCGCTGGTTCTGCGGCTACCTGCTGAAAAACAACTTTGGCCAGATCGAAGCGGTGCGCAGCGTGCACGGCGGCCGCTATGCCGATGGCGGGCACACCGAAAAACTGATCGTGGTCGGTGACGCCATGGACGATCTGCAACTGCGTAACCTTGCCTTCCAGGTGCATATGGCCACGGTCGAAGAAGGTGCCGCCGAACTCGATACCGGCATCCGCATCCTGCGCCACCATCATGCGGCGCGCGGCCTGCCGGTGCCGGTTCTGGTGCACAAGCATTTCGATCCGCGCATCCCCGATGCTGCGGCGGTGGCGGAAAGCGAGGCGCGCCGCCTGGCACTCGCCGTCCGCGCGCGCCACGCGGGCCTGGTCGCGCGCGGCCAACTGCATTTGGCCGCGATGATCCGCGAAGTGGACGGCCGTGCCCTGTCGCCCGTCGCCTTGCCGGAATTGGAGGTTGCACAATGAAAATCTGCCAGGTGGAGGGCACGCTGGTTGCCACCGCCCGGATCCCGGGCCTGCTCAACCGCCGCCTGCTGATCGTGAAAGAACGCGGCAGCAGCGGCAAGCAGGTCGCCGTCGATCCGGTCGGCTGCAAACCCGGGGACTGGGTGATCGCCGTCGGCAGCTCCGCCGCCCGCGATGCCGCAGGCTTCAAGGATTTCCCCAGCGACCTCACCATCGTGGGGATCATCGACTACTGGGACGATCCATCCGGCAGCACGCACGGCAAGGTGCTCGAAAATGCAAATTAGCCGTGTTGTCCGCGACCTGGTGACGACGAAGCGAGTCTACTGGCTCGCTTTGAAACCGCTCCGCGTGGTCGAGGATGCCAACGGCAATTACGATGTTTGCGTGGACCCGATCGGCACCAAGCCGGGCGACTACGTGATCACCATCGGTTACTCCGCCGCCCGCACGGCTGCAGGGAATCCGAACATCACCACCGATCTCACCATCGGTGGAATCATCGATCACTGGGACGAGGAACGCTGGCGGAGCTGATCCAGCACACCCCGGGGAACGACGCGTAAACGGTTTTTATCAAACAGGAGAGATGGAAATGGCTACGGAAAAGTTGGGTATCGCACTGGGCATGATCGAAACGCGCGGCCTGGTGCCGGCGATCGAAGCGGCCGACGCAATGACGAAAGCCTCTGAAGTGAGGCTGATCGGCCGCCAGTTCGTGGGTGGCGGCTACGTGACCATTCTGGTGCGTGGCGAAACCGGCGCCGTGAACGCCGCCGTGCGCGCCGGTGCGGATGCCTGCGAGCGCGTGGGTGACGGCCTGGCCGCAGCCCACATCATCGCCCGCCCGCACCAGGAAGTGGAGCAGGTTCTGCCCACCCCGGAACTGCTGCGCATGGAGCAGGGCAACAACCCGCGCATCGCCGCCGGCGATTAAGGCAAGGTAAGGCAAGGATGTTCTTTTCTGAAGAAAAGAACCAAAACACTTTTGCTTCTGCGCCGCTCCCACGATCGAGGCTATGGCCTGTATCTATCCGTGGGCACCAGAAATAAAAGTCTTTTGCTTCTTTTCTTCAGAAAAGAAGTCCTTCCTTACTTGACTTCCTGATTTGTTATTTTTTGAAGAAAAGGACTGGGTAAAATGGCAAGCGAACGATTTGGCATCGCACTGGGCATGATCGAGACGCGCGGCCTGGTGCCGGCGATCGAGGCGGCCGACGCGATGACGAAAGCCTCCGAAGTGCGGCTGATCGGCCGGCAGTTCGTCGGCGGCGGATATGTAACCGTGCTGGTGCGCGGTGAAACCGGCGCGGTGAACGCCGCCGTTCGTGCCGGCGCCGATGCCTGCGAGCGCGTGGGTGACGGGCTGGCCGCGGCGCACATCATCGCCCGCCCGCATTACGAAGTGGAGCAGATCCTGCCGCAATATCCGGAAGGCGAGTTCCTGAGTTCCGAGGTCGCGGCGCAGTAAGAAAGGAAGCACTTCTTTTCTGAAGAAAAGGCGGAGCCCACCCTGCGGGAAGCAAAAGACTTTTACTTCCTGCTGCTCACGGCAACATACGCTTCAAGACGTAAAGTTTTTTTGGTTCTTTTTTTTCAAAAAAAGAACGCCTTTCTTGCTTCCTAGGGAGAAAACCATGTCCTGCACCCTGAAACTACCGGATGGCTGGAAGCCTGTGAACAGCCCGCCATCCCTGTTCCGCCGCTACGAATTCAACTCCTACGCCGAAACCCGCGAATTCCTCGACAGGCTTGCCGTTCTGTCGGAAGAAACGCGAATCTACCCCGACCTGGGATTTGCGCGCGGCTACGTCAACGTAACCATTCGCGGTGAGGGCGGAGCGATGCCCGGCCCGGACGCGGTGGACTATGCCTGCCGGGCTGCCACACTGGCGGTCGCGGGATTGCCGTAATGGGAAAGCCCCTGGCAAAACCTGCGAAGACCGCGACGGAGACAAAGCCTCCCCCGGATCTCACGCTGGTGGAAAAGTCACCGCAACCGAAACCCGCGCCGAAAACCGCGGATGCCGGCACGCCGCGCATCACCACCAGCAACGTCTGGCGCGACCTGCACCCTTCCCGCGTATGGCCGGACTGACACCATGACGACGCGCCTACCCGCCATCGATGTAGCGGCGGCCATCGTTCAGGACCAGGCGGGCCGCATCCTGATGGCGGAGCGAAAGCCGAACCAGCTTTCGCCCGGCTTCTGGGAGATTCCTGGCGGCAAGATCGAGACGGGCGAGACGCCAAAACAGGCTGCCGCCCGCGAACTGGCCGAGGAGGTTGGCCTGCGCGCCGGCGATCTGCTGCCCTGGGCAAGCTACGAGCACGTCTTTCCCACCAGGCGTATCAACCTGCGCTTTTTCCGCGCCCATACCTGGGATGGCACACCCCATGGCCGCGAAGGCCAGCGCGTGGCCTGGGTCGATCCCGCATCGCCGTCGGTGGGGCCTTTGCTGCCCAGCCACGAGCGGGTGCTGAAGGCGCTCTCCCTGCCACGCCGCATCGCCCTGGCCGGCCCAGAAGCCCATGCAAACCCGGCCACGATGCTCGCCGGCATCGAGGCCGCTCTACGCGCCGGCATCAAGCTGACGATCCTGTGCCCGCCTGCGCTTTCCCCTGATCAGCGCATCCTGTTCGCACGGCGCGCCCAGTCGGCTGCGAGCGCCCATCACGCTCGTGTGGTGCTGGAAGGCAGCGCGCTGCAGGCGCAGCGCGCCGGCGTGGCCGGCGCAATCTGCACCGCGGCCGATCTGCACCGGCTTTCCGCGCGGCCTGCTTTGCCCCTGTGGGGCGCGCTCTGCCACAGCGCGAGCGACATTCAGCACGCGGTATCGCTCGGCGCGGATTTCGCGCTGCTCGGCCCGGTGGTCACCGATCAGCCCGGCCGCCCCGCCCTCGGGTGGGACGGTTTTCGCGCGCTCGCCGCCCATGCGCCGATGCCTGTCTACGCCTTTGGCGGCGCCATGGATGCCGCCTTCAGCGAGGCGCACCGTGCCGGCGCCTTCGGAATTGCCGTCAATCTACAAGAGGCCCGTCATAAGGAAGCCTTGGGAGGAAATGCATGACACTCGGCGCTGTCTGGCTCGCCGCAATCGGTCCGGCCAGCCTGCTGGCTGCCTATCTGCTGCCGGCGTTCTCCAAGACCTCAACGTCCGCTTCAACCAATCGCGCGGCCGGCCTGCTTTCCTACGTTGCACTGGCTGTGGCATGCCTTTCCACCGCTGCAGTCATACGGTACGGCGCGATCCATACCCCCTCGCTGTCGATTGCGGGCGTCGGTTTCGGGATTTACCTCGATAGCCTCAGCGTTACGATGTTCTGCCTCGTTTCGTTCATCGGCGTCATCGTTCTGCGCTACAGCTTCACCTACATGGATGGCGACCGAAAGCAGAGGCGCTTCACCCGCCTGCTGTGCCTCACATTGTCGGCCGTGCTCACGCTCGCCATTTCAGGCAACCTGCTCCAGTTCACCCTGGCCTGGGCCGCCACGAGCATGGCGCTGCAACATCTGCTGCTGTTCTATCCGGAGCGCCCTGCGGCAGTGATTGCCGCGCGAAAAAAATTCCTGGCAAGCCGGCTGGGCGACATTTGCTTGTTCGCTGCATTGATCCTGCTCTACCGGGCCTTTGGCAGCCTCGATTACGCCAGCGTGTTCCCCGCGGCCGATCAGATGCGCGGCGCCGTGGCAAACGTGCCGGCCATCGAGGTGGCGTCGCTGCTGATGGTGATCACCGCCATGCTGAAATCCGCGCAATTTCCCCTGCACGGCTGGCTGCTGGAGGTGATGGAGACGCCCACGCCGGTTTCCGCGCTGCTGCATGCCGGCATCATCAATGCGGGCGGATTTCTGGTGCTGCGCTTTACCAGCATCATTTCGCTCTCGGTGCCTGCGCTCGATGTGCTGGCGGTGATCGGCGGATTCACCGCGCTGTTCGGATCGGTGGTGATGCTCACGCAAACCTCGATCAAATCGTCGCTGGCCTGCTCCACGGTCGCGCAAATGGGCTTCATGATGCTGGAATGCGGCCTGGGCGCGTTTTCCGCGGCGCTGCTGCATATCGTGGCCCACTCGCTCTACAAGGCGCACGCCTTCCTGTCGTCAGGCAGCATCATCGATATCGCCCGCGCGTCATGGACACCGAGCCCAGGCGGCAAGCCGCATAAGCTGCGGCAGATCTTCGCCATCGCCGGCGTTCTGGCATTGGCCTTGCTGTTCAGCTGGCTCACCGGGGCCACGCCGCTGCGCAAGCCTGCCGTGTTCGCCATGGGCGCAGTGCTTCTGCTGGGCGTCACCCACTTGATTGCCAATGGCATCGACGAGCGGCCCAACCCTTACGTGGTCGCCCGCACGCTGCTTCTGGCCTGTCTTGCCGGCGGCGCATACTTCGCCCTGCAATTTGGCGCGGAAAAATTGTTTGCCGGCTCCTTGCCGAAGATGGATCCGGCACGCGGCCCGTTCGGCCTTGCCCTCGTCGGGTCGGTGGTTCTCTCCTTTGCCGCCGTCACCTTTCTGCAAGGCCTGGTGCCCAGGAATGCCGGCGCGCCACGCTGGCAGGCGCTGTATGTGCATGTGTCCAACGGCTTCTATGTGAACACCTTGGCAAACCGGCTGGTCCTGTATGTCTGGCCGGTGCCGGCACCGCATAGGCTGTCCGCCAAATTGCCGATGAGCGTGGAAGCCGAAGCATGAGCCTGGCGATCGATCAGGATGCGGCAAGCCTGGCCATGCCGCAGGCAGCACCAGACGACCACAGGCTTGCGTTGGCGCGCGCCGTAAAGGATGCCTGCCAGCGCATTGCCCCCCTGTGGCCGCTCAAGCATTTCGTGGCCGTAAACCCGTTCCTAGGGTTCAGCGACCAGAGTTTTCATGCAACCTGCGCCGCACTTCACCGCGTGGCCCGCATACGCACGCTGATGCCGCGGTCGTTTTTCCGTGCGGCCATGCACGACGGCACGATCACGGAGGCCGATCTGGCCGCGGCGCTTAACGCCGCCCCCGCCGACTGGCGCGCGCCGGCCACCGTGGCCGCCCTGAAATCCCTGGCCGCCCAGGATGCCGATACCCAGGCAAAGCATCCCGCCGTCGTCGCCACGGTCGCGGAAGTTCTGAACGATCTGGCCAGCGGCGATCGCCACGTCGCCCGCACCGCCTTCATGACGGACGAAATTTCCAAGTTCTGCGCCGCCTATTTCGACGAAGGCCAGTCCGTATGGCGGATGCCCTCGCGCACCCTGCCGCCCTACGCCGCCTGGCGCGCCAGCATGCTCTACGACCGCAACCCGGAAGCCATGGGCATTGCCGGCTTCCGCAGGCTGGTCGCCGACATGCCGGACGACCCGATCCAGGCGATCAGCAGAGTTCTGGACCTGCTCGGCGTGCCGTCGCGCGCCACCGTCGACTATCTGCACCAGGCCCTTCTGGATATCGGCGGCTGGGCCGCCTACGCGCGCTATCTGGCGTGGAACCGCGCCCTCGATGGGCTGGCCGACGATACGCTGGAACAGCTTCTGGCCATTCGCGTGGTCTGGGGCTACACGCTGTTCGCGCAACGCACCGACAGCGCATTCCGCACCGCCTGGAACGACGCCATGGACCAGGCGGCGCTGCCGCCGATCGATGACAAGCTCGGCGACGATCCCGAACTCTGCATCGATATGTTGCTGCAGGAGGCCTATGAGATCGCCTTCCGCCGGCGCTTCCTCGCACAGCTCGATCAGCACAGGGCCGGCCCCGATACCGTCGCCCGCCCTGCCGTCCAGGCCGCCTTCTGCATCGATGTCCGCTCCGAAATCTATCGCCGCGCGCTGGAGACGACGGCCGAGGATGTGCAAACCACAGGCTTCGCCGGCTTCTTCGGTTTCCCGATCGAATTCGTGCCCGTAGGCCACGTGTATGGGCGGGCGCACTGCCCCGTGCTGCTGAAACCCGCCTTCACGGTCTGCGAAGCCGTCACCGGCGCCTCGCCGGAGGAGGATACCAGGATACTGTCCCTGCGGCTGCTCCGCCGCCGCGTGCGCAAGGCCTGGAAATCCTTCAAGCTCTCCGCCGTCTCCTCCTTCATCTACGTGGAGACGGCCGGCTTGCTGTTCGCGCTAAAAATCCTCAGCGACAGCCTGGCACTGACCCGCACCGTGCACGATCCCAACACCGACGGCATGGATGACACGGTCATCAACCGCCTGGGCCCGCGCATCGAGAACCGCGTGGTCGGCGACCGCCTTACCGGCTTCGATCCCGCCCAGCGCGTGGCGATGGCCGAAGCCGTGCTGCGCGCCATGTCCATGACGGGCCCGTTCGCACGCCTCGTGATGCTGACAGGCCACGGCAGCACCACCGTGAACAATCCACACGCCTCCTCGCTGGATTGCGGCGCCTGCGGCGGCAACACCGGCGAGGCCAACGCGCGCGTAGCGGCCGCCATACTCAACGATCCGCAGGTGCGCGAGGGCCTGGGCGCGCGCGGCATCGCCATACCGGCCGATACCTGGTTCCTCGGCACCCTGCACGACACCACAACCGACGAAATACGCCTGTTCGACCCGCAAACCGTGCCAGCCAGCCACGCCGCCGACCTGGCCCGCCTGCACGCATTGCTGGCGCGGGCAACCTCGCTGGCACGCCTGGAACGCTCTGCATTGCTGGGGATTGCACCAGGCCCGCGCGTGGAACAGAACGTTGTGGCGCGCAGCCGCGATTGGGCGCAGGTGCGGCCGGAATGGGGCCTGGCCGGCAACAGCAGCTTCATCGCCGCCGGCCGCCGGCACACACGCAGGATGGATCTCGGCGGCCGCGCCTTCCTGCACGATTACGATTGGCGGCAGGATAGCGACTTCGCCACGCTGGCATTGATCATGACGGCGCCGCTGGTGGTCGCAAGCTGGATCAACCTGCAATATTATGGCTCAACGGTAAACAATCCCGCCTTCGGTTGCGGCAACAAGGTGCTGCATAACGTGAGCGGCATGATCGGCGTGCTGGAAGGCAATGCCGGCGACCTCAAGGTGGGTCTTCCTCTTCAATCCGTTCACGATGGTGCCCGATACATCCACACGCCATTGCGACTCACCGTGATCATCGAGGCGCCGATCGATGCGATGAACAACGTGCTCGCTGAGCACGAAATGATCCGCCAGCTCGCCGATAATCGCTGGCTGCATCTCCACGCGATGTCAGACGATGGGCGGATTTCGCACCGCTACGAAGGCAGGTTGCGCTGGAGCGAGATATAAGAAAGGAAGGTTTTCTACACAGAAACCAAGATTGGGGGGAGTGTGCCACTCCCCCCAAACCCCCCGTCATTTCCATGCATCCCGCTGATAGATCCGGGACTTGGCCGGATAAATCCGCGTTGCCGTAGGATGCGTTAGCGAAGCGTAATGCATCACTCCGGCGCCCTGGTTTCATTTTGGAGGCCATGTCCCGGATCTATCCGTGGGCACCAGAAGCAAAAGTCTTTTGGTTCTTTTCTTCAGAAAAGAACA
>Ga0116226_10006729_pt1 | contig 10339 bp, 9 predicted proteins | sample S1TSphfallax_FD_89692 | JGI IMG/M metagenome (GOLD analysis project Ga0116226, IMG submission 89692) | Host-associated microbial communities from peat moss isolated from Minnesota, USA - S1T2_Fa - Sphagnum fallax MG | ecosystem: Host-associated > Plants > Peat moss > Unclassified | place: USA...
GCGTTAATGATGCGGCTGTTTGCGGTGGTGGCGGTAGCGAGCGTATTAGTGGCAATTTCGCCGACGTTGATGTTGCTAATTGCATCCAGCGTTCTTTTAGGAGTTGCAGCAGCAGTGACACACGTTGCTCTGCCGATTGCACCGGAGCTGGTAAGCCATGAGGAGCGCGGTCGCGCGATTGGTGTTGTGATGAGTGGCGTGTTGGTGGGTATTTTGCTAGCGCGCAGCTTTGCCGGGTGGATTAGCACAGCCAGTAACAATATGCATTTTGGTATTGCCTCTTTAGAGGGCTGGCGAGTAGTCTATCTGGTTGCCGCAGTGGTGAATACAATGATGGTGTTATTCATCTGGCGTATGATGCCAAAGCTGCCACCAACGGAACGGCTGAGTTATGCAGAATCGATGCGGTCATTATGGGTGTTGGTTAAGACGCAGCCACTGTTGCGGGAGTCAAGCCTGTTGGGTGCGCTAGTATTTGCTTCATTCAACTGCTTTTGGGTGACGCTGGCATTTTTGCTGGGTAGTCACTACCACATGGGTGCAGTAGTCGCAGGTAACTTTGGCGTACTCGGCGCAACGGGAGCATTGGTGGCACCGATAGCAGGGCGATTGTCAGACAAACGCGGCTCACGGTATGTAATTACGCTTGGTGTGGTGCTGGTGGCACTGGCATTTTTGGTGCTGTGGACCGGGGCAACCTATATGCTGGGTTTGATTGTGGGTGTGGTGCTGTTGGATGCGGGAGCGCAGGCGTGCCAGTTAGCCAACCAGACGCGAATATTTGGTCTCGTGCCGACGGCACGCAGTCGGTTGAACACTGTGTATATGACGGTCTATTTTTCTGGCGCGGCAGCCGGTTCTGCGCTGGCCACTCTAGCCTGGACGCATTACCACTGGACTGGGGTCTGTGTGCTTGGTCTGATACTAATCTTGCTGGCTGGATTGCGACATCTGACCGGGATTCGTGATTCGGGATCTGTTCCTGTGCCTGCATCCGTTGATGAGGCCGTACTAGAGGGATGAGATCGAGAAAGACATATCGGTAGTAATACGCTTGTAAGTTAATTCGTTGGTCATAATGAAGTTACTAAGTAAGCGCCAAACTATGTGATTGAATTATGCAATGTTGAGTTAGGATGTTTTTTTCTGTTTGGCCCAACGTTTACGCTGCGCAGAGGCAATTTTTGCACGTCCCTCGTCGCTCAGGCGCACAGGCCTACTAGAAATTAACTGGCCAGGACGGCCTGGCCCACGTTAACCTACTTTACCTTACCTATCAGCAATTGTTTGGCCTGTTGCAGACGCTCTATTTCCCGGTCTATCTCTGCGACCACATTGGACATATTCATAATTAAGTTGAATTTCTCCCGAATTAGATAGAGAAGCCAGGCAAGTTTATAAGTAAGCGCTCGCTTTATTATTATAAATATTGTTACTGATAAATAGATACAAGCAGAGCACAGATAGTTATGGTCAATTCTGCACGGTGCTTGGGTTTGATGATGTAGAAGTGGTATCTATAGGATTTCAACTTGTATGAGATTGACCTTATATGAGCTGCAGGTGAGTGCTTACAAAAGTCTTACAGGTGAAGGCGCAGGTGCGCTGATAGGCTGATTTAGTATCATTTATTAAATAAATGTCTGGGGAAACGCTAAACATATGCAAGTACAGTTACTAAAAGAGAAAACTACTGATGATCAAAGTGAAAATATAGGCACATTGAGCGCAGGTACAGTGAGTGAATCAACTTCACCCACCATATCGACACGCATAGCGCGTGCGATGCCGACATTAGGGCGAGCAGCTCAGGGTGACCGTATCAACTGGCCAACAATTTATGCGCTAATCGGATTTCATATAGGCGCCATTGCTGCGTTTTTTTATTTCACGTGGTCGGCGCTGGCGGTTGCGGTGGTGCTGTATGTATTGAGTATAAACGTCGGAATTGGCATGTGCTATCACCGGTTGCTAACTCACCGCGGTTATACCACTAAAAAGTGGATTGAGTATGCGATGGCGGTGTGTGCGACGTTGTCACTGGAAGGCGGGCCTATGTTCTGGGTCTCAACCCACCGTGTTCATCACCAATTGTCTGACCATGAAGGAGATCCGCATACCCCAAGTGAGGGTGGATGGTGGGCCCATATTGGTTGGATACTTTGTGGGATGTCGATGAGCACACACACTGAGATGAATGCCAAGTATGTGCCTGATCTGGCAAAGGACAAGTTTTACGTTGTGCTGAGTAAATATCACTGGGCGCCCACGGTGGTGTTGGGTTTATTGTTATTGGCGATTGGTGGACTACCCTGGCTGTTGTGGGGGCTGGCGCTGCGAGTAACCCTGGGGCTGCATGCGACTTGGCTGGTGAATTCTGCGACACATCTTTGGGGTTCGCGGCGGTTTGAGACGAAGGACATGTCGCGCAACAACTGGTGGGTGGCGCTGTTGACGGGTGGTGAAGGCTGGCACAATAACCATCATGCGCATCCTGTATCTGCGCGGCATGGGTTGCGCTGGTATGAGATTGATCCCAACTTTTATGGCATTTGGCTGCTGAGTGTGTTGGGTTTGGCAAAAGACATCAAAGTAGCGCAGTATGACCATAATGATCCAAAGCCCTCTGGCGTAGCTTAAAACCGTCTAGATTGGCCTACGTTACCTGTAACTGAGAGAATAATTGCACCCGCGGAAATTTCGATACGGGTGCTTTTCTTTTGCGTATGCGATCAAAGGAAATAAAACGGAATGTTGCCCTTTTCATCGTTCTGGGCGCAGTTATGTTGGGGCTTGCGATCGCGCTGGGTGTGGGCTGGATAGTCTGGAACTGGCGAGAGGCAGTGCGTTTGGCGATAGGCATATCCTTCCTGGGTCTGCTAATTGCCGGTGTCGTGCTGAATACGATTTTTCTAGTCCGCGAAGCACGCAGAAATGAGCGGTATGACAGTTTTATTAATGCGGTGACGCATGAGTTGAAGACGCCAATTGCATCCATACGCCTATACCTGGAAACACTACAGAGGCGGCAGTTAAGCGATGAGCAGCGTGATGAGTTCTATAAGATCATGCTTTCTGATAGTGACCGGCTGCTGGCGACTGTGGAGCAGGTGTTGAAGGCAGGCGAGGTTGGGCAGAATTCACGTTTACGGGTGAAGATGCAGGTAAATGTAGGAGCCCTGGTGGAGGAGTGTGTCGCGCTGGGGAAAACACGGTATCACCTGAACGAGGATGAAATTGTGCTGGAACCCAATGATAGTGGACAGGAATTTCTGGTGCGGGGTGATCCCATGGCACTGCAAACTGCGGTCATGAATGTTATTGGGAATGCAGTCAAGTATTCTCCGAATGGGGTAAAGGTGCTGGTTGCAGTAAAAGAACACCATGGTGCATGGGTGCGAGTGAGTGTGCGCGATACTGGGATCGGCATACCAGAGGGCGATTTGCAGCGAATATTTCGCAGGTTTTATCGCGTACCCAGCCGCGCAGTGATGATGACGAAGGGCACTGGATTGGGGCTGTTTCTAGTAAAGACGATTGCACGGCAGCATGGTGGTGATGCATTCGCGGAGAGCAGTGGTGAAGGCCGTGGGTCGACAGTGGTCCTACAGTTGCCGCGACTAATGAATGTGGCATGGTCTGGAAGAGATGAGTACGAAGGAAAAGGCGAATAGAAATGGTGGAGCGGGTCCTGATTGTTGAAGACGAGGCCCATCTGGCACAGGGGCTGCTATTTAATTTGCAGTCTGAGGGGTATGAGGCCAGCGTGGTGGGGGATGGTGAGGCCGCACTGGCATTGCTGCAAATGGATGGAAATGAAAAGCAAAAATTTGATGCGGTGCTGTTGGATGCAATGCTACCGGGAATAAGCGGATTTGCTGTGGTTGAGGCATTGCGGGCAAAGATGAATTATGTGCCGGTGCTGATGTTAACGGCGAGGAACCGTCCTGAGGACGTTGTTTTGGGATTTCAATCTGGCGCAGATGATTATTTGGCGAAGCCGTTTGAGTTGAGCATCCTGCTGGTGAGGCTGCACGGATTGTTACGGCGCAAGGCGTGGAGTAGCGGTGGAAATGAAAGCGCGAGTGTAGGGGACAGCTTTGAATTTTCCGGGCGGCAGATCGACTTTAACGCGCTGGAGCTGATAGTGAATGGGAAGCAGGTGCATTTGACCCTGATGGAGGCCGGATTGTTGCGGTATTTGATCCAAAACCAGATGCGGACAGTCTCGCGTAAAGAGTTGCTGGAAAATGTATGGCGGATGCGGGATGATACCGACACTCGGGCGATTGACTATTTTATGGTGCGGTTGAGGCGGTATATCGAAGACGAACCGAGTGCCCCGAAATTTCTGAATACGGTACGTGGCGTGGGGTATCGGTTTTCTCCAACGGGCAGGTAGAGTTGTGAATTGATATGTGGGCTACGATAAGCTGTACTGGGCGGTTATGAAGAGCGAACAGAAGATAAGAATTGGCGTGGATGTAGGCGGAACGAAGATAGAGGCGTTGGCGTTGGACGTGGATGGCACCGAATTGGTGAGGCATCGGGTCCCGACACCGGTGGGCGATTATGAGGGCACGGCGTCAGCAATCGCAGCGCTAGTATGGCAGCTGGAGGCTGAGACCGGGCGCAGTGCGCTGGTGGGCATGGGGATCCCAGGAACTTTGACGGCGAAGGGGCTGGTGAAGAACTCAAACTCAACCTGCCTGAATGGGAGACCATTTCAGCAGCGCGTGTCGGAGCTGCTGGAGCGTGAAGTGCGCTGTGCGAATGACGCGAATTGTCTTGCAGTGTCTGAGGCGACGGATGGGGCCGGAGCTGGCTACAGGGTCTTGTTTGCTGTAATTCTGGGCACGGGATGCGGCGGTGGTGTGGCACTGAATGGGCAGGTTCATGCCGGACCAAATGGAGTTGCTGGGGAATGGGGGCATAATCCACTGCCGTGGCAGACGGCGGAGGAGTATCCTGGGACGCTGTGCTACTGTGGCAAGCATGGATGCATCGAGACGTGGATTTCTGGTACGGGATTTGGCGCGGATTATGAAAGATTGTCTGGCGTGAAGCGCAGTGGCGCTGAGATTACTGCTTCGGCTGAGGCAGGCGACCCGATTGCGCAGCATGCAGTGAACAATTTGTATGACCGGATAGCGCGCTCTCTGGCTATGGCGGTGAATTTGTTGGACCCGGACGCGATTGTAGTTGGCGGCGGTCTGTCTCTATTTAACGGTATTTATAGCGCCGTGCCGCCGCTGATGCGGCATCATGTTTTTGGGCGCGAGTGTGATACTCCAGTGTTGCAGGCGAAGCATGGGGACTCAAGCGGTGTACGTGGAGCGGCGTGGTTGTGGCCGCTGGAAAAGTAAACCCTCATATTCATTTAGGACTGATCTACTTAGGTTGATCTATGCATTGACAGCCACAGGGCTGGCGATTGCGTGGGCAATCATCCCGCGAATCGCATCGAGCACGAGTTCTGGCTCATCGAGATGTACCCAGTGGGCACTTTTATGGGCGATGATCTGCTGCACATTGTTGCCAATGCAACTGAGTCCGTGTTCACAGAGCGGGACAGAGTTTCCTGGTGTTAGCAGGATCACGGGTGTGGCAGTGATAGGCTCGGCAGCCTGCATTTCGCGCACTGTGTCTGGCACTGACCTCACATGATTCGACATTCCCGCATAGTAGCCGGGACGTGACCAGTGGGCGGCGACTACAGGCCATACCTCCTGCGGCATCTTGCCAACTTCGTCCTTGATGCGAGTGAGGACGTGAACACCCCCATTGCCAGCAGCGCCAGCCAGCTTCTCTGAGAGGCGCCCGGAACGACACAGTAGGGACGTAACGGCAAGGCGCGCGGCCCCGAACAGTGCAATCGGGATAGCGACGCGGGACAGCTTAGCCCCGCGGTCGAGCATGGCCTGTTTTGAGGGATCAAGCGGCGGCCATTCTTCAATACGCATGGGGTCGACCAACACAACACCAAGGACTTCATTTGGGTAAAGAGTAGCGAAGCGTCGCATAACCAATCCGCCGAAAGAATGGCCGACTAGGATGTAGGGCGGCTTGATACCAGCAGCCTCAAGCATGGAGTGAAGCTCAGGTGCAATGTTACTGGGGGTACGAGGGGTGCGAGAGGGGCTGCTCCAGCCGAGGCCTGCACGATCATAAGAGACGGTGTGATTGAAGCCGGATACGGTATTTTGGATTTCGCGCCAATTTAGATTGGTGGCAGCGATACCTGCCTCAAAAATTATGGTGGGAGAATCGGACTGGATTGTGCCTTTCTCAAGCATGTAGAGGCGAGTGCCGTTAGCGATTTTGATAAAGCGCCCGGGGCGGGAATAACGCAACCAGTCCATGCGGGCACCCAGCCACTGATAGAGAAAACCGGTGAGTAAAAGACCGGACGTAACGTAAACGAATAGCAGTAATAAATACATACCCATCCTAGAACTTTGTGAGTTGTACAGGGTCAAATTCCCTGTCGTCAAGCTTGGCGTGTACAGTGCCACCCTGAATAATTAGAAGCGAAGAACCAGCAGCACCACGTACCTTTGCCTCCACTTGGGAGGCTGACCACACGCCTTCAGTCTGGCGGAGGCCGTAATATGTGTACTCTTTTACTGCGCCGGAACCTTTCAGCGTCTTTTCAACATACACAGGAAAACCGATGGCACGATCAAGCCAGGTGCGCACCTCAGCATAGTGTGTGCGATCAGTTGCTGTTGGAACACTTTTTAGGACATCACAGTTGCGGACACCGTATTTTGTAGTTTGGAGTACTGATTGATTGTGCCAGAAATACTGCGATTCTAGGAAATCTTCATAACTAAAGCTGGAACCGAGCGGGCCTCGAGTCCACAGGTCAAAGGGCAGGGTGGAGGGTCTTGCATCGCCCGGGTGGGCAATTTGGATGGAGGTCTGGCCGTCGGGGTGGCTGATTAGTAGGACATGTTCACGGACATTGGCGGGGCCATTGATTGCAATAAAAACCCGCAGAGCCGCAGGCAGGCCGTGGACTTTAAGGGTGATGTCATAACTGGTACGAACGCCATTGGCATCCACGCTGACAAGGCGACCAGTAACTCTATAATTGGCATGGCGCAGACGTTCAAGCGGGCGCAATAGTACGGAGCTTAGGTCGTCTTTGACTAGAAGGGTAGTATGCAGATGCAGTGCGGGACTACTTTGATCTGCAGCAGACGCGACGGCTGGCAGCGCAGACACTGCCAACGCGAAGAGCATTAATCTGGAGTGGTGAAAGCTCATTGCTCGATTTTTCCATCCATCATGCGAATATGACGTGGTGCGGAATTTGCGATGTCGTTCTCGTGAGTGACGATTATAAGGGTCATGCCAAGTGATTTTTGTATCCCAACGAGCATTTCCATGATGCGAGCGGAGTTTACGCTATCGAGGTTGCCGGTAGGCTCGTCAGCCAGCAGGATGGAGGGCTTGTTGGCGAGGGCGCGAGCAATGGCGACGCGCTGGCGTTCACCGGCGGAAAGCTGGTTGGGGTACTGGTCCATGCGGTGGGCCAGACCCATCTCGCGGAGGAGAGTTTCGGCGCGATCGGCACGGTCACAGTTGTTTGGATGGACAGCGAGCATGGGCACTTGGACATTCTCAATCGCACGCAGGGTTGGTACAAGATGAAATGCCTGAAAGATGAAGCCGACATGATGAGAGCGGTAGGTATCAAGATCAATTGTCTTGCCGAGCAGAGCATTGTTGTATAGGACTTCACCGCTGGTGGGCGTATCGAGACCGCCGAGCAGGTGCAGTAGCGTGGATTTGCCGCTGCCGCTGGCACCACTGATGGCAACATATTCGCCAGCGTTGATGGTGAGGTCAACTCCGCACAGGGCATGGATACTGCCATCTTCATAATGCTTTTGCAGGGCGCGGACTTCGAGCTGTGGGGTGTGAGTATTAGTCATGACGCAGCGCCTCCACTGGTGAGAGCTGGGCACCACGCCATGCGGGGGCAGCACCAGCAATAAGGCCGGCAAGCACAGCAATAATGAGCGCTTCCAGAAGGAGCATGGGCGGGAATGATGCCGAGACGATACTGGCGGTTTGCGGAAGCGTGGAGAGCAGCCGGAGCGCGGACCAGCCGACTATGATGCCAAAGATGCCTCCGGTGAAGCCAAGCATAGCGGCCTCAATCTGAATAAGGAGAAGAATACGCCAGCGCTTCCAGCCAAGGGCGCGTAGGATGCCGATTTCACGGGTGCGCTCAAAGACTGACATGGCCATCGTGTTGGCAATGCCGAGGATGCCGATGAGGAGTGCGATGGAGGAAGTCCCCCAGGTAACTGCGTGAGCGAGGGTGACGAGCTGGTTGTTGCTGGCAAGCTCGGCGGCAGGAATGGCATGCAGGCCGGGTAGGGCAGCCTCAATTGCAGCCTGTGAGCGCTGGATGTAATGGTCAGGAGACTCATTCAGTGGGCGCGGGCGAAGGCGGACGTGGAAAGCGGTGACTTTGCCCTGGAGACTAGCTACGAGCTGCATTTGGTCGATGGGCATAATGACCGCATCGGCTTCTAACGCAGAGCCACCGTGAAAGATACCTACTATATTGAAAATGCTACCCTCTATGTCCAGAGTATCGCCAAGGTGCTTATTGAGGTTGTTGGTAAGGATGTCGCCAAGGATAATCTCGGGCTGACCGTCGCGAAATAGGCGACCTGAGGTGAGTTTGAGGGAGCCAAATTCATAGGAGTTGGCGCGCCAGCCGTAGACAAGAGCATTGATTTCTGGGGTCAGGTCCATCATGTTGAGGATGATTGGGGTGTCGTCGGCAATGGTGGGTAGCATCTGGAGTTTTATGCCGGAGGACTCATCCACAGTGGTGTTGAGGAAGGTCTTTTGGAGGACGACGATGTCGGTGCCGCTGGACTGGTAGAGGCGGAGCCATTCATGCTCAAAAGCGCGGGAAAAGCCGACCATGGCGACGAAAGCACCGATTCCCATACCGATGCCGCAGAGGGTAAGAATGGTGCGGAGCCGTCTGCGCCAGAGGTTCTTAAGTGCGAAGCGTGTGAAGGACAGTTGAATACTCATACTTGGGGAATGCGCACAAATTTGAAGGTGGAGAAAACGCTAGTAGAAAGTATGTGTACGCAGCGAGAAACGCAATGTCCTTTCAGAAGATGTCTATGTATACGAGTATATTCGCTAGCGCGGAGCGAAATATTTGTTCAATTGCGGAGGGGTTTTACCCAGATGCGGTCGGCGGCGGCACGACCGAGGATGGCGGGGCCGGTGGCATTCTCAATGGCGACGGTTTCGTCATAATTGCGCTGGACAACGCGTAACTTTGAGCCGGGTTCGATGCCGAGTTTATGAAGAAATTGCAGTAGTTTTGGGTCACGTTCAAATAAGCCAGCGACGGTGTATTGTGTATTTTCTTTAGCGTCAAAAAGTAGGGCCAGACCACGGCGTTTGCGTTGGGCTAAAGTTTCCGGCAGAACAGAGTTACCATGAGGGCAGAGGCCTTTTTCGCCTAATTTTTCAAGCAGTTTGGCCTCAAATTTAGGGGAAACGGCGTGTTCCAGGCGTTCGGCCTCGTCATGGACCTCATACCACTTCATGCCGAAAACTTCGGCCAACATGCGTTCAATGAGGTGGTGGCGAAGGGCGGTGCGGTAGGCGGTTTCATGGCCTTTAGTTGTGAGTTGGATGCTGCCATCGGTCTTCATCTGGACGTACCCGTCGCGCTTGAGGCGTTTTAGGGCCATGGTGACGGCTGGTGGAGAGACGAGCAGCCAGTTGGCGAGCATGGAGGGGATGACGGTCTTGCCTTCTGATTCAGCTTCGAGGACTGCCTTGAGATAGTCTTCTTTCGATCTGGAGATGGTTTCTGGCAAGCGTGGCTCCGGTGTATGAAACAATCATAATATGACGCCCAAAAAGAGAGGCCCGCAGGGGATGCGGACCTCTCTTGGTTGGAGATTGATAAGTTTAGAAGGCAAAGGTGAGTTGCGCGTTGATGGTGCGGACATCCGTTGTACCAGCACTGAAAATGCCTTGCGAAAGTTGTGTGGATTCACCGAAGGTGGGTGAAACTAGGGTACCGCCAGGAGGTGCAAGGTTTACATCGTTGAAGATGTTGCGTGCAGCCACGCTGATGCCGAGAGTATATTTACGGTCATTGACCCGGTTAACACCACCGTAGCCACCGCCACCGCGTCCACCACCACCACCGTGTGATCCACCACCACCACCACCAGGGCCAGCACCAGGCCCAAAGCCACCCTGCGGAGGACCACCCTGACCTTGCTGGCCTGTGGGGGCAGAGTTGAGTTTTGGACCCAGACCTATGCTCTTGGAA
>Ga0116226_10006730_pt1 | contig 10338 bp, 5 predicted proteins | sample S1TSphfallax_FD_89692 | JGI IMG/M metagenome (GOLD analysis project Ga0116226, IMG submission 89692) | Host-associated microbial communities from peat moss isolated from Minnesota, USA - S1T2_Fa - Sphagnum fallax MG | ecosystem: Host-associated > Plants > Peat moss > Unclassified | place: USA...
CCCATGTTCCATTTGAAACCGAAACCAAGGCCTCCGGCGCTGGTTGGCTGGGACACGCCGGGCCATGACGTGCTTTCCTCGGCAATAGTAACGATGCCGGCATCGTCGCCATATGCCAGCTCGTTCAGCCGGCGCAGGAAGGCGGCCGCCTCGCGATTGTCGCGGCTCCCGTCCGGATTGGGTAGCCATTCGCCGGCGGCGCGCGAATAATCCAGATACAGCATCGACGCGACGGCATCTACGCGCAGTCCGTCGATGTGGTAATTGCGTAGCCAGAATAGCGCGTTGGCATGCAGATAATTGGCCACCTCGCGGCGGCCATAATCGTAGATGGCCGTGTTCCAGTCAGGGTGAAAACCGCGCCGCGGATCGGCGTGCTCGTACAGTGCCGTGCCGTCGAAATGCGCCAGGCCATGCGGATCAACCGGGAAATGCGCCGGCACCCAGTCCAGGATGACGCCGAGGCCCGCCTCGTGCGCGCGGTTGACGAAGCGGGCGAAGGAGGCGGGGTCGCCGAAGCGGCGTGTCGGCGCGAACAGGCCGATCGGCTGATAGCCCCAGCTATCATCGAGCGGGTGTTCCGAGACCGGCATGAGTTCGAGGTGTGTAAAGCCCATGTCGGCGGCGTAAGGGATCAGCCGCTCGGCCAGCTCGTCGTAGGTGAGGAACCGGTTGTCCGGCCCGCGCTGCCAGGAGCCGAGATGCACCTCGTAACAGGACATCGGGCGGCGGCGCGCCTGGTCCTGCCCGCGTGCCGCCAGGTGGGCCTGATCGGACCAGCGGAAATCGGTGCCGCGCGAGACGATGGCAGCGGTCGCGGGCCGCATTTCCGTCTCGGTTGCAAACGGATCCGTCTTCAGCGGCAGCATGGTGCCATCGGCACCGACGATTTCGTATTTGTAGGCGGCACCCGGGCTCAAGTCGGGGATGAAAATCTCCCACACGCCGCTGTCAATGCGTTTTCGCATCGGGTGGCGCCGCCCGTCCCAGTCATTGAAGTCGGCGACGAGGGAGACGTGGGCGGCGTGCGGCGCCCACACGGCGAAAAATACACCCGCGGCACCCTCATGGCGAATTTGGTGGGCGCCGAGACGCTCGTAGAGATTCTGGTGCGTGCCCTCGACAAGCAGATATTCGTCGAGTGGCCCGAGCACCGGGCCGAAGCGGAACGGATCATCGAACTCCCAGCTTGCCGCGGTATTTCGCGCGCGCAGCAGATAGGCAAGCCGCTCGTTCCAGTCGACGATACCCTCGAAAAATCCGGCATCGTGGCGGCGGGCAAGTGTCACGGCATGCCCGTCGCGCGACAACGCCGACAATGTCTCGGCGTGCGGAACGAAAGCACGGATCACGGTGCCGGCCGGGGTGGCGTGCGGGCCCAGCCACGCGAAAGGGTCCGCGTGCCGCGCGTGCAGGATGGCCTCCAGGTCGCCGCGAGGTATTGTGTCGAGTGAGGCTGCCTGTTCCATTAAGCACAATCCGCACGCAGGAGTGGACCGCGTACGCCACTAGACAAAAGTTTCTTGGTTCTTTTTTTCAAAAAAGAACTGCTTCCTTTTGCCACTACGGCAGGCCCCACAATTCCGTTGCATACTCCCGGATCGTCCGGTCCGACGAGAACCAACCCATATTTGCTGTATTAAGCAAGCTGGCGCGCCACCAGGAAGGCGGATCGCGCCACAGGGCCGCGACGCGCCTTTGGGCGTCGTAATAGGCGTCGAAATCGCCCGCCACCATGAACCAGTCGTGCCGGCGCACCGCTTCCGAAATCGGCGCGAAGCGGTCCGGTTCGCCCGGGGAGAATACGCCGGATTGCACCGCGTCCAGCACCTCGGTCAGCCCCGGCGAGGCGGCGATCGTGTCGGTCATGTCGATGCCGTCGCGCCGCCGCGCTTCCACCTGGGCTGCCGTCATGCCGAAGATGAAAATGTTTTCCATGCCGACATGTTCGGAGATTTCGATGTTGGCACCGTCCATCGTGCCGATGGTCAGCGCGCCGTTCAACGCCAGCTTCATGTTGCCGGTGCCGGAAGCCTCCATGCCCGCCGTCGATATCTGTTCCGAAAGGTCGGCCGCGGGTATGATGATTTCTGCCAGGCTCACATTGTAGTTCGGCAGGAACACCACTTTCAGCAAGTCGCGCACGGTGGGATCGCTGTTGACGACGCGGGCCACGTCGTTGATCAGCTTGATGATGAGCTTTGCCTGATGGTAGCTCGCGGCCGCCTTGCCGGCGAAGATTTTCACCCGCGGCACCCAGGGCTTGGATGGCTGCGCGCGGATATTGTCATACAGCGCAATGGTCTCCAGGATATTCAGCAACTGGCGCTTGTATTCGTGGATGCGCTTGATCTGAATATCGAAGAGGGCAGACGGATCCACCTTGATATCGAGCCGCTGCCGGATCAGTTCAGCCAGCGCGACCTTGTTGGCGCGCTTGACCGCGGCGAACCGCGCCTGCAACGCGGTGTCGCCGGCCAGCGGGCGCAGCTTTTCCAGTTGCATGGCATCGTCCACCACCGCCGGCCCGACCACTTCGCTCAGCAGCGCGGTCAAGCCCGGGTTGGCCTGCTGCAGCCAGCGGCGGAACGTAATGCCGTTGGTTTTGTTGCTGATCCGCCCGGGGTAGATCGTGTTGAGGTCGTGAAACACCGTCTTGCGCATCAGGTCGCTGTGCAAGGCGGAAACACCGTTCACGTGACTGGACCCCAGATAGGCCAAGTGGCCCATGCGCACCCGCCTGCCATGGCTCTCTTCAATCAGCGAAACGCTGGACAGCAGCCGGTCGTTCCCTGGGTTCGTGCCGCGCACCAGATCGACATGCAGCGCGTTCAGCAGATAGATGATCTGCATGTGGCGCGGCAGCAGCCGCTCCATCAGCGGCACCGGCCAGCTCTCCAGCGCCTCCGGCAGCAGCGTGTGGTTGGTGTAGCAGAACACCCCGCGGGTCACCCGCCACGCATCCTCCCACGGTAACTGATGCAGATCGACCAGGATGCGCATCATTTCGGGCACCGCGATCGCCGGGTGCGTATCGTTCAACTGGATGGCCACCTTGTCCGGCAGCGAGCGCACGCTGCCGAAGGCGCGCACATGGCGGCGCACCAGGTCCTGCAACGACGCGCTGGCGAAGAAGTATTCCTGGCGCAGGCGCAATTCCAGCCCGGCCGGGGATTCGTCGCTGGGATAAAGGATCTTGCTGATCGATTCCGCCCGCACCTGGTCGGAAAGTGCCGCGGCATGGTCGCCGCGGTTGAATGCCGCGAGGCGCAGCGGGTCGGCCGGGCGCGCCGACCACAGGCGCAACGTATTCACGTGCCGGCCACGCCAGCCGAGGATGGGAGTGTCGAAGGCGACCGCCTGCACGCGCTCCGCCGGCTGCCACACCAGGCGCACGGCCCCCTCGTCGCCGGGCGTGGCCTCCACCGCGCCGCCGAAACCGATATCGTAGGTCACTTCGGGGCGTTCGAATTCCCACGGGTTGCCGAACGACAGCCACTCCTCCGGGTATTCCTGCTGCACGCCGTTCTTGATCACCTGGCGGAACAGACCGTGGTCGTAGCGGATTCCGTAGCCGTGCGCCGGGATGGCGAGCGACGCCATGCTTTCCATGAAGCACGCGGCGAGGCGGCCCAGTCCGCCATTGCCGAGTGCCGCGTCCGGCTCCACCACGCGCAGCCGGTCGAGATCGACGTCGAGTTCGCGCAGGGCGGCGCGCGCGGTTTCGGTGAGGCCGAGATTGTTCAGCACGTCGAACAGGAGGCGCCCGATGAGGAACTCGAGCGACAGGTAGTAAACGCGCTTGGCGCCGAGGCGGTAGGTTTCGGACGTGCTCTCAATCCAGCGCTCCACCACGCGGTCGCGGGCGGCCAGGGCGGTGGCGAGGAACCAGTCGCGCTCGCTGGCGCTGATGCGGCTTTTGCCCACGCTGTAGGTGAGTTTTTCCAGAATGGCGTTGCGCATCGTCGCCACTGCATCCGTGGCTGGGTCGAAATCCATGCTTGCGTCTCCGTCGGCGTAAAAGAAGGAAGCAGTTCGCTTTTGAAAAAAAGAACCAAAAAACTTTTACTAAACGACAAAAGTTTTTCGGTTCTTTTCTTCAGAAAAGAACTGCTTCCTTCCTTTCTTTCTCTTTAACCGATATGCAGGAGCGAGGCCACCTCGTCCGCGACGCCAAGCGATGCGGTGAGACCCGGGCTCTCGATACCGAATAAATTAACCAGCCCAGGTATGGAATGGGTGTCCGCCCCTTGGATGACGAAGTCCTGGGCCTGGTTCGCCGGCACAATTTTTGGGCGGATACCCGCATAGGCGGGATGCAGCGTGCCATCCGGCAGGCCCGGCCAATATCGGCGGATGGCCGGATAGAAACCGGCCGCGCGTGCCGGGTCCACCGCGTAATCGAGCGCTTGCACCGGTTCCACGTCCGGCCCGAAGCGCGCGCCGCCGCCCAGATCGAGTGTGAGATGGATGCCGGCGCCGCCGGGGATCGGCACCGGGTAGATCAGGCGGCGGAACGGGCTGGCGCCGGCCAGGGCAAAGTAGCTGCCCTTGGAAAAATAGGCGGGCGGAATGTGGGCGGCATCGAGGCCTTGCGTGCGTCGCGCCAGCGGAATGGCGCCGAGGCCGGCCGCGTTGACAAGATTTTGGCTGCGCACCGTGGTGCCGTCGGCGGCGGTGAGCGTGAAGCCGCCGGTCTCGCAGGCGATGCAAACAACCTCGGTGCGCAAGGCGAACAGGACACCATTCGCCTCCGCGTCGGCGCGCAGTGACCGCATGAACGCGTGGCTGTCCAGGATGCCGGTTTCGGGCGACAGCAACGCCGCGGTGCAGGCGAGTGCCGGCTCCAGGGCGGTGGCCTGCGCCGCGTCGAGCCACGTCAATGACCTGACACCGTTGGCGCGGGCCCGATCGGCGATGCCGGCGAGGATTTTTTCCTCCGCCGCATCGGTGGCGACGATAAGCTTGCCCACCGGGCGGGCGGCAACGTCACGCTCGGCGCAGTATTTATAGAGGGCGTTGCGCCCGGCGACGCACAGACGCGCGCGGGCGCTGCCGGGTGGGTAATACAGCCCGGCGTGGATGACCTCGCTGTTGCGGGAGGAAGTTTCCATCCCGGGTGCCGGGTTGCGCTCCAGCACCAGCACCTCGTGTCCCGCGTCGGCGAGCCGGCGCGCAATGGCCAGGCCGATCACCCCGGCGCCGACGACGATTGTTTGCAGGTCGTGGTTCATGCGCGGCGGCTGTGCCCGGCCAGGCGCGTGGCGGCAAGCCCCAAGCCCCAAGCAACAAGCAACAAGCCTCAGGTCCCAGGCATTTGCTCGGCGGGCAGCTTTGCCGGCTGGCTGACGCGTTTATTTCCGATGCCGCCCTTAGCCTAGCCTTAAGCCGAGGCAGGTATTTCCACAACATGCTGATGTTCCGCCGGGCTAGGGCGATAGGGCCCCGAGCCGTGTCTTGACGGCCGTGATGCAAACCGCCGCCGCGGTCGAGACATCGCGCGACGGCTTCATTATGATCAACTCGTCCGGGCGCGTTATCGCGGCCAATCAGCGGATGGCCGACTATTTTCCGGCGGGTGCAAGCGGGCTGCGACCTGGAAGCCACGTGGCGAGACTCCTTGGCAGCGCGCTCGCGGGCGAATTATCGATAGCATCCGGGCAGGCCGCGCGGCGGCAATTGCGCGTCCGGCTGAAGTCGATCGCGGCGGCACCGGCGGAGGTGCGGCTTGCCGATGGGCGATGGTTGCGGATCAGCGGCAGCAACGTCGCCGATGGCGGCATGCTGATCACGTTCGTCGAGGTGGCTTACCGGACGCTTGTGCTCGAAAGCCTGTCTCAGGGGATTTGCCTGTATGCCCCCGATGCCACGGTGAGGCTGTCGAACAGCCGTTACAGTGAGGTGCTGGGAATCGACCCGTCGCTGCCGGTACCCGGTGCCTCGATGCGGTCGCTTCTCGCCGCAAGCATTGCGGCGGGCCACCACGGCGAGCGCTCGCTGGACGCGTTGGAGCAGTCGTGCCTGGCCCTGGTCGCGCGCGGCCGGAAGCAGCGGCTGGTGCTGACCCTGGGCACCGGCCGGCTCGTCGCATTTGACCATATTCCGATGCCGGACGGTGGATGGCTGGCGACCTTCGAGGATATCACCGAACGGCGACGGTTGGAGGAGCGGGCCGCCTTTCTGGCCAACCACGATCTGCTGACCAAGCTGCCGAACCGCACCATGCTGGGCGAAAGGCTGGAGCAGGCGATTGCCGCGGCTGGCCGCGGCGCCCGCTTTGGTCTGCTGCGCCTCAATTTGGATGATTTCAAAACCATAAACGACACCATGGGCCACGCCGTCGCCGATCGGCTGTTGTGCGGGGTCGGCGAACGGCTCGTGGCTTGCGTGCGCGAAAGCGACTTCGTGTGCCGCCTGGGAGGAGACGAGTTCGCCATCATCCAGGCCGGAATATCGTGTGCCGAAGATAGCGCGGAGTTGGCCCAGCGCGTGGCTCAGCTGCTCGCCACACCATTCGATGTTGATGGCAATCGTATCAACGTGGCGGCCAGCATCGGCATTGCCATGGTGCCGGAGGACGGCAAGCATCCCGACACGCTCCTGCGCAACGCCGACGTGGCCATGGTACGTGCGAAAAAGGTCTGGCGGGGCACGTATTGTCTGTTCGAACGCGACATCGACGCGAGGGTGCAGGCCCGGCGCGCGATGTTGGCGGATTTGCACCAGGCGCTGGCGGACGGCGCCTTCGAACTGCACTATCAGCCGCTTGTCGATGTGGCGGCGGGGCGGGTTACCGGATTTGAATCGCTGCTGCGGTGGCGGCATCCGCAGCGCGGCATGGTGCCGCCCGTCCAATTCATTCCCTTGGCCGAGGAAACCGGCCTGATCGTGCCGATTGGCGACTGGGTGCTGCATGCCGCGTGCGCCGCCGCGGCGCAATGGAAGGTGCCGGCTCGGGTCGCGGTGAATGTTTCGCCGGTGCAATTCAAGTGCGGCGATGTCGCCGCCAGCGTGGCCTCGGCGCTGGCAATTTCAGGTCTGCCGCCGCACCGTCTGGAACTGGAAATCACCGAATCGGCCCTGCTCAACAACAGTGCCGCAACGCTCGATATATTGCGCGGCCTGCGCCAGCAAGGCGTGCGGATATCGATGGATGATTTCGGCACCGGATACTCCTCGCTCAGCTACTTACGCAGTTTTCCCTTCGACAAGATCAAGATCGACCAATCATTCGTGCGCGATCTGGAAACCTCGGCGGACTCGGCGGCCATCGTCGGCGCGATCATCGGGCTGGGCCGCGGCCTGGGCATGCGGGTGACGGCGGAGGGGGTGGAGACCGCCGGTCAACTGGCACGCCTGCGCGCCGCCGGCTGCGACGAGGCGCAGGGATATTTTTTCAGCCATCCACGGCCGGGCGACGAGGTGGCCGGGGTTATTGCGCGGATCGATATGATGGTGGTTGCGTGAAGGAAGCAGTTCTTTTTTAAAAAAAAAGAACCAAAAAACTTTTACTTATGAGGGGGCACCTCCAGATCGACGCATCTGAAACGGCGCCTTGACGAAAGAGTAAAAGTCTTTTGTTTCTTTTTTTCAAAAAAATACTTGCTTTCGTTAAACTTTAACCGGTCGCTCGAGATCCGCCTCCAGTATCCCCCTTAACTCATCCGCCACCTGCTGGCTGCTCTGAATAAGCTGCGGTTCGTCATTCGCGTAGGCAAGCGTTTCGATAAGCGCCTGCTCGTCGCGCTCCCGGAACAGGTGCACCGTGCGGCGCGCCTCGTCCTCGGCCACGCCAAGTTCATTGAGAACCATTTCGGACAGTCGCAGGCTGGAAAAATACGTCTCGCGAATGAGGCCGCGCACCCCGAGCTCCAGCAACCGGTGCGCGTAACGCCGGTTGCGGGCGCGGGCATAGATCGCGAGCCGCGGAAAATGCCGCTTGGCAAGTTCCACCAGCTTGACCGTCGCGTCCATGTCGTCCAGCGCCACCACCAGAACGCGCGCCTGCTCGGCGCCGGCCGAACGCAGCACGTCCAGCCGCGACGCATCGCCGAAAAATGCGCGGGTGCCGAAGCGGCGCAGCACGTCCAGTTGGGCCGCGTCCTTCTCCAATGCGGTGAAGGCAACGTTGCGCGTCGCGAGGATGCGGCCGACAATCTGGCCGACGCGGCCAAAGCCGCAAATAATCACCGGCGCCGGCGCCGCATCGATCCTGTCATAGGCGGGGGCCGGACGGCGGAGCATGCGCGGCATGACAAAACGTTCCGATACCGCGAAGAACATCGGTGCCACCAGCATGGAGACGGCCACAACCAGCGTCGCGACATCGGCCTGCGTCTTGTCCAGCGCGCCGCTGCCGACCGCGACCCCGAACAGCACGAAGCTGAATTCGCTGCCCTCCGGCAGTGCCAGGGCAAAGCGCAGCGCGGTGCGTGCCTCCCGCCGTTTCACCAGCCCTACCACGTAGGCCACCGCGATTTTCACCGCCAGCAGTGCCGCGACGCACGAAGCGATCAGCACGGGCGCGCCCAGCAGCAGATGCAGGTCCGCCGACATGCCCACCGATATAAAGAAGAAGCCCAGCAGCAGGCCTTCGAACGGCGCCACGTCGGCTTGCAGTTCGTGCCGGTAGTCGCTGTCGGACAGCAGCACGCCCGCCATGAAGGCGCCGAGCGACATGGACAATCCCGCCCAGTCCGCCAGCGCCGCGGTGCCGACCACCAGCAACAGCCCAACGGCGGTGAACACCTCGGGTATCTTGGCGCCGCCGAGCAGGCGAAACACCGGCTGCACCAGAAATCCCCCGCCTGCCAGGATGGCCGCGATGGCGCCAAAGCCGCGCGCCACGTCATGCCAGGGAACCTGGGTCGGCAGGCGATGCTGCGACAGCAGGGGCACCATGGCGACGAGGGGCACGAACGCCATGTCCTGGAACAGCAGGACAGCGAAGGCGTCACGCCCCGCCGATGTGGAGAGGAGTTCGCGCTCCGCGAGCATCGGCAGCACGATGGCGGTGGAGGAAAACGCGAGCCCCAGGCCCAGCACCGCGGCACCGTCCCACGACAGGTCGGCGACCATCAGGCCGCTTAGCTTGCCGCCGAGCAGGAGCAGCCCGGCCAGCGCCGCGGCGCTCGGGATGACCTGGCCGAGGCCCAGGCCGAACACTGCCTTGCGCAATATCCACAGGCGATGCGGCCGCAACTCCAGCCCGATGAGAAACAGCAGCATGACCACGCCGAGCTCGGCCACGTCGGCGATCTGGTTGACGTCGGTGACGATGCGGAGTCCGCCTGGCCCGATCACCACGCCGGCAAGCAGGTAGCCGACGATGCTGCCGAAGCCGAGGCGGCGTGAAATCGGCACGGCGATGACGGTGGCTGCCAGCAAGGCCACCAATGTCTCGAGCATGGTCCGCGCTCCGTGTCTGCCGGCTTTATAGCGCGGTATGTCGGCTTGATGCGTTAGCGGCAAGCCGGTGCGCGGGCCCTCTTGAAGCGACGCGGTCGGCTGACTAGGTGATGCGGTGTCGGGGACGCCCACTGGGGTTTTCGACAAAAAATGGCCGGCCCGCATTGGGCGGCCGGCCAAACAACCTTGCTGTTGCAGGAGGTTTTACAAACCATGACGTACGATTTCGCACCCCTTTTCCGCACCGCCATCGGCTTCGACCGTCTGGCCCGTCTCGCGGATAACGCCGCCGCTGCGGCCGCGGCGCCCACCTATCCCCCTTACAATATCGAGAAGACCGGCGAGGATTCCTATCGCCTGGCCATGGCCGTAGCCGGCTTCAGCCAGGAGGAACTGGACATCGTCGTGCAGGACAACACGCTGGTCGTGTCCGGCCGTCCCGCCGAGGACGCCGAGAAGGGTCAGCTGCTGTATCGCGGCATTGCCGGCCGCGCGTTCGAGCGGCGCTTCGTGCTCGCCGACCACATCGTGGTTGACGGCGCGGTGCTGAAGAACGGCCTGCTGCATGTCGGCCTGAAGCGCGTGGTGCCGGAGGCGCTGAAGCCCCGCCGGATCACCATCGGCAGCCAGCCGCAGGCGATTGCGAACGACACCGCCCAGGTGATTGAAGCCAAGGCGGCGTAAGTAACGAAAAGGGGGGCGATTAGCCCCCCTTTTAGTAAGGAAGAAAGCAGTTCTTTTTTGAAAAAAAGAACCAAAAAACTTTTACTAATGTCGTACGCCGTCCAATTCGAAATGGGCCGCGTGTGCCATAGATAAAAGTTTTCTGGTTCTTTTTTTCAAAAAAGAACTGCTTCCTTCCCCTAAAACTTAAAAAACCCATCCGCATGCCCCCGCGCCGTCTGCTTGCGCGTAATTTCAGCTTCCGCA
>Ga0116226_10006731_pt1 | contig 10338 bp, 11 predicted proteins | sample S1TSphfallax_FD_89692 | JGI IMG/M metagenome (GOLD analysis project Ga0116226, IMG submission 89692) | Host-associated microbial communities from peat moss isolated from Minnesota, USA - S1T2_Fa - Sphagnum fallax MG | ecosystem: Host-associated > Plants > Peat moss > Unclassified | place: USA...
GCCTGCGCTACGCCTTCGATGGTGCTGGTGTCGGGCAGATCGACGCTAATAGGCCGTTCACGAATCAGCGGTATCAAGCGCTCGATGACCATCCGCGCCGCTTGCATGTCGCCACGTAATGCTGCCTCTGTGATGACCTGCGCAATCGCCTTGACATCCTTTTCCAGCACAGCCAGCGCCAACAACGTCGCCTTGTTGCGCGTGCCTTTCTTCTTGCCTGATGGGTTGCCGCTTTGACCCGGCTTCCAACGCGCTTGTAACGGCTTCTTTTCCTCTGTCATGTCAGCCCCTGCATTTTTCGGTGCATTAGCAGGCGTGGTACGGTTGTAATCAAAACCGATGTAACACGCCAACGATGCCGCCGTTGATGTTTCGTTTTCCGTAAAGACGCGGGTTTTAAATTGGTCTTCGCTTTCATCGTCGGCACGCAACCATGTGAGGCCGTGTGCGGTGATGGTGCGTAGTTCGCCCGATGGTTGATCCAGCATGCCGGGTGCGACCCTGCGTATGCGGATCAGGATAGATAGGTCAATTTTTCCCGTGCGTCTTGCTTCTAGTCTCTGGATTCTTTGGCTAATTTTCATCCTGTTATTGTCCTGCTTGGTTATTCGTTATCCGGTATCCAAGGATGATCATCCTTGACGACATCTATTGGAAGTAATCCCTGTTTATTTCTGATGCATGGATCTGCATGCATGGCGATCAGCGTTTGCGTGTAATTCAAATTGCCTAAATGCGCTGCCCAATGCAATGGTGTGCCACCTTTGAGATCGGTGCCATTGATATCCGCGCCATGTTCTACAAGGTCGTGGGCCATGTTTTGTGCATCTGGCCCAAATTCGGTGTCGAATGCCAGTGTAAGGAGTGGCCTCATTCCAATAGGTAGGGCGTAGTTGGCATCTGCCTTTTTGTCGATCAGTACTCTGGCTGCTTGATATCGTTTTTGCGACAAGGCCAGATCTAATGGTAGCTGCGGTATTTTATTATCTGCGCCGCCGAAGTTCGGATCTGCCCCTGCATCAATCAGTTGCTTGACGAGGACTGGATCACGTATCGTGGCTGCAAATTGCAGGGGCGTAGTGTCGCCGGTGACTGCGAGTTCGCCGTCGGCTGATACTGTGATCGGTGCATCAATCTGCAGGCCACATTGCATCAGCGCGCGGATTTTGCCGTGGCTGATATTTTCCAGCAACTGCGAACCTGTTAGTTGGCGCACGTCCGCGCATTGCATTTTGACTGCTTCGGTGATTGTAGGAAGCAAAAGGAAAAATGCGAGCGAAAGATATTTTTTCATAGGCATACAAACGTCTTCACAAATCGGTCAGAGATTGTGTTTCGCAGCATGTTGACTGTGGCGCGATCAATGCGCAAAGATTATGACGCATATCGACAACGGATTGACGGGTTCACTGGAGCACCTGATAACGATATGTTATGGTGGGCGCGGTATCTTTCCTCTCAATATACAACGCGTTAAGCCTTGCGCAGGCTCATACATTTCAGGAGGGCGCATGTTCGATCACGTAAAAATCGGAGTCAGTAACTTTGCTGCGAGTAAGGCGTTCTATGTCAAGGTGCTTGCTCCGCTTGGTATCACGGTAGGCGCTGAGGGCGTGCCGACTTACGGCATCGAGTTTTGCGGTAAGGGTATTGCTTCCTTCATCCTGTTCCAGACCGAGGAAAAGCCAGCGCATCTGCACATCGCGTTCATCGCGGAAAATCACCTGCAGGTTGATGCGTTTTATCGTGCGGCTCTGGAAGCGGGTGCTAAGGATAATGGTGCGCCCGGCCTGCGTCCGAAATACCACGCGAACTACTACGCAGCTTTCGTCGTCGATCCCGATGGGCATAACATCGAAGCGGTTTGCCATACCCCTGGAGTCTGAACGGGTTTGGCGATTGACTTTCAACTAGTCCAAATCGGGATGTATTGGCGATGAAAAATTATCACGGCAGCTGCCATTGTGGTGCTGTGCGCTTCGAGGCCAGCATCGACTTATCGCGTGGTACGATGCGCTGCAACTGTTCGTTCTGTTTAAAGATTCGATGCTGGGCAGTGGTGGTCAAGCCGGAGTCTTTCAGGCTGATCGCCGGTGAAGCCGATTTGAGTGAGTATCAATTTGGAGCGAAGAACGAGCGCCACTTCTTTTGCAGGCACTGTGGCGTGCGGCCATTTGGGCTAGGTATGTCCCTGCGATTCGGGAAATTCTATGGCGTTAGTGTTAGCTGCCTGGATGATGCTTCCATCGACGAATTGGCAAATGCACCAATTACCTATATTGACGGTAGAAATGACAACTGGGAAACGCCGCCAGCAGAAACGCGGCATCTCTGAATCCCCTGCCGACCTTGACGGATTCTTTTGTGGAGACAAAACGAAAAAGGGCTGCACGATTTCTCATGCAGCCCTTTGGAATACGTTGGTAGGCCGTGTAGGGGTCGAACCTACGACCAACGGATTAAGAGAGCGATAGCTGACCATCGCTGCTATATGAATCAATGAATTAGCGATGCCCATCGTGAGTCTTGCAGCAAAATGTAGGGAACAGTCGCGCAAAAGTCACGCATATATCTTTCTGTGCTAAGTTGCGACTTCGCCTGACAGGGTTGAGAGATAGAATACGTTTACCGCGTGGTATTTCCAAAAGACACCTGTTATTGAGGTGGCATCAAATGTTGGTTGGTATTTGTTACTGTACTGCTTAGATTGTTAGTGTTTTGAACAGGCGCAACTGGCATCACCGCCATAAAGATCCAATCCGCGTAAGAGGTTTTATCAGCCAAACTGAGGAACTGCGTCTCGAAGTTGCCGATCTTGATCGGCTTGGCTTTGGATAAGCTGTAAATCCCGGCGATGCCATTGCCATCTATGGTCTTGACGATTCCCCACTGTTGGTTACCGGTCATTGGATCGAAATACAACTTGCGCAGATGACGACGTATGTTTGGATAGCGCGGATCCTTTAGCAAAGCGTCCAGTGTCGGTGGTGCAGGAGACTGACCAGCAGGCGTGGCGCTGGCATAGCTGATCAACGCGTGCCGAAACTCGCTGCCAATCGCCAATAATTCTTCCTCCGCAGCGCGTCGTTGCAGAATGGAACCCAGCTCCAATGTCGCGGCGGCAGCAACTCCAATGATCGCGATGGCGATCAGAAGCGTCAGGTAGGCAAAGCCACGCGATCTGTATGTCTGGCAGGTAAGGTGATGGGCAATGCGCATATTTTAGCGGTCTTTCTATAAACTGCCGAATGCCTTGCCATCGCGATTGCTGCCTTGCGCACCACTCTTGATATCGTACACGTTGCCTTTGAACTGATCGTCGGGTGGTACGATCACCCAAGTGGTGGAACTCTCGGTAATCGGATCGAACGGCATCGCACGCAGATAACGCTGATCGACCAGCTCATCCAGCGAATCTGGATACCGCCCTGTATCGCCATAAAACTTATCGATAGCGTCGCGCGTCGCATGCAGGTTTTCCGAGAGGATGGTTTCCTTCGACGCATCGATCGTCTGGAAATAACGTGGTACAGCCAGCGTCAACAACAGCGCAATGATCGCCAGCACCACCAGCAACTCGATCAGCGTAAAGCCACGCCTGGAACGAAGTTTGTGCATCGGCTTCACCATTTGTTATACGGCACGCCATTCAAGCCGACCTTGTTCGACGTCGAATACACGTCATAAATGTCATCGCCCTCTTGAGGATCGTTGGCTTCGCTGGCATAGCTGCGTTTGCCCCAGCTCGCGGCTTCCGGCTGATCGTAGTCGGGATTCATCGGATCGCGCGGAACGCGGCGCAGGAAATAGATTTTGTTGCGCTTCGGATCGCGCTGGTCCGGCACGCCATCGACGAGCACGTCGAGATCCTTCGGATAGCCGCTGCCGCCCAAGTCTCTCGGAATGCGCCCCTCGTTGACTGCGCGCTGATACGCATCGATGGCGTGGCGAATTTCTCGCAAGGCCGAGCGCAGTTCCTGCTCCTGGATGCGTTGGCGTGATACTTGCGCCACCGGCACTGCCAAAGTCGCCAATACGGCGAGAATCGCCAGCGTGACCAATAGCTCGATTAGCGTAAAGCCATTGTGCCGACTCTCATTGGTCACTTGCCGATACATGCTATTGCACCACCTGAATCGCCTGCGGCGTCGGCGGCGTCGCCGAAATGGCTGCACCATTCACACCCAGCGGCGCTACCGAAATCACCTGCACGCTGGTGCTACCGGTTGCAGCCAACGCCTTGAAGGTGACCGTTGCAAATACCGCGGAACCAGTAGCCCCGATGCCGCTGGCAGACGTATCCGAAATCACGATCTGCCCATTGCTGGTGATACGACTACTAAAACTGGTCGGCGAGCCGCCCTGTTGCAGGAATGGCCCCTCGGTGACGCCGACCACTTGTAGTTTCGTATTGTCGTAAGACAGCGTCAGCGGCACGCTATCGACTCCTTGGCTCGCCTGCATCATCAACTGCACGGCAATGTTATTACCGACGGTGACCTGGCTCGGGCTTTGCCACTGTAACTGTGCAATGCCGCTACCGGCAACGACACCGCCGCCGACTGGAATTTCACCCCCGGCAACCGGCGTGATGGGAACTGCCGCCTGTCCCGAATTCAATCCGCTAGCGTTGGCATTATTCGCGTTATTGGGATCGCTCAAACTGAATGGATTCGCACCGTTTGCATTGTTAATGCCATTTGCCCCGCTTGTGTTGGATGGCGTTGTGTTGACCGCCGGAGTCGAGTTGATAGTCGGCGTCACTGGCGAACTGGTGACAGGAATAGAAACCGAATCTGGACGATTACGCATGCTGGTTTCAGTGCCAGCAGGGAAGGTCGCCTCACTCGCATCCGGGCGCTGAATATTGCGGATCAAATGCGGTGTGATCGACAGCACGATTTCCGTCTTGGTGTCGTTGTCCGTGGTATTACCGAACAGACGCCCAAGTACCGGCATATCGCCAATACCGGGAATCTTGTTGCCGGAATGACTTTCCTGGTTATCGATCAACCCCGCCAACACATCGGTCTCGCCATTCTTCAAGCGCAATACAGTAGACGCGGTACGCGTACCGATCTCATAAGCTGAAGTCCCCGATTGCGTCGTCGTTTGACTGAGGATACTGCTCATCTCCAGCGTCACCTTGATACCGACTTCATCGTCCAGATAAATCGTCGGTTCGACATTGAGCGTCAAACCAATATCGATATAGTTGATCGACTGCGACACGAAACCGGTCGAAGTCGCTGTCGATGTGATGTTCGGCACACGTTCACCGATCAGGATTTTTGCCTTCTCGTGATTGCGCACGCGGATGCGCGGATTGGTCAACAGCTTCGCATCGGAATCCTGCAAGTTCGCGTTTGCCGTAGCCTGTCCAACAGTAACGCCCAGACTATTGCGGTTCTGATGCAGGAAGTCATGCAGCGACAAGGTGCTGGTCGAAGTCGATGGCGTCGTCGTGGTGGTTCCAGTCGCACCTGTGGTGCCGGTATTCGCGGCATTTGTGCCCAGTGGCAGCGGCGTCACGCTCAACGACGCGGGCCATTGGATGCCCAGGTTTTGCAACAGCGTGCGCTGTACTTCCAACACTTCCACTTCCAGCATCACCTCCGGTTCAGCCACGTCCTCCAGCGCAACCAGCTTCTCAGCGATCTTGATTGCCTCCGGCGTATCGCGCACAATTACCATGTTCAGTTTATCGTCGACGACGATATCGTGCGACTTGACGATGGTCTTCAAAGTGTTCGCCATCGTCTTGGCTTCGATATTGGTCAGGAAGAAGGTGCGCACCACCATTTCCTGATAGTCTTTTTGCTTGGCTGCCGTGTTCGGATAAATCAAGACCGTATTGCCATCCAATATCTGCTCTTCCAGTTGATTGGTCAGCAGTACGAAATGCACCGCCGATTCGATCGAACTGTTTTTGAGGAAGATTGATGTCTTCTGATCGGTTTTTACATCCTTGTCGAACAGGAAATTCAAGCCCGAGGTGCGTGAGATCACTTCAAAGATTTGCTTGATCGGCACATCCTTGAATTCAATCGAAATCTGCTTTTTGTACGCCTTCGCCAGCTGCGCTTCTGGCGTTGCCGCACTGAGCTTGTCATCGATACCGCGCTTCATGGTGAGTGCACGCACATTGTCAGGATTGACGGTCAACACGGCGGCAATCTTTTGTCGCGCACCGTCATAGTCCTTCTTCGCCAGGGCGGCATCGGCATCCTTGAGGAGATTGGCCTGGCGCGATTCACTGTCAAGGTTCGCCAATCCTTGTTGCGCTTTCTCGCTGGTCGCATCGATTGCCAACGCACGTTGATAGAGCTTGCGTGCGGCGTCATTCGCACCACCGGCTGCCAGGCGGTCGGCCTGCTCAATAAAGCTGTTTAACGCGTGTTCCCGCGTCTGCAAGTAGGCCTGCCGGTATTGCACGTCTTGCGGATCATGGGCCAGCGCTTCCTGGAACTTCGCCATGCCTTCCTCGACCTTACCTTGCGCAATCAAGTCCTTGCCATCGCGATAGGCTTGTTGCGCAGCGCAGCCTGTCATCAATATTGTCGCAATCAGGCTGATAGACAAGGTGGCGGCTCGTCGCAATAGCGGATGCGCGAATACCATAATACTTCCGGGAGAACGCATTACTCGTCTCCCCCAATCGATAGGGTTTGCATTTGATTCAACGGTAGATAAGTCAAAGTCATCGTCGGCGGTTTGATCGATTCGACGCGATAGGTTTGTTCGATGGTACTTTTTTCACGAACGATGATCGTATGTTCGCCTTCAGTCAGATAGACCTCCCACATGGCGTCCTCCAGCTTCTTGCCTATATAGGTAAAGGGCAGCGTTGGTGCAGCCGGTGGTGGCGGTGTAACAGGTTTTGGCGGCAGCGGAGGTGCGGGTACCCAACTTTGCGAACCGAACAACAGGCTGTCCTTACTGGCGGCACTGGCACCGCCGATCAATTCTTTACGTGCGTGCAACGCCAGGATTAGTGGTTCGCGTTTGGTCTTGCCTGCATGTGGGATGTTTTCCGCATCGCCGTTTTTTGCAGGAACGGCTTCGACAGCAATATTGGTAGGTGTTGCTTGTACGGTGTGCGTGGATTGCGTAACCGGTTTAGTCATGCGATCTTTGGGCGTAACGACAGCTTCGGCGACGCCGCTGTTTGGTGTCTTGTCCCCGAACAACGCCAACCAGCCAGCGCCGACCACCCCTAAGGCCATGATCAGGTGACGCGGCTTCATTGCTGCGTCTCCTCGTGCTGCACGATGTCGGCCACCGTGTTGGCAGGTAACTGCAGATCGGCACCATGATCGAGGTGCAAGGTAAAATGCAGTTTCGCGTCGATAGTCGGATTGCCCACCGTATCGCGCTTGAAATCTACCGCGTCGAGCGACGCAAATGGAATGCTCAACAATACCTGCTCACAGAATGGCCTGATGGCGGCATAGGTGCCCTTCACCGGCAAGGTGATCGTGTAGGTATGGAACTTTCCGCTTTTGTCGTAGCCGTATTTATACTCGGCTTGATTCAATGCTAAACCATGTTTTGCCGCAATCGCAAACAGGCTTTTGACTTGTTGCTCTGCATACCGCGATTCACCCAACACGTCATAGAATTGTTGCAGTCTTTGCTCATTGAGCGATGCCGGGGTGGCCACTACTGGCGCGACGGGATTGGACAATGATTTCTGTGCAGCCGATATGGCCATCTGGACGCGACGATTCTCTTGTTGCAGATGCGGCAGGAACCACGCCCATCCGCTGACACCTGCCGCCATGAATGCAATAGCGACGATGTTGGCAGCACCAAGACGTCCGAGCCGCAAGCGTAACCACAAGCCGACGCGCGCAATATTGATAGGTCTCATGGTGCCACCTCTACCCATTGCGCCTCAAACTGGAAACGCAGCGGCTTGTTGGGGTCTTGCTCGTCGATCTCGTGTTTTGTCAGGATGACGGTCTGAAAGAAGGTCTGCTTCTTTAATTGCTCGATATAGGCAATCATGTCGTCGCTGCTCTTGGTCTCGGCAACGCCTTTGACGATGCTGCGCTTGGCATCCGGTTCAAGTGAAAGCAACCCCACGGTCTTGGGAGTCGCGGCCTCGACCGCATCGAATACATCGCGCCACGGCAAATTCAATTGCGCAATGGTAGTATTGACGGCATTGGCTTGCGCTTCGTTGATGACAATTTTTTTTGGGGCGGGCTTGCCGGTATTGCGTTCGGCGAGTCTCAGATTTGTTCGTTGCAACACGGCGTTGTTGCGGTCGATATCCGACAGCGAATGCTGTGCATTGATACCGGCGGTGATACAGAGCGTCAGCCCGAGCAACAATGCCAACACAGTCCATGCATTGACGCGAGAGAAGCTGCGCCATGCGCGGCGCGGCGCGAAATCGATGGCGATGGTCTTCATAGGCACAGTGCGCTTTGCGCCATCGATTTTGCAGGTGATAGCGCGGCTTTGGTGGTATCTGTAAGCTTTACGTTGTCCAGATTGTGCAAAACGAAGCCGTTGGCACCTGCACTCGCTGTCCAATACTGTTGCTGGTTGCCCGTCAAATAGAGCTTTTCAGGTGAGGCAGTATTCATCTGCAACGCAACGCGCGCAAGCTGTTCTCGCAGCCATGGCAAGGCATGACCATCGGCGGGAATCGCCATTGTTCTGACTGCTTGAAATTCCCGTTTGATGGGCCCAGATAACGTACCGAGAATGCCCAAGGTCATGTTGTTGCCTTGGATAACACCAAACCACCCATCGTTGTGCAGTGCTTGGCGATGCTTGTTCCATGCTGCAACGAAATACGGTTGTACTGCATACAGATATAAATGATGATCCGTCGCGATTTGTTGTAGCTCGTTGATGAGTGTCTTCGGCAGAGCGCAGGCGAGAAATGCTCCTGTGGTTTGCCAGTCGGCCTCGATCTGCCAGTCGCTTGGCGCGTCACCAAAGAGGGAGTGGAAACGCATGGCTGCCGCTGCCTGCAAATCCTGCATGCGGCTGACATTCTGTGGTGGCGTGACGAGAAACAGTCGCGCCAAGCTATCGTCGAGGATGACATGCAAGGGGAGTTGACGATAGTTGGCGTTGTCGAGCGCGTCTGAGCATAGCTTGCTTAAGTTTGGTGGTTGATGCGCGATATCGTCAGCAAGCGCAAGCTCTGCCAGTACTGTAGTTTGTGCACGTGGGCCCGCGCCGCGCACCATGATCGCCATTGCATCGCGTGTCAAACCGATCTGTATTCGCGCGCCAAACAAGCCCGTGATGATATTACGCATGCAGGGTCACCCGCTTGATTTCCGCCAGTGTGGTATCGCCGCTCTTGACCAAATCGAGCGCCGCCTCGCGCAGGCTGCGTGTGCCATTGTTGCGCGCGGCTTCCTTGATGTGGCGGATCGGGCGTTTCTCCACCACCATTTCGCGGATTTCGTCTGTCAGGGTCAGAATTTCCGCAATCGCACGTCGCCCTTTGTAGCCAGTGCCACGGCAATCGCCGCAACCGGCGCCGTGCTTGAAGCGATAATGTTTTACGTCCTCGCGATCCAGATACACGCGCGCCAGTTCTGCGTCGGAGGGAATATATTCCACTGCGCAACGCGGGCAATTCAGGCGGATCAGGCGCTGTGCCCAGATGCCATTCAAGGCCGAGACGAAGGCGTAGGGGTCGATACCCATATGGGTAAAACGACCAAAGACGTCGAACACATTATTGGCATGCACCGTGGTCAGGACCAAATGGCCTGTCAGTGCCGATTGCACGGCGATTTCAGCGGTTTCGCGGTCGCGGATTTCGCCGACCATGATCTTGTCTGGGTCATGTCGCAGGATCGAGCGCAAACCCTTGGCAAAGGTAAGGCCTTTCTTCTCGTTCACCGGAATTTGCAGGATGCCGGGTAATTGATATTCGACCGGGTCTTCAATGGTGATGATCTTGTCGCGACCGTTATGGATTTCAGTCAGCGCGGCATACAAGGTCGTGGTTTTGCCAGAGCCGGTCGGGCCGGTCACCAGCAGCATGCCATAGGCTTCTTCGGCGAGGCTACGCAAGGTCACCAATGATGCATCGTCGAAACCCAGGGCTTCGAGCGTCAGCGAGCCATATGCTTCGATCATGGCGCGCTTGTCGAGAATACGGATCACCGCATCTTCGCCGTGGATGCTGGGCATGATGGAGACGCGCAAGTCGATTTCTCTGTGATTGGCTTCGACGCGGAAGCTACCGTCTTGTGGGATGCGGCGTTCGGCAATGTCGAGTTCGGCTAACACCTTTAAGCGCGAGATCACTTGCTCGGCAGTGTCGATGCCATTGACCGATGTTGCATGGTCGAGCAC
>Ga0116226_10006732_pt1 | contig 10337 bp, 11 predicted proteins | sample S1TSphfallax_FD_89692 | JGI IMG/M metagenome (GOLD analysis project Ga0116226, IMG submission 89692) | Host-associated microbial communities from peat moss isolated from Minnesota, USA - S1T2_Fa - Sphagnum fallax MG | ecosystem: Host-associated > Plants > Peat moss > Unclassified | place: USA...
CGCCTTCAGCGCTGCCCACGGGATCACCGCTGCCACCCGTCTCGCGACGCGTGGGCCTCGCGGCTCTCACCGCCTACGCGCTCGGGCTGCTGATTCTGCCCTCTTGGAGCGGGTTATCGCTCCGCACCCGATTATTCAATGCCTTCTATCGCGCGGGCGCGCTGGTATTCGGCGGCGGCCATGTCGTGTTGCCGCTGTTGAGCAATGCCTTCGTCGGGACGGGATGGGTCTCCAACGATTCCTTTCTCGCAGGCTACGGCGCCGCTCAAGCTCTTCCCGGACCTCTGTTCACGTTCGCCGCTTTCTTGGGGGCCGTGGCCGTCCCCTCGCCGCCGGGCATCATCGGAGCTTCTCTCGGCATCGTCGGGATATTTCTTCCCGGCATGCTGGTATTGCTCGGTGCGTTGCCTTTCTGGGAAGCGATCCGTCGCCAGGAGGCCGCACAAGCCAGCCTGCGCGGTGTCAACGCCGCGGTGGTGGGGCTGTTGGGCGCGGCGCTGTACAACCCCCTCTGGACCGGGTCGGTCAAATCTGCCGTCGACTTCGCCATCGTTCTCGGTGGCTTCGTCTTGCTGACCGCTTGGCGTACCCCACCCGTGGTCGTGGTCATTCTCGGGGCTCTCGCCGGGCTACTTTGCAATACAAAGCTGATCGCTCTATAGTGCTCTCCTTTGCAGGGAGAGCCGTATGCGCGTCGTTGTCATCGTGGGGATGCTGGTCTTGGGTGCGGCGGCGCAAGCCTCCGATCTGGACCTGACCGCTTATCGCGGCAAGGTCGTCTACCTGGATTTCTGGGCCTCGTGGTGTGGTCCCTGCAAGCAATCATTTCCTTGGTTGGACGCGCTCGTTCGTGACTATGGATCCCAGAACTTCGTCGTCATCGGCGTCAACGTCGACAAGAGTCGAGATCGTGCGGAACGCTTCTTGAACGAGACGCCCGCCGACTTCTCGATCGTGTACGACCCGAAGGGCGAACTCGCCAGCACTTACAAAGTCGTCGGCATGCCGAGCGGCGTGCTGATCGACCGCACGGGTCACGTGCGTTTTCAACATGCCGGATTTTCGGAAAAGGAGAAGGGATTTTATGAAGAACAAGTCAAGACGTTGCTTGCTGAAAAGACACCGTGAACGCCTCGAGCCTGCGCGCCTCGAGATGCCGATGAAGCCGGTCTTTCGACGGTTCATCGGAGTGCTCGTCCTTGGACTGGGCGTCGTCGGAGGGGGCGGTTGCTCGAGCCTCGGCGCCAAACCATGGGATCACGACCTGTTGGCGGAGCGAGCGATGCAAGTCGGCGGATATCCGATCGAAGCCGGCATGGACGATCACATTTACTTCAGCAAAGAGGCATCGAGCGGAGGTCGCAGCTTCGCTGGTGGGGGCTGCGGTTGTAATTGAAATCGCCGACCGCCACTTCCTCCGGGTTGCGACGTGCATTGGCGGCGGCCGCGGCGGGCCTGCTGGCGAGTGCGCACGCCGAAGCACAAGACACCTCGGCGGATGTGCCCACGACGACGGTGGATTCCGCGCTCCTCATTTACCATGAGGTGAACCGGGTCCAGGCCATTGAGCCGGAGATGAACGTGCGTCATCAGATCGACGAGGACAGCGCGTTCAATTTTGGGATCACCGCCGACTCGCTCACGGGAGCCACGCCTCTCGGCGCGGTTCCCTCGAGCCAGTCCCAAACCTATATCCGTCCGTACAAGGTGATTCCGCTCGGCACCCCGGTGACCGTCACGACGGCCTCAGGCGGATCGACGGTCTCACTCGTACCGCCGGCCACCGGAGCCAAGACTCGAACCCTTGCGACGGTCTTGAACCTGGGCGCTGGGCTCGACACTCGTCCCTATCGACTGGCATTGCCTGCGACATTGCGCTGGGTCGAGCTCGACTTTCCCAGCATCATCGACCTGAAAAACACCAAGCTCGCCGGATCCGTTCCGAGCTGCCACGTGGAGCGCGTCGCAGTCGATCTGTTGGATCGCTCGGCCCGCAACACCGTCATTGCCCGCCATACGGCAGACTCGAAGCGCACGTTGTTCATCACCGAAGGTGTCCTACCGTATCTGTCGGTCCACGACGCCTCGGTTCTCGCGACCGAATTGCACTCCCGCGGCTCGCACCGATCCTGGATTCAAGACTTTGACAATGCCGGCAAGCGCCGGCTGCCGCGCGGCTGGGATGCCAAGCTCGCGGCCGCACCGTTTCTGTTCGAGGTCGAGGACTGGTTCGAGTTCTTTGAACGTTACGGATGGCGGGCCTCTCGAGTCATAACGAACTTCGACGAATCGCAACGCATCAAACGCTCCTATCCACTCGATTTTCCGTTCGGCCTGATTTTGCGGGCATTGCCGAGGGCGATGCGAGAAAAGATCTTGAGTCTGAGCGGCGCTGTGTTGATGCAGCCGGTGAGAGCACCATCCACGACCTCACCGTAATTCGATGCGGCGAAGTGCTCGCGGCCTTCGCGATGGTCTACAGCCTCATTGCGTGGCATGCCGCGCGCAAGCCGATGCGCCCCAGTGACAGTGGGCCAGACGCCCCACCCTCGGTCGCTCCACCCCCGGTCACCCTCCTGAAGCCCTTGTGCGGGGCGGAGTCGGAAACCTATGACTGCCTGCGTTCGTTCTGCAATCAGCACTATCCCACGTTCCAAATCGTGTTTGGCGTTGCCGACGCGGATGACCCTGCCGTGGCGGTGGTCACCCGGTTACAGAGCGAATTTCCCGCCCTCGCCGTCGACCTGTGCGTCGACCGTCGACAACATGGCAGTAACCGCAAGGTTGGCAATCTCATCAATATGATGCCGCTGGCGGCGCATGGCATTCTGGTACTTGCGGACAGTGACATCAGCGTCGCGCCCGACTATCTTGCCCATGTGGTCGCCCCGTTGATGGATCGTCGGGTTGGCATCGTCACCTGTATCTATCGCGGCCGCCCGAGGCAAGGATTCTGGTCGCTGTTGGGGTCCCTGTTCATCAACGATTGGTTCCTGCCCTCGGTCCGCGTCGCGGCATGGGGCGGTTCGCGCGCTTTTGCGTTCGGTGCCACGATCGCAATCCGGCGCGAGGTGCTGTCCTTGATCGGCGGGTTTCAATCGATGGCGGATCACCTGGCGGATGACTATCGATTGGGTGAACTGACCCGCGCGGCGGGGTTGCGCACCGTACTCTCGCCTGTGGTGGTCGAGACCGTCGTCGCCGAAACCACGTTCCGGAAACTCATGCGCCATGAACTGCGCTGGCTCTGCACCATCCGTGCGGTGAACCCACTCGGGTTCTGCTTCATGTTTCTGACCTTCACCGTCCCAATCACCGCGCTGGGCTGCGTATTGGCCGACGGCTCACCGGCCACCCTCGGCATGCTCACGCTCGCCACCGCAGCCCGATCGCTGCTCCACGTACGGATGCGAAAGCCTGAGACGCCATTGACGCAGCTGTTGCTGCTGCCACTGCGGGACCTGCTCAGTTTGGCACTGTGGTGTTTGAGTTTCGTTACGCGTCGCGTGCACTGGCGGGGTTCGCACCTCGATATCGCCCGCGACGGTTCCGTGCGCTTGGTCGAGAGTGTCTAGCCATGCCGAATGAGGTGGGTTCCGACGTTTGGTCCGATTGGTTGTTGCATCAGCGGCACGCCGATGACCCCACCTATGGTCGGGTCGTGCAGAGCATCGTCGAAGGCTATGCCGACCGGGTATTGGATGGCGCGAAGCTGGGCGCCGGCATGACTCTCGTCGACGTGGGTGCCGGAGAAGGCTTGGTGGCATTCCGCGCGATCGATCGCATCGGTCCCTCGCTCCGTGTCATCCTCACGGATGTATCGGCGCCCATGCTGCGATACGCGGAATCCCTGGCGGTGCACCGCAACGTGCGCGCGCAATGCACGTTCCTCGAATGCTCGGCAGAAAGCCTCTCCGGAATCGCCGCTGCGTCGGTCGATGTCGTGACGACCCGTGCGGCGCTCGCCTATGTGAACGACAAGCGGACGGCCTTCGCGGAATGTTTTCGAATTCTCAAGCCGGGTGGTCGCTTATCGATCACTGAGCCCATTCTGCAAGACGAGGCTTTCTACGCGCGAGCGTTACGCAGACGCGTCGAGGATCCCTCCCTGCCCGCGGATCGATTCATCACGCTGTTGCAGCGCTGGAAGGGAGCTCAATTCCCCGATACCGAGGAGGCCTGCGCCAAAAGCCCGATCGCCAATTACTCCGAACGCGACTTGCTCAATCTGGTGCGTGGCGCGGGATTCGTGGAGATTCATCTCCAGCTGCACATCGACGTCACACCTTCTCCGGTCACCTCATGGGAGGTCTTCTTGGGAATTTCGCCGCATCCGTTGGCTCCCTCGCTGAAACAAATTCTCGACCAGCGCTTCACCAGCGAAGAACGTCAGTTCTTCGAGCAGATCGTCCGACCGACGGTGGAGTCCGGCAAGAATGTCACGACCGAACGCGCCGTGTATCTACAAGCGCAAAAGCCGCACCATGGAACCTGAGGCTCGCTATCGTTCGGGCTATGCTCTGTTCGGGCTGGGCAGAATGTGGCCCAATCGCGGCAAGTCGTGATTCGCCCCCCGCTGCTGCTCGTCGCGGTTCTCTCGTTGCCATCGATCAGCGCATGGGCGGGTGATGGCCCACTCGGAATCGACTCGGAATTGCCCTTGGACACGAGCGGAATATGGGCGCGCCGCTATCAGACCGGTCTCGAGACTGGTGTGATCGCCGTCGAGGTCGCCGGAGCTCTCTGGCTTGGTAACGATGACAAGCTCGGCCACACATTCTGGCAGGACATTGATTCCACCGCACTATCGGGCGTGACCGCGCAATTGCTGAAATATGCGGTCAGTCGGCCTCGACCGTATCAGGGCGATGACCCAAATGCCTTCTTCAAGGGCAGCCACCACCAAAGCTTTCCCAGCGGCGAGGTCACGCTTCAAGCCGCATTCGTCACTCCGTTGATCGTAAACTACTACCAAGAAGATCCCTGGGTGTGGACGCTCGAGGCTCTACCGGTCTACGACGCGATCGCAAGGCTGAAAAGCCAGGCGCATTGGCAGACCGATGTAATCGCCGGAGGCCTGCTCGGCACCGCGTTCGGCTACTGGGCGACCACCCGCGCGACACCGATTTCGGTCCAAATCCTGCCCCGCGGGATCTCAGTCGGGTTCAGGACGCGATTCTGACCCGGGGGTTCTGACCTTGTCAGGCGGTCGGACTATCTCGAGGCGCGTCGACGCCGGGTCTGGTCGGTCTCGGTCGCGTGGACGCCGTCCAAGTCGAAGCGCTGGAGTCTTCCGGTCAAATCGAGGGCCGATTGTGACAGCGCCTCGGTCGCTTCGGTCGATGCCTCAACCATGGAGTTGTTCTGGCGGGTCAGCGCGTCGAGTTCGGTCAGGGCTCCCTCGACCGCTCGAATCTCGCCCGACTGAGCGATGGCATTGCTGTCGATTTCACGAACCATGGAGTTGATTTCGTCGACCTGGGTCGCGATCCGCTCGAGCGCCTTGCCGGTCGCGCCAACCAACGCCGTGCCGTTACCGACTTGTTCGCTCGAACGCAAGATCAGCGTCTTGATCTGCTTGGCGGCGTCGGAGCTGCGCGAGGCCAGATTACGGACCTCGGCGGCGACCACCGCAAAGCCAAGTCCCTGATCGCCAGCGCGCGCCGCCTCGACCGCGGCGTTCAGAGCGAGCAGGTTGGTCTGAAAGGCGATGTCGTCGATGACGCCGATGATCTGCTGGATCTGTTTCGAGGAGTCCTCGATGGTGCTCATCGCCTCGATGGCCTGGCGTACCACCAACGCCGACGTCTGCGCCGCATCGCGCGCGGCATCCACGGTGACTCGCGTGGTCGAGGCGGCACGCGCCGTCTCTTCAATCCCTCGAGTCACGCGGCCGAGGGCCTCGGTGGTCGTCGCCAGCCGTGACGCCTGCTGCCGGGTCCGATCCGAGAGCTTCGAGATGTCGGCGCGAATCGACTCGGTGCCGGTTTGAACGGTATGTGCTCCGCCGGCGATGGCGGCCATCGTCTCGGCGAGCGATTGCATCGCGATATTGAAGTCGCAACGCAATTTTTCATACTGCGCCGGGAAAACACTCTCGATCCGGTGACGCAACTTCCCGGCTGACAGCTGATCGAGTCCGGTGCCCAGGATCTCCACGGTGCACTGCTGTTCGGTCGCGGCCGCGACCCGCTCTTTTAATTCGCGCCGTTCGCGCGCATCGCGTTCTTGCTGGGCCCGGGTGTTGGCCGCTTCGAGTTCGAGCCGAGCGGCTTCGATACGCGTATTTTCCGCCTCGGTGCGCGCCTTCGCCCGGCTGGTCTCCTGATGCTTGCGCAGTACTTGCGCCAATTGACCAATGTCGTCACGACGCTGAGTGAAGCCGATCTCCATGCTGAAATCGCCTTCGGCCAAGCGCTCGGCGGATCGACGCAAGACGTCGAGCGGCTGGAACATGCGCCGTGCAAAAAACACCGATGCGGCCACGGCGGCGGCGGTTACCAGTAGAGTTACCAGCGCACATGTCAGGAGCAGGGACCTGATGCCGGCGAAGAAATCGGATTTCGGCACCCCGACGAACAAGGCACCGATGACGGCGCCGGCGGCATCACGGATCGGTTCGTAAGCGGCCAGATAGGGCTCACCCAAGATGGTCGCCTCGCCGTGATACGGGAGGGCCCGCACCAGGACCTGGTCATAAGCCGGTCCAGGCGCGAGTTTGCTGCCGACGGCGCGCGACCCGTCCGGCTTCTTGACATTGGTGGCAATACGTTCATCGCCCAAGAATATCGTCGCCGCTCCACCCACCAAGGTCTGAATCTTGTCGACCGAATCAAAATCACCATTCAGAAGATGCGAGCCCACATACAGCTTCCCGTCGGCCACATGAAAGTCGGTCCCGTAGCCATGCAGAACCTCCCAACCAACCCGCATATTGGCTTGCTGTCGATCGATGCAGATCTGTTCGGCATAGCGATCGAGCGCCAGACCCACGTTCAAACAGAGCGTGACGCTCAGGCAAACAATGACGGCAATCACCAAGGCCACCACTTTCTGTGGAAGCGTCCATGCTTCGATGCGGGTGGCTATGGCCATACTGTCCGGCGTTTCCTCCGATGATTTGAGCCTTATCGGCGCGCCGCGCGTATTCTTGAGCCGTCCGATTCGGCCGTTAGCCGTCGGATTCGATCGGCAGGCCTTTGACGACTGACTCACCCACGCCACGCGCCGTCGCATCCTTGAGCACTTGCTCGAGGACGGCAAGATAGTCCACATAGCGCTTGCGCCCGAGCGCCGTGACCCGGATGCTCGTTTGGCGCCGGTTCTGATCCGAGACTTTGCTGACCGCGACCAACTTGGCCTCGGCCAACACCTGTAAATGCCGGTTGAGATTGCCATCCGTGAGCGCGCAGAACGCCTTCAGTTCGTTGAAGGACAAGCCTTTCGGATGGGTGACCAGCGAGGTCATCATGCTGAGCCGCGCGCGTTCGTGAATGACCCGGTCGAGTCCGTCGTAGGCGTAACGGGAGTCCGTCGCGCGGGGATCAATCTTTCTCAACACACACCTGCAATACCGTGGCAACCAACAACTGACCCACTCCAAACGGCACGCCCATCGCCCACGGGAGAAAGCCTTTCTGCCCACTGCATAGAATCAGGCTGCCCAATCCCGCCGCCAGATACCAAACGCCCACCGCGAACATGGGCCGCGGCAGAAAGCGGCAGGAGGCGAAAATACCCAAACTGAACACGATCTCCCACAGGCCGGGCAACAGCCAACCCTCGTTCGGCATCATCCTGACGAACACAGCGGTCAGCAGACCTCCCACCGCAAGTGCGGGCACGAACTGTTCGACCGCGGCGTGCAGCATCTCCGGCGCGAATTCGACATGCACCCGGCGGGATCGTCGGAAGGTGTCAATGGCAGACAGCGCCAGGCAAAGGATGGCCGTCGATATCCAAATGATGAGACTGGCGGTCAAATCGCTCTGCACACCGGCATACCAGGCGCTCTGCGCGGCCGCCACGGCCAAGGCGAGCACGCCGCTGAACGCAATGGAACGGGGTCCGTAGCCTCGAAACAGCGTGCCACGGGCGACTTGATGCCGTATGTGCTTGATTTCAGACAGCGCCTGTCGAAGGTCGTCCATCGTCTTCTCCGCAACTCTGTTACACAAAGTATGCCCAAAATCGTACACTGCGCGCCGGGACGCGTCGAGTACAAAAGTCATTATCATCAAGGGATTTCGCTCATGATCACCGGATTTCGTCCAGCGCCAGCCCGGCGGCGGCTCGCGATGCTCGGACTCGTCACGCTCGGGGGCATCCCCGGGACGGTTTACGCGCAAGAACCGCTCAGCGTTCAAAGCGTCCTCGAGGACACCAAGCTGTATTTCACGGCACCCATACGCTGGGATGCCGAGGATTGGGCCTATTTTGGCGGGGCCCTCGTGGTCATTGCCGGATCGCATCAATTCGATAAGCGCGTGCGCAATCATTTCGAGTCAGGACCTGAAGACGGCCTGAATGGCGGCAAGGACAAGAATAGCTTGCGCGATGCGCTGCCCACACTCGCGATCATCGGCGGAACGGGATTCTTCGCCGGCTTCTACCGCGACTCCGACGGCTATCGCGAAACCGTCTCGCTGCTCGAGGCGGCCGTATTCAGCGGGGTGACCGCGGAAGCTCTAGGCTATGCGGTAGGCCGGGAGCGCCCCGACGCAACCTCCTCGCCAAACCGATGGCGGGCCGGCGGCGACTCCTTCCCATCCTTGCATACGAGCGCCGCCTTTGCTGTCGGGACGGTCTTCGCCGAATCCGGCAATGACGACTATCGGTGGCTGCGCCGCCTGATCGGCTACGGTGTCGCGGGCGCAACCGCCTACGTTCGCGTGAAAGAAAACGACCATTGGGTCTCCGATACCGTGGCTGGAGCGGCTCTCGGCATTGCGACCGCACGCTTCGTGCTGAACCGGCAGGGTAAGGAAGATCTGACCGCGCTTCAGTTCACGCCGCTGAAGAACGGTTGGATGATCTCCTGTTCGATGCATACTCACTGAAGGAAACCCGGGAGGCACACGCCCCAGTGAGACGTCCATCATTCCCTCACGCGCTGTCGCGACGTGACCTCATCAAGCTTGCCGGGTATACCGGCATCGCGGCACTATCTCCGACGAATTCATACCCAGCCAGGGTCGACACGACACCGGACTACTCGATCGACATTGCTCCGCTCACGCTCGATCTCTCCCCGCACCATCGATTGAAGACCACCGGCTACAATGGGCAGGTTCCCGGACCGCTATTACGCCTGCCGGAAGATCAACCGGTCACGATCTCGGTGACCAACCACACCAACCGGTCTGAGGTGGTTCACTGGCACGGCTTGTTCACCCCCGCCAACGTCGACGGGGCGATGGAGGAAGGCACGCCGCCCATCGCGCCGGGGACGACCGCTCGCTACACGTTCAAACCCAGCCCGTCGGGCTTTCGCTGGTATCACACCCATACCATGGCGATGAACGATCTGACGCTGGCTCAGTACAGCGGCCAACACGGCTTCCTGATGATCGAACCTCGGGACGACCCGGCACGATACGATCAGGAGTTCTTCCTCGCTCTGCATGATTGGGACGGCCGGTTGCTCGCGAGCGATGATGGCGCGATGAACCCCTCCTATGCGGTTGCCACGATCAATGCCAAAGCGATGGGTTTCGGCGAACCGCTGCGCGTGAAGCAGGGACAACGCGTGCTGTTGCACCTGTTGAATTCGAGCCCCACCGAGGTGCACTGGATTGCGCTCGCCGGTCATCGCCTGCGGGTGGTGGCGCTCGATGGAAATCCGGTGCCCACGTCACGGAGCGTGCCGATGGTCAGGCTCGCACCGGCCGAGCGAGTCTGCGCCGTCGTGGAGATGGACAATCCCGGTATTTGGGTGCTCGGCGAAGTTCGCAAGCATGTTCAGGCGCTCGGCATGGCCGTGGCGGTCGAATATGAACATCCACGGGGCCCGGCGCGCTGGGAACAACCTTCCGACCTTGTCTGGAACTACGAGCAATTTGCCGCGACCACCCCCGCCGACGCATCCAATCACCAGCCCATCATCGTGCCGCTGGTGTTCGAGTCGAAATTTCGCGGCCATGGAGCCATGGAAGGTTGGACGATCAATGGCAATTCGTATCCGGATGCCCATATCGAGCCGCTCATCCACGGTCGGCGCTACCGATTGCAATTCATCAATCGCAGCATCGACGCTCATCCCGTGCATCTGCACCGGCATAGCTTCGAGCTTCTCAGTTTGGGCACGCCCCTCGACCGATCCGCCGCGACCGCCGCAG
>Ga0116226_10006734_pt1 | contig 10336 bp, 8 predicted proteins | sample S1TSphfallax_FD_89692 | JGI IMG/M metagenome (GOLD analysis project Ga0116226, IMG submission 89692) | Host-associated microbial communities from peat moss isolated from Minnesota, USA - S1T2_Fa - Sphagnum fallax MG | ecosystem: Host-associated > Plants > Peat moss > Unclassified | place: USA...
CAATGGTAGGCGAGCAAGCGGTTGACCATGTGCTGCTAGCGCGGATCGATCCGAGCCACTTCCGCTTCGCGGTTCGCAACGCATCAAACGGCGACAAGGACCTGGACCAGTGGATGTCGCAGCTAGGCGCGGCTCTTGTCGTCAACGGCAGCTACTATGCACTGAACGGCAAGCCTGACACGCCTTTCCTAAGCGACGGCGCGCGGCTCGGGCCAGAGAGTTATGACGCGAGAGCAGGGGCATTTGTCGCCTCGCCCTCATTTACCGGCATTCGAAATCTCGATCACACGGATTGGCGGGCGGCATTCCGAGGGGCCGTCGATGCGATGGTTTCCTACCCCCTGCTGGTAGCGGATGGAAAGACGGGGGTAGCACGCCCAAGTCGCTGGCTTGCCAACCGTAGCTTCGTAGGACAGGACGCCGAAGGCCGAATCATTATTGGCACTACCACGGACGCGTTCTTCACGCTCGACCGCTTCGCCCATTTTCTCCTGCACTCGCCTCTTGGCCTTACTCTCGCGCTGAATCTCGACGGCGGTCCGGTTGCGAGCCAAGGTATCATGCTGAACGGCTTCAACCGCCGGACCTACGGTCGGTGGGAGGCGCAGGTCGAAGGCAGCAGTGCGAAGTTGTTAAGTTGGCCTTACGGGACAGTTGCCATGCCTGTCGTGTTGGCGGTGTTTCCGAAGTAGGAGAGGTTCGCCAAGGATCAGTCCGGTCTCCGCCGGCATGGGCAGCGCATATCTCAAGAGATATGCATCAGTACAAAATCTGCCCTTAGCATTCAGCGAGGGGGGGTTTTTTGGCAGCCATCGACCATCCTGGAAGCGCCCAAAGAAAGGCGAGGCTCGAAAGCCAGATGTCACGGGCGCCGGAAGACTTAGCAAGTGCTGCATATCGTCGCGTGTGCAGGATGTCGAAAATCAATAGGGTCCCGCCTGGACGAAGCACGCGAAACGCTTCTTCGATTGCTCGGCATCTCCCGGCAGCAGACGGTATATTATGAAGAGCCGTCATCGACACCACCACATCGAACGTGCCATCTGCGAAGGGTAGTTTCGTGGCGTCGCCTGTCTCGAATGATATCCGCGCCCCGACCCCCGCCGCCTCCGCATTAGCGCGGGCGGCCTCCGGCCTATTGCCGGCCAAGTCGCGACTGCGCCATAGATCGATGCCGACAATTCGTCCTGCAGGCGCTCGCTGCGCGGCTGCTATGGTCGCCAGACCGCGCCCGCACCCAACGTCTAGAACGGCCTCATCGCCGCGCCAGGGATGACGATCAAGAAGCGCACGAACCGTGCGGCGCTTGCCTACGCGGCTTGACCAAACCATCCACGCCGCCGTCGCGAGCAATGCGGCGGAAGGCTGCCAGAATAGGCTGGGACGGACGCCGAATTTGTGAGGAACGCTGTGCGAGACGAATGCCAAAACCGCAAGCAATGCGCCGCCAATGGCGAGGCCACGCATCACACCAGGTGCATCCTGTCCATAGTCTGGCCTCTGCATCGCTTGCCCGGTTCCCAGTCACATTTCGATTGGGACACCGTAATGGCAAAGCCGGTGGCGGCGAAAGTCTACTCGGCCAGAAACCCGAGCGGCGGATGTGACGACGATGCGGAATCGCAGCTCCAACCGAGCAGAAATCAAGACTTTCGGTCCGATTTTCCGGCAAGCGATTTCAAGGCGTTGCACGCCCCAAAAGATACGACCGAAATAGACCCCGTTTTCGGGAAGTATGACTGGCGCCGCTTGGTGGGTGTTGCCGCATGGCGGGCCTTTCTCCAAAGATCGGTTTTTCCAAAAGATACGGCCATAAGCGGAGCCAGCCAACGGCAGGGTCCTCTCGTTGTCTGGCCAAATCCTGCCGGTCCACTTCCGGCCAATTGCGGAACGTCAGGCTGAGGCATTGCCATAGCGTAACAGGCGCGCGGTGTCAGCAAGTGAGCGGCGCCCATATTAAAATCTGAGCGCGACGCACATTGATTCCCCGGAATCTTAACACTAGGGGATCAAAGGGGCTCGCCCCTTTGCGGGTCTGGGCAGAGCCCAGCCTTGCTTATTTCGTTAAGCGTGTTCGCTGACCAGACGATCGTCGGATTCTAGATAATGACCATCGTCGGATCGTTGTAGAAGCATTATGTATGACTAACGACAGGTTACATAACACGTTCAGCGGGCCGCCTCGGCGGCAATATGTCCAGCAAAGCTGGTGATGAAAGTTTTCAGGCCAGTGAGGTCCGAAAGTTCGCTGAATTCGCCCGTGTTCGCGGCCGTGCGGGGCGAGGCTATGATGGTTGCGGTGGTGTAGAGCCGTTCATGGGCCAGTTTGCGGCAGAGGATATTGTAGCGTTCGAGGTAGGACGCGCCTTGAAAATCCGGCGAGACCGGGAAGTGGGGCGATCTATCCCGTATCGGCGTGCGGGACCTTGGCGCGTCTTCCACCAGCATCAGCCAGCCGACAAAGGGGCGTGGGGCTTCGCCGAAGGCGCCTTCGCGGAAGGCGGTCCATAGATCGACCGCGGTGCCGAGGGCTTCCTCGCTGCGATTGTTGAAATTGTTGCCGAAGGAGGGACCGACCTGGGATTTCAGTTCCAGGGCGGCGACCAGGCGGTTCTGGTTGATGATCAGAAGATCCCACAGCTTCGTCGGGCGGAAATAGCCGGGGAGCGTGAGCACGCGCCGGCCCGTCATCATGTGCGCGTCGGTGAGGCCGTTGGCGCGGATGACATCGTGGATGAGGGCGATGAAACCATCCATGTTTTTGCCAGCGGTGACGCCGCCGCGTTCGCCGCGATCTGTGGTTCCGAGCGCCCGTTGCCGGGCGACGGCGGCGGCGCGATTGCCCCAGAATAGTTTGATCGCTTCGCGGACTTTGGTTTCGTAGTCGGCGAGGTCAAGCGGCATCGGCGATTTTGGCGAGGGGCAGGAGGGCTTGCTGCTCGGGCGCGGTTAACTGGTAGAGGGTGGCGGTGGCCGCGTTGCAAGCGACGATATCACGCGCCTCGGCGGCGCAAGCGAGTTGCAGCCTTAGGGTTTCCGGCACGTCCCGCCAATAAGGCAGGCGGAGGCGGCGGAGATATTGGGCCTGGAAGCGGAGATAGCCGCCGCGCATTTTGGTGGAATAGAGGCCGATGAAGATGCGGGTGACGTTGGACATGAGGACGGCCTGGAGAGCGCGCAGATCCCATTCGGACGAGGTGATGAAATAGAGGTTGTGATGGGGGTAGAGATCGCCGGGTTCGTAGACGATGTGGGCGTCGCCTTTGATATCGGGGATGAGGAGCTTGGGGATTTTGGCGAGCTCCGGGTAGATGCGGTCGATGGTGCGGTACCAGGCGTTGGGGTTTTTCTTGGAGACGTGACGGGCCTTGATGGCGGCGCCGTGTTTCGCGAGGTAGGCGGCGAGTTTTGGGTAGGCCTGGAGGGGCACCAGTTTGCCGTCGGGGCCGAAGGGGTTGATGACGCCGAGGCCGCGCCAGGCGACCGTGCCGGTGAGAATGTCGCGGGTCATCGCAATGGGGAGTTTGCGGTCGGGCTCGACGTCCAGCGCCTCGAAGGGGGCGATGAAGACTTCGTCGGCGCCAGTGGCGACGCCGATGCCGACTTTGCAGCCGGTTTCCTCCAGGGTTGGGTAATCCGCCTCGATGCGGCGGACGACGGCCAGGTGGTCGGAGGCGCTGAGCATCCAGGGCTCGGCGCTGGTTGCGACGTTGGGAAATTCGCTGACGCCCCTGCCCTTCGCAAGGTTTAGCGCGACCATGGTTTTGGCCAGCGCGCGCAGGGTGGCGGTATCGATGCTGGGGCGGTGGGCGACGCGGGTTGGGCCTGATGGCTCGCGGGCGATGACGATGATGGCGGGGTAGGCGATGACGTCGGAAAGGAAGGCGTCCGTGTCGACCATGTCGACGAAGTGCCGGAGGTGGAAATGGTCGGCGACGAAACGACGGAGTGGGCCGCCGTAGCGGTTTTTCATCCAGCGGTCGGCGCAGATGAAGGCCATGGCGCCGCCGGGGGCGAGGAGCGAGAGGGAGCGCTCGATGAAGGGGACGTAGATGTCGGCGCGGTCGTAGATGGTGGGATAGCGGCGGCGGTATTCGGCCATCAGGATGGGCGGAATCATTTCCTGGCGGATGTAAGGGGGATTGCCGATCACGTCAGTGAAGGCGGGTTCGAGCGGGGTGAGGAGGAAGTCACCGTGATGGAGCCAGGCGTTGGCGAGGGCGGTGGCGTCGGCGGTGGTGAGGCCTTTGGCGTGGAGGGTGGCGAGGACCTGGTTGCGGGTGTTGTCGTAGCTGGCGCGGTGGAGTTCGACGGCGCGCAGGGCATGGGCCAGATCGGGGACGATATTGCCGTGGCCGGCGGTTTCGCGGGCATAGGCGGCCAGTAGGCGGTCGATGGCGGGGATGAGGAAGTCGCCGTGGCCCATGGATGGTTCGAGCAGGCGGCGGCGGTGCAAGGGCTGGTCATCTGTGTAGCCGGCGAGATCGAGGATGAAGTCCACGACTTCGCGGCGGGTGAAGATTGCGCCGCGCGCTTCGGTACCGGCGGACGCCATATCGGCGACTGCCTCCGTAACCTGGCAGAAGCCGGGGAGTGCCGGTTGGGACGGGCGTGCTGCGATTGGCATGAGATCAGGTGTAGTCGAGATTCCCGGTTCGTTCGAGATGATAAAGAGGGGCGCGCTTAACACCAGGGGATCAAAGGGGCTCGCCCCTTTGCGGGTCTGGGCAGAGCCCAGCCTTGCTTGGCTGGTAAGCGAGGGTGGTGCAATGCCGAAGCGCGCCGCACCACCCTGGCACACGATTAGTTCCTGGTTTTGTCGACGAGTTTGTTTTTGGCGATCCAGGGCATCATGGCGCGGAGTTTTTCGCCGACTTTTTCGATGTCGTGGTCGGCGGCGCGGCGGCGCATGGCTTTGAAGCTGCCTTGGTTGACCTTGTTTTCCAGCATCCAGTCACGCGCGAAACGGCCGGACTGAATGTCCTCCAGCACGCGTTTCATCTCGGCTTTGGTCTCCGACGTCACGATGCGGGGGCCGGTGACATACTCGCCGTATTCGGCGGTGTTGCTGATGGAATAGTTCATGTTGGCGATGCCGCCTTCATAGATCAAATCGACGATCAGCTTCACTTCGTGCAGGCATTCGAAATAGGCCATCTCGGGGGCGTAGCCCGCCTCACACAAGGTTTCGTAGCCGGCGCGGATCAGCTCGACCAGGCCGCCGCAGAGGACGACCTGCTCGCCGAACAGGTCGGTTTCGCATTCCTCCTTGAAAGTGGTCTCGATGATGCCGGCGCGGCCGCCGCCAATGGCGCTCGCGTAGGACAAGGCAATGTCCAGCGCGTTGCCGCTGGGGTCCTGGGCGACGGCGACGAGGCAGGGCACGCCGCCGCCACGCTGATACTCGCTGCGCACGGTGTGGCCGGGGCCCTTGGGGGCGATCATGAACACGTCGATGTCAGGGCGCGGGTCGAGCAAATTGAAATGCACGTTGAGGCCGTGGGCGAAGGCCAACGCAGTGCCGGGGCGCATGTTGGGGGCGAGGTCCTGGCGATATAGGTCCCCCTGCCCTTCGTCCGGTGTCAGAACCATCACGACATCGGCCCATTTCGCGGCGTCCGCCGGGGACATCACCTTCAAGCCGGCAGACTCGGCCTTAGCGACTCCAGCAGAGCCGGGGCGCAAGGCCACGACCAGCTCCGTCGCACCACTGTCCTTCAGATTCAACGCGTGGGCATGGCCCTGGCTGCCAAAGCCGACGACCGCGACCTTCCTGGCCTTGATCAAATTCACGTCGGCATCCCGGTCATAATACACGCGCATCGTTGGTCTCCTGTGATGGTGAGAAAGGTAGGAAGGCGGGGGCTTTGCCCCTCGACCCCACCAAGGGCCAAGCCCTTGGAACCCGAAACCTAAGGGTGGTTGTGAAGGGGGGCGCATCTCGGTGGTTGCGAGGTCGACGTCGCGCCCCCCTTCACAACCACCCTTACCGTCATGGGATCCAAGGGCCTGCGGCCCTTGGCGGGTCCAGGGCAGAGCCCTGGCCTTTCTGCCTTGCTCGGCATCACAAGACCCGCGATCCGCGTGCGATGGCTGCGACGCCGGTGCGGGAGACTTCGGCGAGGCCGAGGGGGCGCATGAGGTCGACGAAGGCGTCGAGTTTATCGGTGCTGCCGGTCATTTCGAAGACGAAGCTTTCGGTGGTGGCGTCGACCACGCGGGCGCGGAAGGCGTCGGCGAGGCGGAGGGCTTCGGCGCGGGCGTTGCCGGCACCGGTGACTTTGATGAGGGCCATTTCGCGGGCGATGTGGGGGCCGTCCTTGGTGAGGTCGGCGACGCGGTGGACGGGGACCAGGCGGTCGAGCTGGGCCTTGATCTGTTCGATCACCATGTCCGTGCCGGAGGTGACGACGTTGATGCGGCTGCGGCCGCGGCCGTCATCGACGGGGGCGACGGTGAGGCTGTCGATGTTGTAGCCGCGGCCGGAGAACAGGCCGATGACGCGGGCGAGCACGCCGGCCTCGTTTTCGACGAGCACGGAGATGGTGGCCGAGCGCAGGGTGGTGTCGATCGTTGAGGGCATCAGGGTGATCAGACGAGGCCGAGACCGTGGTCGGTGAGGCCGGGGGCGGATTGCAGGCTGCCGCCGTGTTCGGCGCTGAGGATCATTTCGTTGTGCGCCGCACCGCTGGGGATCATGGGGAAGACGTTTTCGGTCTGGTCGACGCAGATGTCGGCGATGACGGGGGTTGGGGAGGCGATCATGGCGCGGATGACGTCATCGAGCTGGTCGACACTGGTGGCGCGCATGCCGACGCCGTGGAAGGCCTCGGCGAGGCGGACGAAGTCCGGCAGGGCTTCGGAGTAGCTTTCGGAGTAGCGGGAGCCGTGCAGCAGTTCCTGCCACTGGCGGACCATGCCCATGTATTGGTTGTTGAGGATGAAGACTTTCACGGGCAGGCGGTATTGGGCGAGGGTGGCCATTTCCTGGATGTTCATCAGGATGCTGGCTTCGCCGGCGATGTCGATGACCAGGGCTTCGGGATGGGCGATCTGGACGCCCATGGCGGCGGGAAGGCCGTAGCCCATGGTGCCCAGGCCGCCGCTGGTCATCCAGCGGTTGGGTTTGTCGAAGCGGAAATATTGGGCGGCCCACATCTGGTGCTGGCCGACCTCGGTTGAGATGAACACGTCCCGGCCGTCCTGCGCCTGGAGCTCGCGGGTGATCTCGTAGAGGCGCTGGACGGCGTATTGCGGCTTGATGATGCCGCCTTTGGCCATTGGCTGGGTGAATTTCAGGCAGTCGATGTCGCGCCAGCTGGTGATGTCGGCCCACCAGGTGACGAGGGCGGGGCAGTCGGTCGGGGTGGGGTCGTTGTCCCAGGCGGCGAGGAGGGCTTCGAGCGCGTGGGCGGCGTCGGCGACGATGGGGATGTCGACGCGGACGTTCTTGTTGATGCTGCTGGGGTCGATGTCGATGTGGATTTTCTGCGAGTTGGGGCTGAAGGCGTCGAGGCGGCCGGTGACGCGGTCATCGAAGCGGGCGCCGACGTTGAGCAGCACGTCGCAGCCGTGCATGGCGAGGTTGGCCTCGTAGGTGCCGTGCATGCCGAGCATGCCGAGGAACAGCGGGTCGTTGGCGGGGTAGGCGCCGAGGCCCATGAGGGTGCTGGTGCAGGGGAAGCCGGTTTTGCGGACGAGGGCGATGAGGGCGGCGGAGGCGGCGTCTCCGGCATTGATGACGCCGCCGCCGGTGTAGATCATCGGGCGTTTGGCGGATTTCAGCAGGGTGACGGCGCGGGCGATCTGGGTCGGGTCCGGTGCCATGCGGGGGCGGTAGCTGCGGTGCGCCTGGGTGGGGGGCGGGGCGTAGGGGGCGGGGCCGATCAGGATGTCCTTCGGCAGGTCGACCACCACCGGGCCGGGGCGGCCGCTGCGGGCGACGTAGAAGGCTTCGTGGACGACGCGGGCGAGGTCGCCGGGCTTTTTCACCAGGTAGTTATGTTTGGTGGCCGGGCGGGTGATGCCGGTGGTGTCGGCTTCCTGGAAGGCGTCGTTGCCGATCAGATGGGTGGCGACCTGGCCGGTGAGGCAGACGACGGGGATGCTGTCCATCAGGGCGTCGACCAGGCCGGTGACGGCGTTGGTCGCACCTGGGCCGCTGGTGACGAGCACGACGCCGACGCGGCCGGTGCTGCGGGCGTAGCCTTCGGCGGCGTGGACGGCGGCCTGTTCGTGGCGGACGAGGACGTGGCGGATGGCGTTCTGCTGGAAGATGGCGTCGTAGATCGGCAGGACGGCGCCGCCGGGGTAGCCGAAGATGACCTCGACGCCTTGGTCCTTGAGGGCGCGCAGGAGGATTTCGGCGCCGACTTGCGGGAGGTCGGTGGTGAGGGTCTGCGGATCGGGGGCGGTTATATCGGTCATGATGCGCCCAACTAGGCCTCGGCGGGTGGGGGCGTCAACCCGCTGATTGAATAAAAGATATGATTTTGGGCCAATCGCTTTCTGAAAATTGCTGTAGATTTGCGATCCGCGCATGGATCGTATGCGTTCGCGCGGGATCGGCGAGTGGGCGGCGGCGGAACCAGGTGGCCTGGCGCTTGGTGTATTGGCCGGTGGCGAGCTCGGCGCGGCGGGTGGCTTCGGGCAGCGAGAGGGTGCCGCGGAGGTGGGCGGTGAGCTCGGGGACGCCGTGGGCGCGCATGGCGGGCAGGGCGGGGTCGAGGTTTTGCGAGAGGAGGGCGCGGACTTCGTCGAGCGCGCCGTGGGCGAGCATGGCGGTGAAGCGGGTGGCGATGGCGGCGCGCAGGGCGTCGCGGGGTGGGTCGAGGAGGATGGCGGTGAAGCGCCAGGGGGCCGGGGTGGCGGTTTGTTGCTGCCAGATGGAGAGGCCTTGGCCGGTGGCGCGCCAGACTTCGTAGGCGCGGGCGATGCGCTGGGCGTCGGTGGGGCGGATGGTGGCGGCGGTGGCGGGGTCGATGGCGGCGAGGGCGGCGTGGAGGGCGGCGGGGCCTTCGCTCGCGAGGCGGGCGCGGGCTTCGGCGCGGGCGGCGTCGGGGATTGGGGGGATTTCGGCGAGACCGTCGCGCAGTGCTGCGAAATAGAGGCCGGTGCCGCCGCAGAGGATGGGAAGCTGGCCGGCTGCGTGGGTGGTTTGCATGGCGGCCAGCGCGGTGTCGCGCCACCAGGCGACGCTGCCGGCCTCGGCGGCGGGGCGGATGCCGTAGAGGAGATGGGGGGCGCGGGCTTCGTCCTCCGGCGTGGGGCGGGCGGTGACGATGCGGAGCTCGCGGTAGAGCTGCATGGAGTCGGCGTTGATGACCGCGCCGCCGAGGCGTTCGGCGAGGCCGAGGGCGAGGGCGGATTTGCCGCTGCAGGTGGGGCCGGCGACGATGAGAGCGTGGGGGAGGCTCATGGGTGACTTGCCGGGATCGGGCGATCGCCGCATACGCGGGGCATGACCCATGTTCTGACGCTGATTGCCGACCGTGCCGCCACGACCTTGTCCGATGCCATGATCGCGCGGGTGCGGGACGCGATCCAGGGGGCGACGCCGGTGGTGCTGTCGCCGGGGGAGGCCGCGGATATTCCGTGTCGGGCGGTGCCGGATGCGGCGGTGCTGGCGGCGGCGTTGGGGGCGGCGCGGGTCGATGCGATCACCACGCCGGCGCGCAATCGGCGCAAGGGGCTGCTGGTCGCGGACATGGACAGCACCATCGTGACCTCGGAGACGCTCGATGACCTGGCCGCGCATGCCGGTCTGGGGGACGCGATCGCTTCGATCACGCGGGCGAGCATGAACGGGGAGATCGATTTCGCGGAAGCCCTGCGGCAACGGGTGAAAATGCTCAAGGGGCTGGATCTCGGGGCGTTGGAGAAGACGTGGGCGAAGGTGGCATTGACGGAGGGGGCACGGGCGCTGGTGGCGACGATGCGGGCGCATAATGCGACGACGGCGCTGGTGTCGGGTGGGTTCACGTATTTCACGTCGCGGGTGGCTGAGGTGCTGGGGTTCGATGTGCATCGGGCGAATGTGCTGCTGGATAATGGCACACAGCTGACTGGCGAGGTGGGGCGGCCGATTCTGGATCGGGATGCCAAGCTGGCGGCGTTGCGGGAGCTGGCGGCGTCGCGGAAGCTGAAGATGTCGGCGACGTTGGCGGTGGGGGACGGGGCGAACGATCTGGCGATGCTGCGGGAGGCGGGGCTGGGGGTGGCGTTTCATGCCAAGCCGATCGTGGCGGCGGAGGCGCGGGCGCAGGTTCGGTTTGGTGACTTGCGGGCGTTGCTGTTCGCGCAGGGGTATCGGTTGGAGGAGTTTCGGGAGGCGTGA
>Ga0116226_10006735_pt1 | contig 10335 bp, 17 predicted proteins | sample S1TSphfallax_FD_89692 | JGI IMG/M metagenome (GOLD analysis project Ga0116226, IMG submission 89692) | Host-associated microbial communities from peat moss isolated from Minnesota, USA - S1T2_Fa - Sphagnum fallax MG | ecosystem: Host-associated > Plants > Peat moss > Unclassified | place: USA...
AATTGGTTCTTAAGAGTTCCACAACATCCTCCCATTAATCTAAGGAGCTGATAGTAAATCAACACAAAAATGGAAAAACCTACAACTTCAACACTTCTTCCCTTCTGCAAAAGGTGGTCTATCCATGCTTACACTCAGTGTAGTTTGCTCTAGAAGCTTACCCAAAAATCTCCTCTCCTGAACTTTAGCACCTCCACCACTAAAAACAAACAAAACACTCTGCACAAAGGTGCCAGAGCCTTTTATGTTAGCTTCACCAACTTCAACCCCTCCAATTACTCATCACAAGTGCAAACAAAAGCAAAACAAAGTGACGCCCATTGTTTCTGCCTCTAAGTCCTAATTCCTCAACATAAACCCTACTTCAGGAGCCTACCCTATTCATGCACAGCTTCCATGTTGTGTCCTAACCTTGGCCTTATGCTAGTGAGCAAGGTTCTGGTAAGACCCATGGAGATGGGAGGGAAACAATAGATGGGGTGAAAAGCAATCCCAAGGCATGGAATAAATCAAAAAATCCGAAATTGGAAAGCATGGAAGTCTAGGGAAGGGACTCCCAAAAGTCCCAAGTTGCACTTCCAAGGTTCAACTTGAGACTTTTCAAAATACAATCTGAGAGGTCAGAACATGTCTGACTTCACTTGAATTTTACATCATTGAAATAATGACAATGAGAGCTATAACATAGTGTGCTCTCATTGCCAAATCAAAAGTTTTCCTTAATAATTATAATATTTTCAAAAAGTTCAGACAAAAAGTGTCAAAATAATTCCTGACAACATCAAGCTACTCAATCAAAGATCAAATTGCACTTGATGTTGGTTAACACTCAGTATCATGTCCCTCAGCTATCCAGTAACTCACCAAATCCAAACAATTTTTTGCCTTTGTTCAAGATTTGCAAATTTTCTTGAAATTAAATGTGTATTCTAGCCACATAATCCTCCAGGCATGACCAATAGAAAATTGGATGTCTTCACATTAAAACAAAACATACGTGCCGGGCAACATACATGAAACCCAACAAGAGGATACATCTTTGAAATGCAACTTTGTTCTAAACAGTAGATTGGTGGTGAGAGAGCATGCCCTATACAAGAATCTAAGTTCTTGCAAAGCCCATTGCAGTTTTCAATATCATTGGATTTATGTGCCCACTAAGCTTGTGACCTGGCTTCTTTTGGGCAATTTCTTTACCCGAAAAAAATAAATCACAAGGAATCCAAAAGGAGGGGCAACTTCAGAGATTTCCCACTCATGGGGTGGTGCCCCCAAACCCTAAACCCTTCAACAAAAGAGTGGATTTGATCATTGAGGCATAGAGTTCTTCATCCAGTAGGGTGTAGTGATTGGATGTTGTGGAAATAGACTGTCCCTCTTAACTACAATAACTACAATTCTGGACAGAAATTCATCATTGTTTCCTCTTCTTCCTACCTTTGCCAAGCTGTCCAGATTTGAATGCTGATTCCTGACCTTGCAAGAAAGTGATAGCTTCACAGTACTTCTTATCATGCTCCTTTTCTGCCAATGATCTCTCTTTTGCCTTTTCTTTGGCCAAGAAGTGGTTGTCTTTGCGGAGTTCCCGCACTGCACCTTTTGCCTCATGCTTCAGCTGCCACACCAGTTTCTTTTTCTCAGCCCTTTCACAGTCCGGATCATAGTCCCTTCCTTGTACGTAACTGCAAAAATATGTGATTTAAAGTTAGCATATATCTCTCCTATTACTATGCAGTCACATGATAAATAGGGATTGACTCAAAAGAATGCTGAAGATGTCTTTGAGTCAATGAATTGTCCTGAGCAAGTGGCATATGGTACAGAAGAACATCTTGGACAAATAACAATAAGAAAACAAAATTCCTGATAATAGTGGGATGCACAGGAAGTGTAAAAGCTTACTTTGCTTCAAATCTGGGGTTGAACTGCTTGATAGGCACTGGCTTGCTCACTCTCATGTGAAGAGGTTGCCGTAAGTGCTCATGCTGTATCATCTGTTGAGTAATAGACCCAGCTACATGTGTGATCAGTGATTGCAAGGCTTCTGGTAATGCATTCTCCTTCGGAATTGTCTCAAGTACAGATAGAAAAGGTGAGAAGACTTCAGGAAACGACATAAGGTCCTTGTAAATTCCAGCAAAGCCATTCAGGGTCTGCAACACACTGCCAAGTATCCCAACTCTGCAAACAGCAATAATAATAAAGACCAACATTACAATACTACTTCCAACATAGAAAGATACAGACAAACCTATGATTTCAGTACAAGAAATCTTTTTACCACAGATCTTTAGTTTAGAACCTGTGTTGACCTAAAACTTATGGGGAATACAACCTTTTGGAGTCATTTTGAGTTATCAATTGAAAGAAGCCATTGCCCAACAATGCACAAGCTAATGACTATATAGTTCTGCCTTTGTTAGGAGAAGAAAGTAAAATGCAGACATACAAGATACGTCCCCTCATAAGGAGGGTTTAAACACCTGCCAATAAAACCCTGCGCAGACAGCAGGAAAGAGACATGGAACCCAGAAAGTGACCTGAAAGAATCAGATTCAAAAATAGGTGAAGAATCATCTGCCACAAGCAAGGCCAAAATATCTAGAGGCTGTAGCTCTACTTCTGGTGAACCTCGAGTAGAAAGCCGCAGCCATGGGCTTGACACCACAAAGTTGAACAGATCCACAGGACATTGCTGCATGACACAAATCATAAATAACACACATCAGAATAATTTGGACAATTGCAGCCTAGTACTGACAACCTCCCATGGCTCACACTTAGGACACTTGAAAACAGACTTTCCTGCATATCAAAGTAGAGGATTCGAGTTGAATCCTCTAAATAAGGGGCTTCAAACATGATCATGATCTAAATATCTTTAATAAGAACAGAGAAACCTGCATTCACATGATGGAGATAAAACAGGAAGGTTAACACTTCCTCAGGAAGCCATAGAAAGAACCAAACAAGGAAAGAAAGAAGAAACAAAAAACAAAAAACACACACTGGTATGAACAAAAGTGCCAGTCCCACACCTGTTCAGGGACCATCAACACATGATCATGATCTAAAGCACAGGACTTAGTGATCTTACCTTGGTCAGGTCCTGTGCACCCTCAGAATGGTTTGCATTTGGTACAGTTGACAATAGAAGAGCATGAAGAAAGTTGAGAGCTTCTGGACAAAATCTGCATGCTGGCCTCATGACCTACAGACAAGCAGATTACATGTGATTAACCCTTGCCAAGAGAAAGCACACAGAATAGGCACAAGGATTACTAAAGGAATCATCTACAAACAAGACATTATCAAGGGCCAAAACATTGTCCAAGAACATAATATCATTGACAGAGAAGGGTAAAACAAAAATATTAGTGGCCCAGTTCAAAGAGTACTTTTGTCCAAAAAAACCTGAAGTAACAGAGAGAACCATTACCGAAAGCAACAAAGAGCAGATAAATGAACCAATGGCAACATCACGTGCTGATGTAACAGGGCATCGGAGTAGGTACTCTGACATAAGAAGCATGGCAGGTGTCATGACTGCATGTCGAAAATCAGAGGGAGGAAATATCAGAGACCATAGTCTTAATAATAGCAGTGTCCTTGTTGACGGCCAGCAAATAATACCCCCTGCACAAGACCAGAAACACAGCAAGTCAGCAACTCCAACATTGCCTATAGGAGCATTGGGGACCTTGGATGGGCACACGTGAAGGGACATTGCTGTACTGAATTTTGATAGGGTACAGTGTAGGTTACTACAGCAACTTGAGGAAAAAAGAGAGATGTACAATCCCACCCACCTACCTATTCACCTATCTCTATCTAAAATCACAAAATTCCAAAACATGCTGCACCTGACCTGTGCTCCTTAGCTTTTCAGAGAGTTGATGCTGCCTTTGGACAATACGTTCACGTGCACACAGTGCAGCAAAATAAGGTGTTTCTCCACTTAGCTCTATCAGAGGCTTCACCATCACATTCAGTCTCTGAGTTGACAGTGACTTTTCACCCGCCACACTTGCAAAATACTGAAGCAACACATTGTAGAAGACCTGATGAAACTTAAGAAAAGCAGTTACTAGCATGCATTGTAAGCTTCATTGCAACAATACCCAAGCACACATCAACAAGTCCTAATGACTGCTCCATTTCCTCTGTAAAAATCTTCTTCTACCAAATTATATTGATTTACATGCACCTGAAACTGTTGAAATTATTTCTGCTAACTTCATAGCTATTGCAATATCCATTGTTGAGTCAGGTTGTAATTCAAGTTCAATGGAGTCATCAATTCACACATAAACAAACTGAATTGTTCAGGTGCAGAATGTGAATTTTACAACAAGAGCCTAAGCAGTTCAGAAAGGAAGAAGAAACTGATACCTGCATCTTTCTTCGGTTATCTGCTGCCAAACTGATTGCATTGCACTTTTGGATTCTTTGAATTGCAGTTGCAAGGTCCTCTACAGATCTGTGATCCACCAACTTCTGGAACTCAGGCAATGTCTGTGGGGCCTCAATCACAAAGGGGAGATCATCCAGTTGTTGTCCTTCCTTGAATGTTGCTTCAGATTCTCTCTTCAGAACTTTTCGATCTTTCTTCAATCCTTCACTTTCCATAGACAACTTTGTTGGGTCTTTAGCTGTTCCTCGCCCTGTTATTTCTGAAATGTTTTTTGACATCATGCCATTCAATTCAACAACTTCATCACTTTGCTCCCAACCATCATCAGTATCAGCATTGTCATCCTGACTATCTTCATAATTGGCATCACCTAAGATCTCTCCTCCATCTTCACAATCCTCAGATTCATTGTCAGAAACTTCCTCATTGTCTTCCTCTCCTCTCCATGCTAGCACTTCATCCACCCATCCCTTTTCTTGATAGTCATCCTCCATCACAAAGTTCTCTTCCAAATAATCACCAGAGATATCACTCCTTTTCCTTTTTTGACACAGTATTTTGCCTTCATCATAGTCTTCTTCACTTGCTTCCTCATCATTATCTGAATCACCATGCATACGCTGCTTCCGGTTTTTCTGAAAAGAAAATCAGTGGAGCCAATCACACACATCAAACAGTAATCCCAATTTCTACATCTTCAGCATCTCCAACCTGCTTAGCATTCTTGTACATAAACAAAAATTGTGGCTCATCCTTTGCCAACTTATGTATAAAAGTGCTTTGTGCTCTCTGCCTAATAATGCAGGTGAGACAATGCTATTCTGCAAGAATTCACCCCTAGGACATACCTCAAGATCCTCCAAGCGGGTTCGCTCCTCTTTATCTAATTCCTCGACTGATTTTGACCTGTCTGATGCATGCCCTCTCAGTTCAAACACCATCTCCTTCATCAGCTTGTCATAGTCATCGGGCTTCACCTGGTACCAATCAAACACAACAATCACTATCTCAAGGTTTAAAAAAACTGAACTTGACTTTTCAACGTACCCATGAAATAAAATGAATTGTTGTTTTAGACACACATGCTTTTGTCTGAAGTTTTGCATACACTGGGTCCTGCAGCAGCTTTGGATCATTAATCCCCAACTGAAACCTTCTGAAATGGGATCAAATTTTCACCTTATCCTCATTTGACTTGTCACCAGCCTTGAGGAAACTACCTTCAATTCCTCCTCCTGGTGTGGAACCCTTTATCAACAGAGATTTAAGAGCATTAATCTTATCAGGGTGCAAAAAGAACTGCAATGCATTTGACTGGGCAAGCAATGAAAATTCACTGTCTAGATTCTCCATCAGATCATGATCTTCCTCTTTTTCCTTTGCCTTTTGTGCCTGCATTCCACCAATATGAGAGCATCTAGTCAGCACATATCTCTTTGGCTCTATTGCCTCATGGCCACAGCCAGAAACTTGGAAAAAATAGGAGTTGTTTTGTTATCTCCTACTGACCTCTTTGGAGTCAGCAGCACATCAGAGGTAAACAATCACATGAGGTGCTTCACAACAGACACAAACATGAGACAACAGCAAGCCATGATCCCCTCTTGACTCAGAGCACTTGCCTTATAGAACTTGCTCTTAGAAATAACCTCCTCCATGATTTCTTTCTTGGTCCGTTGCTGCATGGAAGAATAAAACCTACATTCAGTACCAAGCCAAACATGACTTCTCACTGACTTCATCAACTCCCAAAAGTGGGTGTAGATAACAATATAATAATCTGCCCAGAATATCAGGAATTTTTTTATACCAAATCTATATCTTGTAACTTCTGCCACATTCAACAGAAGCAACAAGAAGACTTGGTTGTTTATGTTGCTAGCAGTCAAGAGACCTACCTAATCAAGCAAGTCAACAGTATATCCTTATTCAATCTGCAACAAGCTGATGAACTACTACTACTACACATCTTGAAACAAGAAACCCACCTTGCCTTGTCCTTCAGCACCTGCATTTGTCTCATCTTTTGAATTGAGCCCACCACCAAAGTGCAGTTCCCTCATGAGGTCATCATTCACTGCTTTCCAAACGCATAGAATGGTAAACTTAGTTTACACTGTTTATGAACATGTTCCCTTCTCCTTCTCACATATAGAAGTGAGAAAGCCAAAAATATAATATAAGATGCGGGACCTGACAAAGCGAAGTTCAAGATAGGAGCTGAGTGGCAAACTGCCAAGTAGAGCCAATAGTCTACATAAGGGTGGTAGACTTCATACATCCAGAATCATCACCCTCATCTTCCATTGACACATCCTCTCGAAAATCATCAAGGGTTGAAAGAGCAGACCCTCCATGAGTGAGCACCTCCATAGCCTCATTGTTATTATCATCATCTTGAAGAGCAAACTTGCTTTTCCTGTTCAATTGAGCCTGTGCACTCAATGGCAATGAGTGTTTAATAAGCAAATCTGAGGCCAGAGTTTAAAGAATTTAACAACAATCAGAAAGCATTGATGTGCTCTCTATCTCCACAGCAATCTCTTGAAGCAGTGTAATCCTATATGGGAAAAATATGCATGTCCAATACAGTGAGACTGCAAAGGCACATACCATTCGCTCCTTTTCAAAACGAAGGATAGCCTTGTCTTCCTCAGCCAGATTCTCATCCTGCTCCCCAAATCGATGGTCTAGAAAAGCATTCACCTTGCCCCGCTGCTTGTACTCTTGCAACAGTGTTTTCTTTCTCTGTAATTGCCAATCAGCTGTGTTAAACATATACTGGATGGCATTCTGACCTCAGATGCCAAAGAGTTGCAGCAGTTATACCTTACTTAACCTTTGCAAATGGAAGTCTTCCCTTCATAACTTGCAAGTCAGAAGGGGTTTGTTCACATTCAACACATCTGTCTGCAAACAGCACACAAGTGGAGAACACCGCAGAAACAACAACAAAGGAGAAAATGTAGTTCTCCAAGGAATCTTATGTTCCAATTTGGAGGAAAGGGACCTTGTGGTCATTGGGACTACACGTTCTTCTTGGAATTAGTGCAGGCTTGTGATTTTTTTGGGAGGAAGATCAAATTTCGACTGAAGCATACCTTGTCCACAGCAGTGGAGCGTGACAATCCAACACGCCTGCTCTCGCCTTTCTGCTTCTTCCCCAGCACATCAAATTTACGGCGTGTCCACAGCGTCTCAAACACATTGTCAGCTTTTCCATGACAAGTACGGCTGGGCTTATGCTTAGAGCCAGCCGTGCGTCCTCGTTCCACCTTCTTCTTGACCACAGCCACAGGGGCATCTGCTTTTCTCTTCTTCCCCATTTCCGCAACGCCAGCTTTCTTCCCCTCCGCCAAAGCTCTGTTTAAGACTGCGCCAAACGAAGATGAGGCAAAACACAAAAAAAATGTTCTGTTCAGATCCTATATCCAGCAAAAAACATTCTTCTTTTGAAAAACAGAGAAAGAAAGCAGGAAAAAGCGCACCAGACAAAAGAATCACAAAGCTTCCTCAACAGAACTCCACCAGTGAAAATTGCAGACAAATCGACAGGTTTGTATCACAAGTTGTGTTTTCTTTCAAATTAGAATCCGTTGAAGAAAGAATTTGCAAACAAATACAAAAATGCGGCCACCAGAATTGTACAAGAGCATGAAGATCTTTACGAGAAAGAACACCGTTGTAATTCTCGAGCTCTCTAACCCTAACCCTAGGGCGGGTTTCCTGTCCGTACTCCCTGTTTGTGGCCTTTTTTCAACATTTACTTTATTCAGACAAATCTGTCCTCAATTTTGTGTTACTTGTTTATTTTATGGCAGATTTGCATTTTCTTTTTTGAGGGGATTTTTGTTGGCTCGATGTAAATTAACAAACACAATTCGACTTTTTACTTATAAAAATTTAAATGAAGGGAAGGCAATTGCTAAAATAAATTTTGGGAATTGAGGAAAATGCAACCTTGGGAAAAAACAAATGACAAAAATATGTAGACAATATCAAGTATATGCCTTGCTTGAAGCCCTTCAATTGGAAACGTAGAATGATGTTTTTCCCACCATAACAAAGGGCTCTTAATGTTCTTCACATCTTCATGAAATGTCTAAAAATTTAATAACTTTCTATGCATCACCTCTTTTGCAGGCTCCTTGTTGCTAGTGGTCATTTGGAAGATGTTTAATCTATAATCATCATCTTTGTGATCTACATCACCACCATATCCATTTTTTCCCACAAGATGTAAGTAATGGTAACATTTGAAAAGCATAGGATATAATGTTTAGGGTTTGTTTGTAGTTTCAGAATATGAATGAAGGATCAAACTTTGGTTGTAGTCTTGTTTTTACCTTCATCCTCATACTCAAGGTTATAGAATAGTTCATGACATCATAGGTAGCAACTAATGATCACCTAACTGATTCAAAACACAAGCAATCACAACAAGTCCTAAACAATCAACAATAATCTAGCAAACATGCTAGGCAAAGGAAGTGGGACACCTAACTAGAAACTCAAAGTATAGTTTGTTAATTGTAACACATTACAATGGTTTCATGAAATAACAAAGCCTCTTGAAATAAAATGACTTTACTTGGAAACCTATAAGAAACAAAAAATATGTTAATAACTGCAAAAGAGAGAACCTCAAATTATAAAAAATACAATACAAAAGTGAAATAATTTACATAAAAAACTAACCTTGTATTTAAATGGTGTATTTAAATTTCTAGGACAAATTCTAGCATCCATACATGCCTTGTTCCACTTTGTTTATCCTTGTCAAACCTTTTCAACCAAATAATGCATTTTCGAATGTTAGATTGTGCATTTTTAATTGACACAACTATCATGTCTTTGCAAACTTTTGCTTCAACAATCCCATATTGGCATGCTCTAGAAAAAACATGTCCAAAGCAACTTCCATTGAAACTTTCCTCCAAACCCCAAAATATCATAGTGAACAACATACCTTAATGTTGAAGTCATTGCATTCAAAAAAGCCCCCTCATCTTTAATAAATGTAATGATTTTTTTCCTAAGGCCAAAAGAATTCAAAAGATGATTCAAGTTTATAACCAGAGCTTGCCTTATAGTTTCAGTAGCTTCAAATAACCCAAAAGTCATTTGCTTGGGCTGCCTATATGCATTTAGAAAATTAACAACCAATGCAAAAATATCACAATTTCCTTTAGACATCCATATAGGTCAACATTGGAAATGGTTAATAAACATTTTGCTAATTGAGGTAAGACATACAATTCTTTTATTTTCTCCACCAAGGTAAGCAAAACTTTTTGGGAAAATGGTTTTTTGGATGGGATGACAACTTGAGCGCACAAATGTAAAATAAATCATTTAAACTAGGAACTTTCCACAAAATACACATGAAAATGATTTTTAACAACTAGCAAACCAAGGTCTTATAGAAATTATTTTTGTTGCACATTATCTTCCTTAAAAGGATCTTTAACAAGAAGAAAAAACAAACCCTTAGATTTCAGTAGCAAACACATTAGGTCTTTTCTTTGCTAGTTGTTTCTCTAAACCATTTTTCATAAGATTGTTTATTTCCTCATCGAATTTTTTTACAAGCAATGTATATTCTAGATCCACATTCTTTTAAGGTAATTACCATTGTATTTAAAATATGATGCAACTCATTTTTTGGGTTTCATTCTTGCAATAAAAATGACATACATGTTAACCCAACTTTTCATTTTATGTACATAGTAATTGGTTGTAACCAATTGGTAACCAATCAAGCATTATCATTTTGAAAACCTATTGAGTTCTTATTAAACAATAATTAACTGGTCTATTAAGTTAATCAATAAAATTTTTGTTAATTAACTAATTTCACTACTACACATTGTGCCTTTTTGCAAAAGGCCAAACAAAAAACCAGAAGGGTTTGCGAAGCA
>Ga0116226_10006736_pt1 | contig 10335 bp, 11 predicted proteins | sample S1TSphfallax_FD_89692 | JGI IMG/M metagenome (GOLD analysis project Ga0116226, IMG submission 89692) | Host-associated microbial communities from peat moss isolated from Minnesota, USA - S1T2_Fa - Sphagnum fallax MG | ecosystem: Host-associated > Plants > Peat moss > Unclassified | place: USA...
ACAAAAGCCTTGTCATCGACCATTCGACCAGCAATCCATTTGGGCCGTTGTCCGGCGTCTTCTATGGCACCTCGAAATATTCCGACGCGATCAACAACGCGGCCTACAAGTATCTGACTCAGCAAGGATACGACAATCCCGATACGACCGAGATAGCGCCCTATATCCGCGACGTCTGGCATGCGACGTCAAATTTCGATGTCACGACCGGCCTGCGTTATTCCTACAATTATAAAACCAGCGAATTCGAACAATGGATTCCAAACGCTATTGTTAACCCGCAAGGTCCTACGGTCACCGCGCTTCAGTATTCCCAGAAACTCACGCCGAACGCATGGTATGCATCGACCCATCAGGGCATGTTCGAATACAATGCGACAGGGACCTATAAATTCACGCCCAATGTCTTTGCCTATGCGACAATCTCGCAAGGCGGCCGTGCCGGCGGCCCGGCCCCGGCCTTTGGAAACCTTCCCAGTACTGCCCCGACGACAGTGGCGGCAGAGCGCCTCGAAAATTATGAAATTGGTCTCAAAAGCCAATGGTTCGATCAGAAGCTGACAGCCAATCTCGCCGCCTTCGTGATGTACGATCATAATTACATCGCCTATGGCGCGACCACGACGGGCACAGCGACCTCTTATCTCACCAATGCGCCGCTCGCCGAGTCGCGCGGTGTCGAGATCGACCTTCGCGCGCAACCGGTCGAGGGCCTCAATCTATATGCCGCCACGACCTACGACGACGCTTTTTACGCATCGTTCGCGCAAGGCGCTTGCCCGCCGGAAATAACCGGCCAGTCGACCTGCAACCTGACTGGAAAACCGCTCGCCAACACGCCGAAGCTCACCTTCGCTGTCGGCGGCGAATATGATTATCGCGCCGGAAATTTGCTGTCGCAACTGGGGACCTATGCCGATAAGCCAGTCATTATCTACACAGGCGCCGATTATACATGGCAAAGCCAGTATTTCTCAGATGCAAGCGGTGCAACGACCGACAGCATTTATGCCTCCATTCATCCCTACGGTATCCTCGACATTCATGCTGGCATCAAATTCGAGGACAACAGCTGGGATCTCGTCGGATGGATACACAATGCGCTCAACAAACATTATTACACCGCCATCGAATCGACAACGGCCAGCGAAATTCTGGCGACTGTCGGCGACCCGCTGATGGCTGGTGTGACGCTGCGCGCTAGGTTCTAAGGTTAATAAGAAGTGTGACCGGTCCGATTGATCCGGTCACACCTCGCACATTGCCCATTTCGGCGGGTGATCTTGACCCTAAAAAGTCCCCAGCTTGTCAGGGCCATTTTTTATGGTGAGACGAACGACAAATAGATAAGTTTTACGATCAATTCAGTTTCACGATCCAATCGTTCTTACGATCAGAGCACCGTCTGAATGGACAGATCGATGATCGAAGCCTGATGCTAAGCGCTGGCGGGCGGCGCGGCGGGCGGTGTCGCCGATATATGTGAGGTGAGGCTCATTCCATCGCTCGATAGGGAGATTTCGCTTACCGGACTCCAAGTACCATCGGCTTTTTCTTGAACATTCCGCAGTCGATCTGAAGCTCCGCATGCGCCAGGGGCACGGCGTAAAAGCTAACGATCACAAATGCCCCCGCCACCCATTTGGACAGATACATTCCAGCGCTCCACGTGAAAACACCCGCCTCCAACGAACCGGATGCCTCGCCGTCTCACTTCCCAAGCGGTTTATATATGTCATGGCAGGCGCGGCAAGTGTTTGGAACTTTCCGGGCGATCTCAGTTGCCTTAGCAAAATCCTTCGCTTTGATCGACGTCACCGCTTCATCTATTAAGCTAATTCCATCCTGTGCGATCTTCACCGCATCCTCAGCGCCGCCTTTTTTGGCGAAATAGCCGGATGAATATGTGAACCCGTCGCGAATGACGCCCGCATCGTCGAGGGCATTATCGGCATTCGCAGCCGTGACATCTGGTTCAAAAAACTTCAGCGAGCGGTCAACGTCGTGCATCAAATCGTCGTCATAGTCTTTCAAATCGACAACACGATGCCCGGCATAAGCTGCTCCGCTCAGGATCGCCAAACCTAGTCCGCAGAGAATAACAAGATTACGCATCATAGACTTATCCATTGGGCCTAAACGCCCTCTTGTGGTTGCATTCAAGGAACAACGCCGCGGATGTGATCATTTCTGCAGGCGCGGCGCACTCCGCTGACGAAAAACGCCGGAAGGCTAGCTTCCAGCGTCTCATAATTTTCAAAGTCTTCGCACGCGGATCGATTACGCGAGAAGCTCTTGCACGACCGCGCCATAAACGACTGTTGGACGCTCAGAGCGGCCATCGTGCTTATAAATTGTCTTCAGATGATCGAGCCCGAGTTGCTGAAGAACGGTCGCATGAAGATCGTAGGTATCGACCTTCTTGCCTTGCGATTGCAGACCGATCTCATCCGTCTCACCGAATGTTGTGCCGGCCTTCACGCCACCACCTGCGAGCCACTGCGTGTAGCCCCACGGATTATGGTCGCGGCCGTTGCCGCTTTGTCCGTAAGAGGTACGGCCAAACTCGGAGGTCCAGACAACCAGCGTACGGTCAAGCAGACCGCGCTGTTTGAGATCGGTCAGCAGGCCTGCAATCGGCTTATCGACCGATTTTGCATTGGCGCCATGGTTCTTTTCAAGATCCTGGTGTGCATCCCAGTTTCTGACCTCGCCGAGATTGGCGGATTCGACCTCTCCAGAGATAACCTGGATGAACCGCACCTTGCGTTCGACAAGACGGCGGGCGCGCAGCAGGATCGTTCCATAGTCACGCGTATCCGGATCGTCTAGGCCGTAAAGCGCTTTGGTCGCGTCGGATTCTTTGGAAAGATCGACGGCTTCGGGTGCTGTGGATTCCATGCGATAGGCGAGTTCATAAGAGCGCAACCGGGCTTGAAGTTCCGTATTCTCGGGATGTGCTTCTCCATCCTGAGCATTGAGACGGCGCAGCAAGTCGAGATCGTCGCGCTGTTCGGCAAGGCTCATCAGTTCGGGATGGCTGAGGTCCATGATGGGCGAAGGACCAGGACGGAAAGCAACGCCTTGATAAACGGCCGGGAGGAAGCCGGAATTCCAGTTCACCGAACCCGCGCGCGGTTCCTTTTTGCCGCTGTAGAGCACAACGTAGGCGGGCAGATCGCGGTTGGCAGAGCCAAGCGCATAAGTCACCCAGGCTCCGAGCGAAGGACGGCCTGGACGAAGATCACCGGTATTGAGCTTCAGGATGGAAATATCGTGTGTCGCACCGATCGTCGTTGACGATTTGACGAAGCACAGCTTGTCAGCATGCTCTGCGATATTCGGGACGAGATCTGAGAACCAGGCGCCGCTCTCGCCATATTGTTTCCAGCTGCGGTTGGAAGCGAAGAGCTTACCGACGCCGCCTTGCGTGCTCGTCTTAATGCCATTCAGGAAGGACGGCGGAACCTCCTGCCCTGCGAGCTTGATGAGCTCTGGCTTGTAATCATAAAGATCAAGCGTGCTCGGTGCGCCGTCCATGTGAAGCCAAATGACTGAATCGACATGTGGCGGGAAATGCGGCTGTTTCGGTGCGAGCGGGTCGAGGAACGTATCGGCCAGCGCCGGTGTCGCAAAGATGCCGCCGCCCGGCATTTGCGCAGCGAGCGTCATGCCGCCGACCCCATAAAGCGTATTGAACAGCATCTCGCGGCGTGAATGAGAAGTCATGATGAACCCTTTCTCAGAAGAGGAGAATTAGAAACGGTAAGCGAAGTCGTTGGAGTTCACGACGACATGGACGAGATCGACGAGCACCGCGGCGCGGATCGGATCGAGAGCTTCCTCCGGCTTGTAATCGATCGGAACCGCGACCGAGAATTTGCCGTCTGAGACTTTCTCTTTGATCACCCTCTCGTGGCTGATGAAGAAGCCAAGCAGAAGCGATTTCTCGGAGTCGTTTGGCGCACGCGAGAACAGGATCTGATAGAGCCGGTCGATCTCAGCGGAAGGATCATTTCCGGCCTCGCGCACCACGCGTCCTGCCAGAGCCTGAGACCATTGATAGACTTGATCGTCGTTCAGAAGCGTCAAAGCCTGCAGTGGTGTCGTCGTTACGTCACGCTTGCTATGCACCTGCTGGGCTGAGGCCATATCGAAGGGTTGAAGCATCGGATAGGGCACGCTGCGCCGCGTGAAGACATAAAGGCTGCGGCGGTTCCAATCATGCGGATCTCTTGAGACCCGCCAAGCATCACCCGCGTTAAGGTTAGACGGCACCGGCGGCATGACGCTTGGTCCGCCAATCTTTTCCTCAAGCTTGCCAGAGGCAACCAGAAGAGAGTCGCGGATTTCCTCCGCATCGAGACGTTTCGCCGGAAAGACGGCGAGCAGCTTGTTCTCTGGATCAACCACACGAGCATCCGCGCGATTAGCCGATGACTCGCGGTAGACCGAAGACAAAAGAATCTCACGATGCAGTTTCTTGATGTCCCAACCGCTGTTGATGAAACTTGTCGCGAGATAATCGAGAAGCTCCGGATTCGTAGGCCGCTCGCCGCCTTTACCAAAATCGCTGACGGTCGTGATGATGCCCTTGTCGAAATATTCATTCCAAACACGGTTGACGTAAACGCGGGCCGTCAACGGATTGGTCGGGCTCACAATCCAGTTCGCAAGAGCCGTGCGGCGTCCCGACGAAGTAGCGGTCGGCGTGATGACAGGCTTCTCATCGGTCAAAGCTGCCGGAAAGGCTGGCTCAACCTGATCCAGCGGCCGCTCATGATTGCCGCCAAAGAAGACGAAAGTCGGTGGCGACTCCGGTCCAAGCTCGAACATAGACGTGTAATAGTCAGAGCCTTTCGCTGGCTTCTGCTTGTCGAACTTCTTTAGCTCCTCCGTGAGCTTCTTATATTCGGCCCATTTCGGAGCATTATCGGCGCTGTAGGCTGGATTATCCTTATTCTCAGCAATGTCTCGCAGATATTGGGCTATATCTGCGTCCGTGGTCACGTTCTCGAGACGATGATTGATCCACTTGTCGAAAGGCGTCCATTCATCCTTCGCCTTGAAGATCGATTCACGGCTGTCTGTCAGGTAGCGCTCTTTGTGATATTTCAGGCCCGCTTCTCTGATCGGCTCGAGCAGTGCTTTTTGCTCCGCACGAATATCCTTGGTCGCCTCGCGGTAAGCCGCCTGTTCCTTGTCATATTCCTTTTCCACCTCGCCTTTCACGGCCTGAAACTTCATGCCTTCGCTGGTATTGGCAAAGAAGGCCTGCAGGGAGAAATAATCTTTCTGCGAAAACTTATCGAATTTATGGTCATGGCAGCGCGCGCAACCGACTGTCGTACCAAGGATCGCTTGGCCAACAGTATCCGTCATGTCAGTTGCGATCTGATATTTGCGATCGACCAAGTCACGTGAATTATAATTGTCGGGATAACCAGCCAAAAAGCCTGTCGCAACCATCACACTTTGATTGCCAGGTGCGATCTCATCGCCCGCAAGCTGCTCTTTGATGAATTGCGCGTAAGACTTATTTTCGTTGAAGGCATTGATCACATAATCGCGATAGCGCCACATATTGGCGCGGGTCTGATCGTTCTGAAAACCTGTGCTGTCCGCGTAACGTGCAAGATCGAGCCATTGGCGTGCTTGACGCTCACCATACCGGGGCGAGGCCAAGAGACGATCGACAAGCTTTTCATAAGCATCAGGCGACGTATCATTGACGAAAGCCGCGACCTCTTCTGGCGCCGGGATGAGGCCCCAGACATCGAGCGTCGCGCGGCGAATGAAGGTTGCGCGGTCAGCATCCGGCGATGGCTTGAGATCCTTGGCTTCAATACGCGATAAGACGAAAGCGTCTATCGGGTCGCGAACCCAATTCGCGTCTTTAACTGACGGCACAACAGGCCTTTGCAAAGGCTGCCAAGCATAGGGCAAGCGGGATGTCCGGCCCGGAGCTTTAACCTCTCCGCCGAGCGGCTTGTCATCCGCCATCGCAGCGACTGTGGATAAACTCAATAAAGCGCAGATAAATGTCCGTTTCAGTGACCTGTTCATCGTCGACCCCAAACTCAGCTTCGGAAGCACGGCAGCCGCGGCGGAGACATCCGCACGTTGGGTCACATTCGAGCTATATCCCGATCAGTTTAGAGTAATCTTTTCTCTAATCGAGATGACGATCTTCAAGGTGATGGCGAGCCGTGCCATGAGCTATATTCCTACTATTATTATAGATAATGTCAATTGACAGGAACAGGGCTCTAACTTAAATGTGAATTCTGTTGAGCGTGGCGGCATCCCTTCCGGACCCCCGCCGCAATAAAAACATTCCGCCTCTATACAGCTTGCTAATGCGGGCTTCGCACGTGTTTGCGCGCCGCTGTGGATATCTCGCTGACGATGATTAAACCAAAGGAGCTAGCGCTGTGACACGTAAGACAGCCAATGATTTTCATCCAGAGATTCTCAAGCTTTTCGATCTTCACGTTCACGGTTTCATCAGCCGCCGCGGATTTATCGACGGCGCCGCCAAATTCGTCGCGGGCGCCGCCGCCGCCGCTGGTGTGCTTGAAGCGTTGAGTCCTCGTTTTGCCGAAGCCGAGCAGATCGCCAAAGACGATGCGCGCATCAAGACGCATTATCTCGAATATTCTTCGCCCGGCGGCTACGGCACAATACGCGGCTATCTCGCAGAGCCCGCGAATGCCGGCAAGAAGCTACCCGTCGTGCTGGTTGTACACGAGAATCGCGGTTTGAATCCGCATATTGAAGATATTGCGCGGCGGCTTGCCGTCGATCAATTCATCGCTTTCGCACCCGATGCGCTGACACCTCTTGGCGGCTATCCGGGTGATGAAGATAAAGCCCGCGATCTTTTTGCAAAGCTCGATCAGGCGAAGACACATAATGATTTTCTCGCCGCGGCACAGTTCGCCAAAAGCTTACCAGGCAGCAATGGCAAATTGGGTGTTGTCGGCTTCTGCTACGGCGGTGGTATCGCAAATTTTCTAGCGACTCGCGTTCCCGATCTCGCCGGTGTTGTCCCCTTCTATGGCGCTCAGCCGACAGCGGAGGAAACTGCGAAAATCAAAGCGCCGCTTCTGATTCATTACGCTGGTGCCGACGACCGGATTAATGCCGGCTGGCCCGCCTATGAGGCTGCGCTGAAGGCAAACAACGTCAGATATGACGCCTATATCTATCCAGGCGTTCAACATGGATTCAACAATGACACAACGCCCCGCTATGACGAAGCCGCAGCGAAACTCGCGTGGCAGCGCACCGTCAATTTTTTCAAAGTCAACCTCGTAGGCTGACGTCCATTTGCCTTGCGGGGCGTAACCGCATCTCTTGTGAAAGTGAGGATGATGATGAGTAAAATCCTGGTATGCGCGACATTGGTCCTCATTCTCGGATCGCCGCTCGCTCACGCGGCTGAGCCCAGCAAAGCAGCGGATGCGCATTACACCTATGCGCCCGACCCCCATTATACCTACAAAACACCGAAACTGACCCGCACTGAATTGGATGCGCTCTTCGCCAATCCCGAAAGCTTGCTGCTCCTCGACGTCCGCCGCCCCGATGAACTCACCACGATCGGCGGCTTCCCCGCCTATCTCAGTGTCCAGGCGAATGACGTCGAAAAGAACCTCGCCTATTTGCCAAAGGAGCGGACGATTGTCGTCGTTTCGAACCGGGCACACCGCGCCGGGGCTGTCGGAGACTTGCTGACCAGCCATAATTTTAAAGTCGCTGGTGCGATTGGTGTGCTCGATTACGCGGATCAAGGCGGAACGATCGAAAAGATCGAGAAGCCCGTGTCGCAAGCCGCCGCTGCCCCCGCCGCTGAAAAGCACTGAGGACTAGATCGATGAAATGTCTTGCCGCCGCGATTCTTCTTGCAGGCCTTTCGATAACACCCGCCTTCGCGGGGCTGAAGCCAGGCGACACTGCGCCCGACTTCACAGCGCAAGCAGCCGTCGGCGGCAAGGATTTCACTTTCTCCTTGGCCGATGCCCTCAAGCGCGGACCTGTCGTTCTTTACTTCTATCCGAAGTCATTCACCCGCGGATGCACCATCGAAGCGCATGAATTCGCTGAGGCTGCCGAGAATTTCGCCGCCGCGGGCGCAACATTGATTGGCATGTCGAAAGACACCATCGATACACAGCGCAAGTTTTCGACGGAAGAATGCCGCGATAAGTTTCCCGTTGCTGCCGATCCCGACCTTTCCGTCATCAAGGCTTATGACGCCGTGAGGATCGCTCCGACGGCGGCGGGAGAAACAGTCTCCGACCGGATCTCCTATGTCATCGCTCCCGGCGGAAAGGTTCTCTATTCCTACACGGACTCGGCACCAGACAAGCATATTGAAAATACGCTTGCGATCGTGCGCGATTGGCGTGGCAAGCATCCGCAATGAACTCTAGGAGCATCAGCCCAAAAACAGTTTCTGGGTTTGGGCTCAATGTTCAAAATCCCCTATGAGGACCTTATGAACACTCTGAAATTCTTCCGGGCAAAATTCGTATCCGCCGCTGCGCTCGCATGCGCCGTAGCTTTTCCGGCCAATGCGCAGCTCGTGACGGAAAAAAACCTTTCAGCGAGCCTTGCTTTGACGATCGCTCAGACCGCCTATGAGGCCTGCGTGAAACAAGGCTATCATGTTTCCGTGCATGTTGTCGGGCGCGATGGGGAGACTCTGATTGCCATCAGAGGTGACGGCGCGCCGCCACACACCTTTGAGAATAGCGAGCGTAAAGCCTACACGGCCCGCACGTTCAAAAAACCATCCGGCGAATTTGCTCAGCAAGTGAAGGACAATCCTTCTACCAGCCAAATTCACCTCGCCAAAGTGATCGCCGCGCAAGGCGCTTTGCCAATTAAAGCTGGAGACGATGTGATCGGTGCCGTTGGTGTTTCAGGCGCGCCGGGCGGCGATAAGGATGAAGCCTGCTCAAAGGCAGGCATCGACAAAGTGGCTCCGCAGCTCATCTGAACAACGCAAACCTTTGACGGATTATTTCGGAATCGGCGGCGGTATGCCGCCAGTGCACTCACGGAACGACGGCACAGCCGTCGGGCAAAATCGGCAGCGTGGCAGGAGCAGGCCTCATCGCACTCGATCGCCGTCAATATCAAGGAAAATCATTATCGGCAAATTGAACGCAGGTTCTGATACTGTTGCGTGTAAATTTGATTCATTTATCTGCGATCATGATCTGTATTCGCTAAAATGGACCGTAAATCTCAAATGCCTGACTACCGTCAGTTATCGTCATGCTACTGTCATGACAAAAAACCATCACCACAGTCGATTATTTTGATTTGAGACAATGGAACCAGAATGCGAGCAGGCTACTAGCCGCAGAGAGCCGCGGCCGCTTCGCAGCGCTGAACGGCTCGTTTCATTCCTGGAGAAGTTCCATGTCTCACGACACTCATTTGCAGCAAGCCGTCCTCGCGGAATTGAATTGGGAGCCGAGCGTGAACGCAGCTCATATCGGCGTCACCGCGAGTGCTGGTATTATCACCCTCAGCGGGCATGTCGATAGCTTTGCCGCGAAACACGTGTTGAGGAAACTGTCCGCCGCGTCAAAGGCGTCAAGGGAATTGCCGAAGAGATAGAAGTCAGGCTTCCCTTCGATCACAAGCGAAGCGATGAGGAGATCGCCGCCGCCGCGTTAAACCGTCTTGATTGGGCCGTTAATGTACCGCGCAACGCAGTCAAAATCAATGTCGAGAAGGGCTGGATCACGCTCACAGGTGAGGTCGAATGGCAATATCAAAGGGAAGCAGCCCTGCGTGATATTCGTTCGCTTTATGGGGTCATCGGCGTTTCCAACCAGATCACCATCAAGCCGCAAGTCAATGCGTCGAATCTCAGCGACGACATTATTCATGCTTTGCATCGGTCGTGGTTCTTCGATCCGAAGACGATCAACGTGAGTGCCGATGGCGGACGGGTCCGCCTCAGCGGAACAGCACAATCAATGCACGACCGGCAAGTTGCCGCGGCGACCGCCTGGACCGCGCCGGGCGTCACCGAAGTTTTGAACGATATCGCCATCGTTTGATTCAAAAGGCGCCGTTCGCAGAGGCAGCGCATCGGCGCCACAACTCAATATAATCGGATAAGCAGCTCGATCTCTGGCGCTGGTTTGCCATGGATCGCAGATTTGCTATCATTGATTCGTAACACTTTGGTTCCGCCGAACGAATCAACATCAAACCACGGCGCGAAGGCGGGGAGGCCTATATGCTGGCGGCTCTTCTCGCATTCACGCTCCTGACAGCCAATGCACAGCCTCGCCTGGACCTCCGGGA
>Ga0116226_10006737_pt1 | contig 10334 bp, 9 predicted proteins | sample S1TSphfallax_FD_89692 | JGI IMG/M metagenome (GOLD analysis project Ga0116226, IMG submission 89692) | Host-associated microbial communities from peat moss isolated from Minnesota, USA - S1T2_Fa - Sphagnum fallax MG | ecosystem: Host-associated > Plants > Peat moss > Unclassified | place: USA...
ACCTTGAATGTTAGATTTGAAGTGGTAGCTTTATTTCAGCATATTAATCAAATCACTTTAAAATCTCAAGGTGTTGTTTTGTTTTCCTTTGATTTTTTTCATTGAAAATTTCCCCAAAAAATTTAAAAATTCTGATAGAAAAAACACATTTGACACTGGAAAAACATGATTTTCTAAAATTTTATCAAAAGCATGCAAAATAGCAAAGAATTGCCCAAATTATTATTTAAAAAAAAAACCTCTCTTGCAGATTATGTGAGATGATCACTTATGAATGCACCAACCATTAGAGTGAACCAGCACCCACCAGTGCACCAACGTGGATGGATGGCGCAGTGATGGGTTTCTCTTTTCTATCCCTGTGTCATCCCAGAATGACTTTTTTTCTTTGCCCTTTCCCAGTCCTGATCTCAGTTCATTTTTGCAACTTTATTTCCTCCCCACCCCTCACCCAGTTTTTGGGTTTAGGGTTTAGGGTTTAGGGTTTGAAACTTTTCCCCCCTACCCACCTACATGGCTACACCTACCTATTTGGTTACCACTCCAATAGAACCCCCAACCATCAAAAATGATGAAGAAAGAATAAAATGAAGGTATTGCATGGAGCTTGGGTTTTGTTCACTCAAGTAAATAACCAAGGGCATGATTAAAGTATTTGTCACCACTTGTATAAGGGGGTATTGCAGATTGGTTTTAAACATAATGTTTTAGTGTGTTTTGAAGGTATTGCACAAACTTTTGAAAATTCAAAATATGTGAAAACCCTCCAATGAAGGTATTTCAAGTTGTGTTTTGAGAATGTTTTCCAGGGGGGGGTATTGCAAACCTAGTGCATATGTCCAGGGAATATGGAACTCTAGTTCAATTTAAACACATTTAATGGATGTTGTACTTAGGTTCATCAAGCAATTAGGCCTACATTGAACAATTTAATTCGTTTGTTTTAATGGTGTACCTTAAACAATGTGGATTAAATTTAACAATGTTATGTTTCTATAATTATTTATGTTATTTAACAAAGTAGGGTTTTAAAATTTTGGTTATGGAGACAAACAACAAACATTTATGATTTTTTGCACCTTTTAAGCCTAATTAAAATTCAGACCTAATATGGATTTTGGGAAAAATTTGGCATTTGCACACATGCCACAAGACACATTCATTTTATTTATTTATTTCTCAAGGAGAGTGGAAAAAGGCTCACGTTGATAGACCAAACAAATAAGTAAGAGACACACCATGGCTTCCATTCACATGTTTGTTTCATTTAATTAAGGCTCCAAATTAGGGCTTAATTAGTGGTTATAAATTTTGGGCATATGTAAATGATTGTATAATTATTAGAGTGCTCGGCAATTCCCATTGTAATTATGTAGGGTTTATGGTTTAGGGCTTATTTGTTGAATGGAATCCATGTGATCTATTTAAGCTTGAGGTTTCACTTAATTTGTGTTTGAATATTTGGTTTCAATAATGGCTATGTGTGTTTTTTTTAAGGTCATGTGTACTTGGTTGTTTAGAATTATTTAGGGTTTTTAGTTTATTTCTTTAGTGACATCCATGTTGATTTATCCATGGATGCATTTTCATTTAGGGCCCAAATTCCATTGAACATTAGTGGCATCGACTTTTAACATCAATGGTATGATATCCTCTTTTAATAAATTCCTTTCATTTTATTTTTTTGTTTTTTTAAAATTTAGGGTATTTTGCTCCCCCTTAAATATGGATGGTCATGGAAGTATCAATTTGCAAAAACATACCATATTTAAACAAAGAAGTTCCATGGTCAATGTGTTATTATTGTTGCATGTGGGTATTGCACATTTTGATTAAAAGCTTTACATATATTGAATTGATTATCTCACAAAAGACAAGGAAGTTTTTTTTTGTGCATAAGTTTTAGATGGCCATAAAATAACCATGTGACTTTTTTTACGATTTGTGAATCACTATTTATTTATGTGTTATGGTAAGGTTCACTTAAAGTGTTTAAGGGTTTTGTTGATTATGGTATAATCACTTTGTTAATTAGGGTTATTATGATTTGTAAACATGTGAGGTATTTCATGGGTTTTCACAAGCTGGGGATTTCTACTATTGGGTTATTTCTTCAACAATTCAAAGCATGGAGTGAATTCCATTTTCATAATCCATCAAAATCCAAAACTCGGCAAAATCATCTTTTTTGAATGTTGTCTTGGTGTGGAAAGATGGGTTTAAGCATGAAGGCCAAAACAAGGTGGCAATTGAGACCGCATACATCCCCCATATTTGTGTTTCTAAGTTTTTGCATGGTGAATGAATGGATATGCAAATTTCAACGAAATTGAGCATATAACAAAATTTGTTCCCTCAACAAAATGTGAAAAATCTATTGATAAAAAATCACTTCAAACATACTTGTTATGGGTTGGCAACTTATAAACCTTTTCCATTAGTCATTTTTGCAAGTTATTTTTAGTTGTTTTTATGTCTCGTGATTTGATTTAATGGAAGTTATGTTTTGTAAATATGAATGTGGTTATGAGCCAAAACACCACCATAAAGACCCCAAGCACATGAGGTCAATCAATCATGATTGTTTGACCCACTTTTCCATCAATAGGCTTTACACATGGCGCAATGCAGTGGAAATCACCTTTTACCATCAAACTCACATTCAAGCCAATGGGGATCTTGCTCGTGGTGCATGTGACTCAAGGTCCACATCATAGATGTCAACATATGTTTCATGCATGTCTCACATTGAAGGATTTTATATGGACCCAATTAAGGTTGGGGTACATTGTGAAACAAATCTATGACAAGCATAAGGAAATTTGGTGGGCGAGGGTGAATGTGGGTTTGCGGATGACCCAAAATGACTTGCTAAGATTCCAAAATATTGCATGTTTAGATCGAAAACACAATAGGGGCACTTGGCACTTGCACAAAAACCCCACACTTTTTGTTCACTTATGGGTTTGTGTTCATCCTAATGACGTTTTTTAATTTCCAAGATGTAGGTGAGGTGAATGGGATTTAGGCCCCATTCACCATAAGGATCTAAATGTTTAGCAACATTAGGCCATGCTCCAATTCGATCACAATGAGGTTATTTTTATGGATGCCATGTTTGGCACCAATGATGTGAAGTACCACATATTCACATTGGTGGCATTCATTTTTCATTGCACGAGGGTGCTAGTTGTTTGGATCATCACAAGTTAGTAAACATGCAAAGATTTGGTGGAGTGGTTGGGTGCCATGCGAACAAAGCTCCTCTCGCATATGCCACATTGGAAACCATTGTAATTCATTAAAAATGATGCCCTAGAAAAACTTTGAACATTGGGGTACATTGTCTTTTTATTTTTTGTTGCATTGTTTTATGTTAACATGGGGATTATGTAACATATTTATTGTTCATGGTAAGCACATTAATGTTGGGTGTACCATGGCAAGATTGTGTGGAGCTAAGATCTTGTCATAGTTTTTCTTTGCTCATGGCATGTGTTGAAAGCATGGAGCTTGCATTCCATGGAAAAAATCAAGGATCCAAAAATGAAGTTTGTGGTATTTGATCGCTTCCACATGGTGATGTTCATGTCCATCAACCCATATGAGACCATTGAATCTTTCAAGTCACGTGGGAGGAAGATCATGTTGGAAAGTTTTGATAACCTACAATTTGGTGTTGTTTCGACAAGATATTTTTGGGCCTATTATTGCCAACTCAGTAAGTAATTTATTCCCTCCCAAGTATGACATGTTTAAAAAGCTTTTTGTTATGGATGCATTATAAATTGCATGTTGATTTTTCACACATATTCAAATTACATCATGGGTTGTAAGTATGTTGTGCATATTTATGCAAAGTTTTGGATGGTTGGGCTTCAATGAGTGCCATACTCCAATTAGGTCTAAATTTTTTAAGGTGTACCAAAATCTTATGACAATGTCACCTTTTTTTGTCTTTTTTACCTATTCTTTTTTTACCATGTAAAGACACATTTATGGATGGTTATGATGGAAGCTAAAATTATAATGGTATAAAATATAATCCTTCTAAATTTTTAATATCTTTTGACTCATTATTTTATATGGGGATCAAAATATAGGGTAAATTTTTTTTGTAGTGAAGACTAGGCCCTTTTCATCCTGTGTGGTACACCTTAAAGGATTTTCACCCAATCAAGACATGCAAATTAGCATAAAATCTTATCATGAGGCTTTGAAACATTAGTATTCTCTTGGGACTAAGGCTGTGAGGTGGTGCCACATCAATTGTTTAGTGTGGAGGTTAACCATGATACTGGCATAACATTATATGCACCAAGCCAAGATGAAAAAATAAGGGTTCATTAAAAACAAGGTCATGGCGCAACTTGCGATGGTTAGCATTGATAAAACTAATAATATTCCACACATTAATGTGATCCCACCTACCTTTGAGGGGGACAATGGTGATGATTTGTGGTGAGTGTGAAGCCAATAACATCCTGCTGTTACTTACAATATTCATGCCCCCTTCACCAAATACACAAGTTGCACTTGCGAATGGGCATTGTGAAACAATTTTTGCAAGCATTGGGTTATTATTTTATTGATTTGTACCGATTTTACATCAAAGAATATCATTGAATATTGAAGTACCTATTTTGGGACTCACCATGTTGGTTTGAAATCCAAGTTTGCCGACCGAACATACTTACAATTGGATGATGGTGTGTTTGATGATGAAAATTGCAATCAAGATCGAGTTGATGAAATCAACATTGTTGACATTGGGGGGCTTGCAACCACAAATGAGGATGGTCATTGTGATAATGTCGATGTGCCCAAAGGTTTGTCTACCCCCGTGGATCGAGCCTTAGTTCGCTTACATGAAACAATGGTTGAGATTATCGCCAAATGTGGAGAATATGTAAACATTGAATTGTGAGACTATACGACATCATTTTTTTTATAGAAATTGCATCAAACATTTGAGCCATCTATTTGGCACAAGTCAACAAATCCATGCACCCATGAATGGTATTTCATTGAATGGATGATGGCTTTGGGAACTCCATCAACCAGATGAAAAATTAACATGAAACAATGATGGAACACTTATACTTGTAAAAAAAGGACTAGGGAAGAAATAAAGGTTTTACATTTGTACCCATATTTAGATTTAATATATGTGGGATTCCATTTTCGTTAATACCTAACCCTTTACGCCTTTGACCAAGTCAAATTGAATTATCCACAATTTGAATTACAAAAGAAACCCCAATGCATGTGTTAAAATAATATCCAAATATTTATGTAGCCAATATGTGTTAATGAATAATTGTTTATCACAATTAAATGAGGTTAATATATAAATTTTAACGTCCAAATAATGCATAAAACAATGAAAGGTTCTTACTTGTAGAAATCTAATTCAACCACAATACCCTGCACTAGATAATCCATAAGTGCCTTGGGTTGAATCATTTTGGGCTAGACTAATGGAGGGGTATATTGTTCATGATTAGAAAGATGTTCATTGAACTTGCAATATCCCACTTTGGGTATTCCAAAAATGCTTTGGGGTCAATCACATATCTTTTGACACTTCAAGGGGTATTGCATAAACCTACCAAAACTTAGAAGGAAAGCAATACCCTCAGTAATGTATTTTATGAAACACCATGGCCTGAATCATTTTCAGCTACACCGTTGGAGGGGCATTGCTCATGACCAGAAAGATGAATTTAACTTGCAATACCCCATTCCGGGTATCCCAAAAATGTTTTGGGGTGAATCACATATATTTTGAAACTTTGAGAATGGTATTGCATAACTTAAAAAAAACCTAGAAGGTAAGAAATATCGTCATTGGGGTGTTCTGTAAATAACATGGGTCCACCAGTTTTGCCTAAGCCATCAAAGGGGTATTGTTCATGTCTAGAAAAATCCAATTCATTTGCAATACCTTGTTTTAGGTATCTTGTATGGCAATACCCTTGCTGGGGTATTCTATAAACATAATGGGATCCACAATTTTCACATAAGTTATAAGAAGGATATTATGTGGGTCTAGAAAGATTAATTACACTTACAATACCCTAATTCTTTAGATTGAAAAAGTTTGTGGCATGACTGCCTTTAAGGTATTGTAGTATTATAATTTGGAGGACATTGCATTATCTTTGTGTTGGTATAATAATGGAGTACCATGAAAGATGGTTAATATATGTAAATGAAGCTGTTGCAATATTGGCCACATTGATGGTATAAAGTTTCACTTGAATAAAGTTTTGAAATGTAATTGTAATATTTGCATTGTATTCTGATAATTTTATTAATGCGTGAAAGCATGGTAAAGTATACAAAAAAAAAGTTGATAAACAAATATCAAGTTTAAAAAAAGGTAGTTTTTCACAAAAACATAAGAAAGTAGATTCAAAGTTTACTTAAATTTAATTTTGAGCCCTCAATTGGGTTTATTGTAAATCAGCTATAAAATTTCAAAAGATTTAGAATAATAAAAGTAGGGAATAAATATGTTTGAAATTGATTGGTTTATATGGTGTTCAAACCTACTTTTTCATTAGAAAAATGAAATATACATGTATGAAGTTATAACATAAAGATCATTATATGTTCAAGGGCATCACTAAAAAACAAATCTACTTTCTCTTTGGTAGAATATACTTGACATATACTTGAATCAAATCTTACACTGCAAAAAGTAGGTTTAAAAAATTACTTGCATATAGAAAAGTTTATTTGAAACCTTCTTTTACAATGCAAAATTTTAAGAATTAATGCGTAATAATGAAGAAGTATCTTGTTCTTTGTCATTCAACTAAAAAAATTAAATGTATAACAATTTTGTGATGGGTTGTGGTCCTATTTTTTGTTCACTTGACAAATAGACTTGCAAGTATTTTTAGTTGTACACTTTCCCATGTTTTCACCCTAACCATGAAACAAATTAATTTTTAAAAAATATTTATTCCATGCTCAATATATCATGCCATGTCAATATTATGAGGGCATTGCATAAAGATAAAAAACCAAGAAAACACAAGATGAGGATATTGCTAGAACCCAATGTTCAAAATTGCATAAAATGAAACTAATCTTAAAAAAAAAATCACCTACAAAGCCTTGAGGTATTGCCTACAGACTTTGACCCAAAAAAGTGCCCCACCCACCTTCTCACATGGAGAAGGAAGGTGGGGCAAAAGTTTAGAGACCACAATTAATGAAGGTATTGCAACTAGAAAATTGACAAAAAAGAAAAAAACCTGCCCCATCTTCTCTACTTGAGAAGATGGGTGGAACAATGAATTATAATAAGTAAAGTTCAATATTTCACCTTCATCAATATCGACATGAGGTACAACATGCTCATTTGGCAACAAAGTAAGACCTCTATTCTTTTGCTTTGGCATTGAATTTGGAATTACTTTTCCTTGTTTTATCATCAAAATGGTTTTCTGCATACTAACTTCAATTCTATCAACATCTACTACAGATGTTCTGTTAACATCAACACTTGTTTACATTTGTTCTTGAATAATTTTAGTTGGAACCAATGTAGCCAAATTCTCAACACCTACTTGCATTTGTTGTCCCATTGCCCGTACCTTCATATCTCTTTCATTCACAACACCATGGACACCATCCACATCACTCCTTTCTCTCTTGTGAATTTATACTTGCAAAAAAATATTTACATCACTTTTAATTTTTTCTCATTTCTGGCTTTCTCATCAACAAAACATAAGCATAAGAACTACAAATAAAGCAAACAAATCAAGGACTAGCAGAGGAACCTCTGTCCCTTTAAACACAACATATGAAAAAAAAAAACTTTCTGCTGTCATTGCCCTATAAGGGGCAACAACAAATATAAAAAAATGTTCATCATTCTTTATGTGGAAGCAATTGCAACAAGAAAAAAAAATGATGTTCATTGTCATCTCCATGGAGGCACCCATCAATTAAAAAAATGAGATCACGATGAGTTTTGCTCGTCAAAAAAAATGAGACAATGACGAGCTACTCATCATCATCTTGTGAAAGCACCAACAACTCCAAAAAAAAACTTTGTGGAGGCAGCATGAGCTCAAAAAAAAGAAAGACGTTGTTTTTGTGGAAGCACCAACAACAAAATAAAAAATAAAAAATGAGTAAAAGCTTATGTTGAAACTGCTAATGAAATCTTGTAGCTTCACACTTTTCAAGGTTCTCCTCAAATTGCTGGTCATGTTCCTCAAGCTTCTCGCTCCTCAAGCTCAAGTTGTCCAATCTCAAAATGTTTTAAAGCTAAACCCTATTCCAAGCTCACAAAATAAACCAAAATGCAAAAGTTGCTGGCAATGGAGGTGAGTGCAAAACTAGTGAAGGAGGAGGGGTCGGTAGCATGAGGGAGGTAGATGGGTTGTTAGGAGGAAGGGAGGTAGGTAGGAGGTCCCACAAAAAACTAGGGTCAGGAGTGGTGGGAGGAAAAAAAAAATCAAAAGGGAGGCCCAGAAATAAAAAAATGTAAGTTGGAAAAAAAAAGTAAGAAGCAAAAGAAAAGGTCTAGAGGATTTTATTTTTTGGAACTGACCAAGTAAACTGATCCAGAATGAGATTTTTTGGATGGTGCAATGGTGGGTGCTGGGTCACTCAGGTGGGTTCAAAGGTGACTTCATAGAAGCAAAATGTTGAGTTGAAAGGTTCTCAATCGAGGTATATTGACATTGTTTATTGGTATACATTTGATATGGTGAGGAGCAAATACTGATGTGGTGGTCAAGGGCAAGGTGCAAGGTAGGTATGAGATCTCATCCTCACCTATTTGAGGCGTGTCCAATGGAAAAAGGTGGGTTGGTTTGTCATGACATTTTTGGACACACTACAATGAAAATGCACAATTTAACTTATGGTTTGTTTGAAATAGGAGATAGGAGTTGAATAGAATTTTCAACCATAGATACTACTATTATGGCTGTATTCTTGTGTCCTCTATTAGTTATCTGGGGGTGTGCACCCATAGTTGGTTTTTAAATTATTTTATAGTTTGAAGGAGCCACTTTGATTGGCCCATCACAAATCTCTTTGAAACAATGGGCACCCCCTCCCAACATAAAAGCCTAGAAAGCTTTCCTCCCCAAAATAGAGGCACATATAAGTTTACCCTTTGACAACACCTTTATAGTTTATATGGATGGAAGTTGAATTGTGCCTAAAAGAGATGGGATAACATGTAGTGCTATTTGAGAACTCAATCAATTGCCATTCATCTCAATGAGTTTCATCCTTTTCCAAGGGAAGGAATCCAGAACCCTAAATCCAACCCCTTGTCCTCCCTTCCCTAGTTAACCATGGTGGTTAGCTTAGTTGCTTTTTTTTTCCTACCTACCTACCTACTAACAACTCACAAGAAGGTTGTTAGTAGGTTGGTAGCCTATGTATAAACCATCAACTTACCTAGTAAGTTACCTATTTTCCTACCTATCTACCTACATATGATGAGACCTATTTCCTACAGAATTGGTTACTAAGGTGAAACCAAATATGAACTAACTCGGTTGAGGTTCATCCACAACGGAGTAGTAAGAGGTATCCATTGGATGGTGCGCTGGTGGGTGCTGGTTAGCTGTGGCCCAAAGCAACCAATAATAATAATAATAATAATAATAATTTATAATAATAAATCTTTCCAATTGTAAGTTGAGTAATGTGATTGATTCTTATAAATTTCTATTTTTCACATTATTTATGACCATTTTTTTTTTTTACTTCAGCTAGTACTCGCCCCCATACATTGAGAGTATGGGTGTGCATATTGAAGCCTTGGTTTGGTTCTAAGTTGTGATTTCATCTGACTTCCAAGCATGGGCCATGGCCTTTTTCTATAATTAAAGAATGCAGCAGGTCCTCAGGCGCAGAATCCTCTGGTGCATTTTGCTGCACCCTGGGAGCCACTTTTCCCTTGCTTTTATAAAGGCTTTTTATAAGAGATATTCTGTTAAAATGAAGAGTTAAGTTAAATTTTCTCATAAAAAGATGTTGCATCCCTCAAAAATTGGCACTTCTTTCGAGAAGGATCCAATTTACATTCTAAAATTCCTGGAATTTGGCAAAATCCACCCTCAAAATCCCTTAGATAATAGAGTTATTTGTAAAGTCACCCTGTCTACTTTCACCCCCCTATCCCTTCTTTCAGCGGTATCCGCAAAGTAAGGAAATTTTATTAAATATCAGTATGAAATGCTGAAACTCAGCATTTAATGCACAAGGTTCGAGAGTAATTATAGTAGTTGTACAGGTAGGAGCAGTGAAAATATATGTAGAAACTCAGCATTTAATGCACAAGGTTC
>Ga0116226_10006738_pt1 | contig 10332 bp, 10 predicted proteins | sample S1TSphfallax_FD_89692 | JGI IMG/M metagenome (GOLD analysis project Ga0116226, IMG submission 89692) | Host-associated microbial communities from peat moss isolated from Minnesota, USA - S1T2_Fa - Sphagnum fallax MG | ecosystem: Host-associated > Plants > Peat moss > Unclassified | place: USA...
CGAAGTCGTCGCCTGGGCAAACGACCACGTGGCCCGCTTCGATCCGGCCCTGAGGCGTCTCGATGAACGGCGGCGTCGCGGCATTCACGGCGGTAGACCAGCGGAACACCACGCCCCACCGCGCCTCCAGCCAGGCGGCCAGCCGGGGGATCGCAGTGCGAGACTCGACCCGCAGCTCATGGGGACTGAACAGCGCCCCCTCCCCTGGCATATCCAAGTCGGGAAAGCTGGCGCGAAGGGCGCTGCCATCCATCCAAGTGCAGCCCTGGCCCATCGGCGTGGTCAAGAACTGCTCGACCACAGCTTTGGACTCGGGTCGACGGACGGTGAGCACGAGGCCCGTGTGCTCCACCGGGATGGCGGCTTCGCCCGCCACCTCGGCCCAAACGTCGCGGGACCGTCTCGCCCGGCGCCAGCAGTCGCCGGCGGGCTGGCCCGTTACGGTGATGAAGCCAAAATTGCGGATCGAGGCCCCATTGGCGCACGCGTCGCGATCCAACACCACGACGCGCTGACCCGCGCGCGCCGCGGCATAGGCGCAGGCGAGGCCGGCAATACCCGCCCCCACCACCGCCAGATCGAAAGGTCCGTCCCGCCGCGCCATCGCCGATCACCACTCTCGACAACTGGTATAGACCAGTTTCCGTATGGGCTGGTCACGTAGCGCTTTCCTACGCGAACGTCACCCCATTTTTGCGACAGACCCCGAGGCGCCGGGCTCGCGTCAAAGGCGCCGACGCCCGACCACATCGGCCGTTCGGTGCAGGATGGCGTGGCGGCGGGCCAGCTTTTCGAGGTCGGCGTCATAGCCCCCGCCGATCACGCCAGCGACGGGGACGCCCCCAGCCAGGCAGGTCTCCAGCACATAGGTATCCCGTCGCGCTAGGCCGTCATCGCTGAGCGCAAGCCGCCCCAGCCGGTCGTCGGCATGAGGGTCGACGCCAGCGTTGTAGAAGACGAGATCGGGACGAACCTGGGTCAAGAGTCCTGGCAGAACGTCACCTAGCGCAGCCAGATAGACATCGTCGCCCACGCCGTCCGCCATCTCGATATCGAGGTCGCTGCGCGCCTTGCGGGCTGGAAAATTCTTCTCGCCATGAATAGAGAAGGTGAAAACCGCCGGCTCGTGTTCGAAAATGAAGGCGGTGCCGTCGCCCTGATGCACATCCACGTCCACGACTAGGATGCGCGTCACCGCGCCCTCGGCCAGCAGCGCCGTTGCAGCAACGGCGACGTCATTGAACAGACAGTAGCCCGCGCCATAATCTCTCGCCGCATGATGGCTGCCGCCCGCGCAGTTGCAGGCAAGTCCCGCGGCCAGGGCCAGCCGCGCGGTCAGAAGCGTCCCCGCGGTCGCCGCCTGCGCCCGCTCCACAACAGCGCGATTGACCGGCAGGCCGATGCGCCGCTCAACAGCGCGGGGCAGCTCAAGATCGAACAGCTGGCGCACATAGGCGGGATCGTGAACCGCCGCGATCAGGTCGAAGTCGGCGAAGTCGGGCGTGTGAAACCCATCGGCCTCCACGAGCCCCTCTTCCACCAGAACTTGCGAGAGACGGCGAAACTTAGCCATCGGAAAACGTGTTTCAGACGACATTTGGGCGCTGTAGGCCGGATGGTAGACGAGGGGTAGGCGAAACGGCATTGGACGAGCGTAGAGCGAAAGTCGCTGTCCCAACAGCGGCGCCTGCGGACTTGCGCAAACGAGTATAAATTGTCATTATTAATCTTAATGTTTAGCCGGTTTTAATCAGTCGCATTATAGCATCCAATTGGCTGAACTGAGCAACACAGACTTGTTTAGAAAGGTAACCGTTGAGCAAGACGATAACAGAAAGAGCACCCGTGACGGCTGCAACTATTATTGAACGTTTTGCACATACGCCGCTGACCGATATGCTAGGATGGCGGCTGTTGAAGGGGGAGCCTGGCGGCGACAACGTCTCGTTCGGCTTTCAAGCCCAGCCCGACTTTCGAAACGCCGCCGGCTTTATACAGATTGGCATGCTGTCGGCCATGGTCGATAGCACCATCGCCGCCCTGGTGCTGATTGCTTCAGAGGGCAAATTTTTCGCTTCGACGCTGAACTTGACCCTCAATTTCCCGGCCCCCGCGCTTCCCGGCGCGATTACGGGAGAGGCCAAGATTCTTCAGATGGGCGCCACAATCGCTTTCGTCGACGCGCGGCTCCTAGACGCGGACGGGGCTGTCGTCGTCACCGCCTCGGCGACGGCGCGCCTGACCTCAACGGCCTATCTGAAAAAGCAAGAGACCACGCGGTCTAAGAAGAAAAGCTAGACCGGTAGCGCTACACCGGTAGGGTCCGGGGCTTTCGGTTTTCGTCGATGGCGACGAAGGTGAAGGCGCCCTCGGTGACCTTGTTGGCGGCCGGACCGTCGCGACGGCGACGCCAGGCTTCCGCGAACACGCTAATCGACGTGCGCCCGGTTTTCACCACCGTGGCGAAGATGCTGACCTCATCGCCGACAAACACCGGGCTGATGAAGCGGACCCGATCAATAGCGACGGTGACGCAGCGCCCCTGCGCCAGCCGAAAGGCCACAGTGGCGGACGCCAGGTCCATCTGGGACATCAGCCAGCCGCCAAAGATGTCGCCCTCCGGATTGGTGTCGTGGGGCATGGCGATCACGCGGATCACCGGCTCGTCGCTTGGCCACTCGGGCTCAGCGCCGGCTGGGCTGGGCAGGCCCGCGACCGTCAGGTCGGTCATGCTCAGGCCGCCTGCATCAGCGCGCCGAAGCGTTCGAACAGATAGAGCGAATCGGTCGGCCCAGGACTGGCCTCGGGGTGATGCTGCACGCTGAAGACGGGGCGATCCTTCAAGCGGATCCCGGCGTTGGATCCGTCGAACAGGGAGACGTGGGTCTCCGTCACCGCCTCAGGCAGGTCCGCACGATCAACCGTGAAGCCGTGGTTCATCGAGACGATTTCGATTTTGCCGGTCTCCAGATCCGTCACCGGATGGTTTGCGCCATGGTGGCCCTGATCCATCTTGATGGTCTTTGCGCCCAGCGCCAGGGCCAGCATCTGGTGGCCGAGGCAGATGCCAAACACCGGCTTGCCGCTATCGACTAGTTTGCGGATCTCCGGCACAGCGTACACGCCGGTCGCCGCCGGATCGCCCGGGCCGTTGGAGAGCAGCACCCCATCGGGGTTTCGGGCCAGCACCTCTTCCGCCGTCGTGGTCGCCGGCAGCACGGTGGCCCGGGCGCCGATGGAGGTAAGCGCCCGCAAGATGTTGCGCTTGATGCCGTAGTCCAGCACGACAACCTCGAACTTCGGATCGGGGCGCGGCGTCGCATAGCCCTCGGGCCAGCTCCACAAGCCCTCATCGAAGGTGAAGCCTTGCAGGGTCGTGGCCTCCTTGGCCAGGTCCAGCCCCACCAGCCCGCGCCAGTCGCGCGCCTGGGCGACCAGGGCCTCCAGATCGAACCGGCCCTGCGGATTGTGGGCGATCACCGCGTGGGGCATGCCCTGCTCACGGATGCGGCGCGTGAGAGCGCGCGTATCCACACCCGCCAGACCGACAACGCCCCGCGCCTTCATCCAGGCGTCCAACGCGCCGCCGGTCGGACCCGTGGCCCGCCAATTGGCGGCGGGCGTCGGCAAATCGCGAAAGATCGCGCCCCGCGCCGTGGTGCGGCCATCGCCAAAGCCACCGCCGCCCTCGCGACCAAACTGCTCGGTGTCCTCCAGGTTCACGCCGACATTACCAATGTGGGGGAAGGTGAAGGTGACGATCTGAGCCATGTAGGAGGGATCGGTCAGGATCTCCTGATAGCCGGTCATGGCGGTGTTGAAGCACACCTCCCCCACCGCCTCGCCCACATGGCCGACGCCAACGCCCTGAAGCACAGTCCCATCGGCCAGGGCCAAGACGCCAGTGGCGGGCAAGAGGTCAGCGGGCATCGAGCGAGCTCCTTTTACGGGCGGATCAGCCGCGCGGCGGGGCGGCGAATGGGGATGGCCGGCCTTATAGCCGTAAATTACGCTGTGTCGAAACATCCACCTGCAAACGACTGATTAACGGCGCGCACCCTAAGCTTAACCCTCGACGAGGAATTTCAGCCGTGAGCCAAGCCGCCCGCCACGACGCCCCAACGGACGCGACGGTCGAAGACCAGCCGCCGCTAGGCAAGGCGCGTCTCGCCTTGCTCAAGCGCATGGCTGATGTGGTGTGCCTCCCGTCCAGCCGGGTTAATGCGTTCGAGCGGTCTATGACCGCCGACCTGTTGCTCGAAATGTTACGCGAAGCCTCCCCCGATCAGCGTCTGCGGGTCGCGCGGCGCCTGGCGAACCTGAGCGACATCCCGGTTCGGATGTTGCGCCTGTTGCTGCGCGACAACATCGAGGTGGCGAGCGCGCTCCTCACCGATGAGACGGTGCTGAGCGAGGCCGACCTGATCGACTGCGCCCGTAACGGGACCCACGACCATCGCCTGCTGATCGCCAAACGCCGCACCTTGGGCGAACTAACCTGCGAAGCCCTGATCGAGGCTGGCGAGCCGACCGTGGTGGAGGCGCTGCTGAAAAATATGGGCGCGCGCCTATCGACCGACGCCGTCGACGCTCTGGTCGCCGCCTCGCAGAAGTACCCCGCCTTCATTCCAGCCCTATTGCGCCGGGCGGAGCTTCGACCCGCCCACGCCTATGTCATCTTCTGGTGGGCCGAGCCCGAGAACCGGCGGCTGATCCTGACGCGGTTCGCCGTGAGCCGCGAGGTGCTGCAAGATAGCGCCAGCGACGTCTTCCCCATGGCGGCGGCCGAAAATTGGCAGGACCCGCTGGTGCGCAAGGCGATGCAGTTCATCGAGCGCCGCCAGCGTAACCGCGCCGCCATCGCCAAAAGCCCCTACGCCAGCCTGGATGACGCGATCTCGGACAGCCAAAAGGGCATGACTCGCGAGCTTGTGCGCGAGATCTCCTTCCTTGCGGGGATTAAGCCCACGACCGGCGCCAAGATTATGGGCGACCCCTATGGCGAACCGATCGCCATCATCTGCAAGGCGACCGGCCTGCCGCGCAGCGCGATCCTGGCCCTGTGGCGCGGTCTGCGACGCCCGGAGACCGACGAGAGCGGGGCGATGCTCGCGCCGCTGGAGAACACCTTGCTGATTTACGATCTGATGGCCGTGGACCGCGCCCAGACGGTGCTGCGCTATTGGAACTGGTCCTTGACCTCGGCGCTCACGCCCGCTCTGATCCGCGCCATCCAAGACGGCGATGGCCTGATGGACGAATACTCCGAACCCCAACGCGCGGCCATGTTGGCGCTGGCCCAGGACTTCGGCCGCTAATCCACCACCGCCATAATCCGACGCTCCCCCCGACTCAGTTCAACCGCTACCTCTAGCGAACGGCTATGTCTGCGGTCGGAGGCGCGCATGTCGCTGATTCTCGTTTTGGCCGTTTCAGGTGTGGCGGCCCTATTGGCTGTCGGCGCTTTAGCGCTTGCGCTCCGCGGCGGGCGGCCGTCCGAGGCGCTGTTGGCGCGCCTGGACCGGCTGGAGCAAATCCTGCAGCGAAGCCAAGACGCGGTCCCCGCCGCCCTGCGCGACGAGGTCCGGGCCCTGCGTGAAGAGCTGCGGGGCGTTCTGGGCGACCAGATGCGCGCGGGCGAGGCGCGTTTCGTCAGCTTCGCTCAGGAGGTCGCCCGCGGCCAGGTCGGCCTCGCCGACCAGCTCAAGACCTCCACAGACAGCTTCGCCCATGCTCAGACCGTGCGCCTTGGCGACACCAACGCCGAAATGAAGGCCTTGCGCGAAGGCCTGGAGGCCCGGCTCGACAGCCTGACCACCGCCAACGGCGAACGCCAGGAGCTGCTACGCCAGACGCTATCCGACAGCCTCGATCAACTGCGTAAGGACAATGACGCCAAGCTGGAGCAGATGCGCCTCACCGTAGACGAAAAGCTTCAGGGCACGCTGGAAAAGCGCCTGGGCGAAAGTTTCCAGATCGTCAGCGAACGGCTCGAGGCGGTGCATAAGGGCTTGGGCGAGATGCAGGCCCTAGCCACCGGCGTCGGTGATCTGAAACGGGTGCTGACCAACGTCAAATCCCGCGGCGGCTGGGGCGAGGTGCAGCTGGGCATGTTGCTAGAGGACATGCTGACGCCCGATCAATACGCCGCCAATGTCGCCATCGAACCCGGTTCGGCCGAGCGGGTCGAGTATGCTGTGCGCCTGCCCGGCAAGGGCGACGGCGCGCCGGTCTATCTGCCGATCGATGCGAAGTTCCCGCACGAAGACTATGATCGGTTGCTCGCGACGCAGGAATTGGGCGTGGCGGAGGACATCGAGCGCGCGGCCACCGCCCTGGAGCGAGCCGTGCGCCTTCAGGCCAAGACCATCAGCGCCAAATACGTCCACCCGCCTCACTCCACCGACTTCGCCATCATGTACCTGCCGACCGAAGGCCTATTCGCCGAGGTGATCCGGCGGCCAGGCCTGATGATGGACCTGCAGCAGGGCTGCCGCGTGATGGTGACCGGACCGACGACGTTAGCCGCCATCCTGAACAGCTTGCAGATGGGATTTCGTACGGTGGCTATCGAACGGCGCTCCAGCGAAGTCTGGCAGGTGCTGGCCGCCGCCAAGGCCGAGTTCCGCAAATATGGCGACGTCTGGGACCGGCTCGGCAAGCAACTCGCCACGGCGCAGAACACGGTCTCCGAAGCCGGCAAGCGAACCCGCGCCGTTGAACGCCGACTGCGCGACGTCGAAACGCTGGAGATCGACGCCCAAGGGCTCGACCTCAGCCTTGAGGACGACTCCGACCAGGAGGCTGACGCGGCCTGATGGCGGTCGCTTGGCGGGCGAACGGCGCAATTCGCCTCAGAGGCGACCTAAATTGGAGGGAATCAGAGCATCGCGCTTGCCAAATCAATCAGGGTTAAGACATAGTAACCAAGCTGATTCAGGGAGTTGGCGGGGACTCTGAATATGTTGGCTCATTATGGTGGTTCTGCTTCGGCGGTCAGGGCGCACGAAGAACTTTTCGCCTATTGGGCGTCTCGCCGCGACGGCGGCCGCTTGCCGGGCCGTCGCAACATCGACCCGACCGATTTCAAGCGCCATCTCCCGACCATCAGCCTGATCGATGTCCAGCGGGACCCGCTCGACTATCGCCTTCGTCTGGCGGGCACCGGGCTCTACGGCGTCTACGGTCGCGAGATCACCGGCCTTCGGCTTGAAGACGTGTACGAAGCCGAGGCGGTGACCTATTGGCGCCAGAACCTTGATAAGGTGGTTCACGAAGGACGCCCCGCAGTCGGGTTCCACTCCATGGCATGGCGCGGCGCCTCTCACCTCTCATTACTCTGGCTGAGATTGCCCCTGGCCGGTAACGGGCGGGACGTCGACATGATCATGGGCTACGACGTGCTCGTCGGCGTCGCGCCAGAAGATCGGCCTACCGGTATCCGGGCGGCCTGAACTCCAGTACCGATTAACGATCTTTTAGCCTATGCAGTAAGCGTTGCGTTCACTGCATCCTTGCGGATGCGCTGGACCATAGACGCCAGGCCATTAGACCGTTGCGCGGACAGGGCGCCGTCCAAGCCCAGTTGCTTCAGCCCTGCGGGGGCGTCGAACCCCAAGATCTCCTCGGTGGTCCGGCCCGAGTAGAGGCGCAGCATCACCGCGACCAGGCCCTGCACGATCATCGCGTCGCTATCGCCGCGAAAGACCAAGCGACCGTCTCCGCTTGGCTCCGTCACGAGCCAGACCTGGCTGGCGCAACCGCGGACCTTGTTGGCGTCGCTCCGCTCAGTGTCGCTCAACGGCGCAAGCGTGCGACCGAGCTCGATAATGTAGCGGTAGCGTTCCTCCCAGTCGCCCAAGAGGTCGAACTCGGCGGCTAGGTCTTGAAGTTCGGCATCTATGGATGTGGGCATGGGAAGGTGACGGACCTTAACTCAATGGGCCCTAACGACTTAAGCCGCCCTGCCGTCCGCCTCAAGCGGCGGTAGCTCACCTCATCCGCACGTAAAGATCGTCCAGGTCGCTGCGACAGACGGTGCTGAAGGCCTCAAGGACGTTGGACCCGCGCCGTTCAGCCAGCTCTTCCGCCGTGAAACTCCGAAAATCGATCACGGGCTGCAGAGCAATCTCGACAATCGACTGCATGACCTTTTCGGCCTCGACGAGAACGTCAGGTGGGGCGAAGAGCCTGATCCGTTGCAGGACGCCGACCAGTTGCTGCTTGTCCTGACCAAGGGTCAGCCCCTCTTCGCCATAAGCGTTCAGAAGCGCCGTCGAGGCGATCATGATAAACTCGGCGTAGACGGCCTCACGCTTGGTCGACTCTCGCGCGACCCGTTGCAGCCGATCCTGGTAGCGCTGGGTGTAGATCGCGGCCGCCAGCGAGGCGCCGCCCCCCGCCAGGGCGCCCAGGAGCGCAGAGGTGGAGCTTATGATCGCGGGGTCGATAGCCATGGGCCTAATTTAGACGCTAAGGGCGAGCTTGTCGCCCATACACGCTCTAGACCTCGTGCGGGGCGCCGACGGCGGCGGCGAGGCGGACGAGAGCTGTCAGACCTTTACCCGGCGCGGTGCGCAGGCGAAGCTTACCACCCATGTCTTGGCAGAGCAGTTGGCAGATCGGCAGGCCGAGGCCTGCGCCCTGGGAGCGGCGCGTCAGCGCGTTTTCGCCCTGCTCGAACGGGCGCATCAGGCGAGGCAGCTCCGCAGGGTTAAGCCCCTCGCCGAGGTCGGTGATGCGAAAGTAAACCGCATCGATCCGCGACCGCACGTCGATATGCACCACGCCGCCTTCAGGCGAGAAGGCGATCGCGTTTTGGATCAAATTGGTGAGGATGGTGTTCAGACCCCGCGCATCGGCCAGAACCAGCGAGGTATCGGGCGCCACCTGAATGTCGAAACTGACGTTGCGAGCCTGGGCTTCCAGCTCAAGGGCATTGACGACCTGTTTGACGGCGGCGGTGGCGGATTCAGGCCGCAGCACCAGGTCGGCCGTTCCGGCGTCCAGGCGTGCGATCTCCAGCACCTGGTTGACCAGCTTCAATAGCTTTTGGCCGCTTTCGCGGATGACTGCCGCGTGGTCCCGGTATTTGGTGTTGCCGATCGGGCCGTACAGTTCCCGGCTGATGATCTCCGAAAAGCCGATCACAGAGTTCAACGGGGTGCGCAGCTCGTGGCTGACCATGCGCAGAAACGACCGGCGACGATCATCCAGCGGTGAATGACGCCGCATCACGGGCGCTGGGGGCGGCGATGCGACCCTGATCGCGATTTGAGCTGGCTCAGGCGCGGGCGGGGTAGGGTTGGTCGCCAGGGTTTCGAAAGGAACGGACCTTGCCAGATTGCTCATTCGGGGCTGGGCGCTCGATGCGACCGACCCGGCCATCCGGATCGAAATTTGTCGACCCCGCCACATTGCCGAAGTGAGCTTACGATTCCGTTTCTAAGCGACTTTTTGATCCGAAGCGCTGGGCGGGCGTTATGCGACGGTGAGTCAATGACAGGCTATGACGCGGCGCGGTTATCCACAGTCGCCTGCGAAGTGTAAGCGCTCGCCCCCGGAATTCACAGCCGTTAGGCTCCCCTTCCATGTCGTGTGCGCACATAGATGTCCCCGTGATGTCCTCAAAATCCACTGCCCGACCGACTGCGCGAGCAAGGTCTGGACCCATCGCCCGAAACAGGCTGGCGACCCTTTGGCATGGCGCCTGGGCGGTCGGCATCGTGTTCGGCGTGGCGCTAATGCTGATCGTGCTGGGCGGGGCCCCGATCCGGGTCATGGCCGCGCTGGGCTGCGGCGCGGTCCCTGGCGCGCTTGGCGTCTTGCTACGGCCGCGGACGGGTCATGGGGCGGCGCTGTTGGCCACCTGGGCGATCACAGCGGCCTTCGCCATGGCTATGACCGGCGGCGTTTCAGGCCCCCTGGCGGTGTGGGCGACGACACCGCTGATCGCCGCGATGGCGCTGGGCGGCCTTTGGCGCGACGGCGCCATGCTTTCCTTCGCCGCAATGGTGGGAGTCGCGATGATCCAGATCGGCGGCCAGGTTGACGCCCCGCCGAGCGGCGCCCTCGACTTCGCCCTGGGGCTCATCGCCATGACCACTACGCTGGCCGGCGCGGCCGCAGCGCTGGTGATCTTTACGCGCGCCAAACTCAACGACGCGCCGACACCCCCCCAGGCCGCGGCACAGACCTCCGCCTACGCCAGCCCGCCACGCGACAAGGTCGAGCTTGAAGCCAAGCTTGAAGAAGCCCAGGCGGCCCAGGCGGCGGCTGAAGCCGACGCCAAGGCCAAGATGCGCTTTCTGGCCAATATGAGCCACGAGCTCC
>Ga0116226_10006739_pt1 | contig 10332 bp, 10 predicted proteins | sample S1TSphfallax_FD_89692 | JGI IMG/M metagenome (GOLD analysis project Ga0116226, IMG submission 89692) | Host-associated microbial communities from peat moss isolated from Minnesota, USA - S1T2_Fa - Sphagnum fallax MG | ecosystem: Host-associated > Plants > Peat moss > Unclassified | place: USA...
GACATTCTTCATTTTGCACATTAAAATTCTTTAAAATTCTTCATTTAGCACCTTGTCAAAACATTCTTGACCCACGAATGTTTACCAAATTACACTGGTTGATCTATAAAATTCGTTAAAATTATTACTTCTTTGGGCTTCCATAACATTCTCACACCAAGAATGTCATAACTATGGAGTGCGTCAGAAACAAACATAGTAAAGAGGTTATAAGCACTCCTAGCAATGTTCATTGTGTAAATCATGTAATTCCAAAAAAAAAGGAGCAACATGCAAGGTACAAGATGTTTTTTGTAACAAGAAAGGAATATCAAGATGTGCAATCAATAGGTGTTTGGTTATTGCATCAACACCAACATGATCCTTCAAAATTTCAAACAATTAGGATGGTAGACACACGTTAAAGATGTGAACACATTTTAAGGGTTGTACTTCAATAATTTGAATTACCATTCAAAAAAAATACATAAATGGTTACAAATTCAATCAAACCAAACCCCATGTCAAACAAATATGGTACCTATTGGTTGGGAATCAATTATATGGAGGATACAAACGATAAACAACATGAATCCATAACTCTTGTTCACTTATTTACAACTTCAGACTATTTTTTAAAAACATTACTTATTCAATGGTATGTGGTTCAAGATGAAGAGAATATAAAAAGCTTGGATCTAAAGACACATGTCCTAAAGGCTCAAGTTTTTAATATATAAATTTATCCAACTACACAACTAATAATATATTGTTGACAACCATCGTTTTGTCAAATAGATTTAATTACTCAAAAGTAAATAATGTTATCAATGTTGCCCTTGTTATGTCACTTAATTCACGTGTGTTTTAACACCAACATACCCCTCAATTAGGTCAATGCAAGGTCAACCTAAAAGAAATTTAAGCTTAGTACAATAATATTTGTATCAAGGGTAAAATAATTACACCTACAAACTTCACATGTGGTGACTATGTAAATGTTACATCAAGAAAACCTTTTTCAATTTTTAAATAAAAAATAATCTTAGATGTCTGTCAAACTAAATAGATTGATCTCAACCATTGGAAAAATCATGAAAAATAATCTCAACCATCCAAATTATGATTGAAATTTAGTCTCGATATTATTTAACCATGTCCATGGATTGATTGAATTGTGGTCACCCCTATCCAAGAAATGACCACCCCTATCCTTGAAGGAGTGCAAGTAAATTTTGGTCACCCATGTCTAATGAATGACCACTCTTGTCTAAGGAACAACCACCCTTGTCTAAAAATGACCATCATTTTTCAAGGAGTGTAACCAAATTGTGGTTAGTTTTGTTTAAGGAATGACCACTTGCATCCAACGAACAACCACATTCTAGGGTGCAACCAAATTCCAAGGTCACCCTTATCTAAGGAATAACCACTCCTATCCAAGACCGCTTTTGTACAAGGAGCAATCATTTCTTAGATAATGGTGATATTGAACAACTAAAATTTGGTTGTGTCTTGGATAAGGCCTAACTACATTTCGAAATGATTGGAAGGAATGTCATCATTAACAACTTTTATGTTTTGATATAATCAAGCTTCAACATAAAAAGGTCACAACCATTACATTACGTTATATCTTCAACTCTCTTTTTGTGCCGCTATGGTTTCCTAGAAATTGGTTGTTATTTATAATCAGTGTGAGGAACTTAAGCGAATCTTCAAAGGTTGGAAGCATGAGTGAGTGAAGTACATTGTAGTATTTTTTTAAAATCAAAATTAAGGGGGTTCCCTTGTTTAACCAAAAAAGGTGTGAATTAAAAAATTTCCTATTCTAACCTTGCAAAATTACATGGTTATTTTTGGCTATCACTATTTAAGAGGCATGGGTTGTGTGATGAAGGGACATAAGGTGTGTGGGCAACCTAGGGCAACATGTTTAACTCAATGTATAAGTGCCCTAGAAAGGAGGATTTTTCAAAAGACCTAATGTCCAAGTGCTTTTGAAAAGATTTTTCATAAGAAAATCAATTTGGAATTGGGTCACAATGGCAATGTAGAAGATTGTGATGGATTTCTTCTTATAAAAGGATATAATCACCTTGACAATGTTGTATGTTAATATTCAATTGGAAGGGATTGAATGATATATGATTACCATGCAAAAAAATTCAAGGAAGTTTTGTAAGACCTCAAGTTTTAAAAAGATCGTAATTACAAGAATTATTTACAATTGGAAGAGTTAAAAGGATGCTACTTTCAACTTTCTCCAATGGATCTCAATAATTTACCCATTGAAAAAGAACTCATCAACCAAAATCTATTTATTACACAAGAAGGTAAAATAGTGGATGGGTTAGTCAAAAAAATTTGCAAGAAGTAAAACAAGAGTTCCTTCATGGGTGGAGAAACTATACAAGACAAATTTGAACCAAACACAAGGATGAGGGGTCATTTGGGTGCCATCATTGGCCAAGATTGTATCTACTTTAAATGGTCCAAGCTGGCAAGGTGGACATGGCAAAATTTTCAAACTATAGATTGAGAAATTTGACTAGGTGCCTTTGTACATTGAATTTTCTAGAAAAACATTGAAAGCAAGATAAATATTAGGCATGATGCCAAATTTTTGTGGAGGCATTATGCCATCCATGTAGAAACCTTGAAAGCATACTCATTGTGGTGGAACAAAAGCACGTTTAGGGAAATGTTGAAATATCATAATAATCAAAACCAATCCATCAATAATTGGGAACTTTTGCAAGGGGGAGGGTCTAATTTTGAGTATTGTCAATGTCTCATGACATTTAAATGAACATGAGTGAAATTGGCTTGGGCATTATGTATCTTGAATGCAGTCCATCAGTGTAAGGCATTGCATAATGATTTTCACAAAACATCATGTCGCACTTCTCATTAAGCAACCTTTCTATTGTAAACATTGGGGTGTGATTGGCGGGAGGTTGGGAGGTTTAAATAGGATTACCCATTTTCAATATGGATCTGCAACCAAAGAGGAAACAACCATGCAACAACTTTGACCGTAGGTGGTGCTTGAACTATTTTATACCTTGGGAGAAAGGGGGTCCATCTATTTTTTTCGAAAAATGGAATTGGCACACTTTCAAACTCCAAAGTTGAAGACATATTGGCTAGGGAAGCTTGTGCAATTTATATAACAAGAAGATATTGACACTGGTTATTTCATGGATTCATCAACCATGTCATGTTTTAGGTCATAGCTTAAAGAACCGATCAACTTAAATTTTGACAAGTGAAGATGTTATATAATTATGTATGTTATGATGGGACCTATTTATAATTGAACTCCACTAGAAGAATGTTATTATTAATCAACATAATGTTTAAGGTTTAATTAATGGCATTATCAATAATCATACCCTACACAATTTAGAATATTGGATGTCCATTCTTATTATATAATAACACTTGGGAATCTCAATAAAATCTAAACTTGTGTTTTGATTTGGTGTTTTTTTCTCCAATTTTGATGGTGATTTTAATAATAGTTTTCTTTTTGTGTTATGTTTATGTAGTTTTTTTTTTGCATCTGCATTTTTAAGTATTTTTAATGTATTTTTTGTAGTTTTTTTTCTGTGATATTTTTCCTTGTGTCTTATTTTTATAATATTATTTGTTACATTTTATTTTATTGATATTCTTTTTAATATCATATTTCCTTAATTTATTTTTTTCATTTCATTTTTGTAATATTCAAATTTCAATATTGCTATTAGCTCATGATATGGGGATAAGGGAGCCAAGTTACCCAACCTATTTTCAAATAATGAAAATTTTCTAGAAAGATAATTTCATGTAAATATTTTTTGAAAATGAAAACACTTGATGATTTTCAATTGCCAAAAGTTGGAAAGAATAATAAGAATTGCCAAATTCATATGTTTCATGTTTAGTGTGTTGCCCACAATATAAAAATGTAGTTAAATATTTGTCCTTCATATGTGGTATTTAACCACATTGAATTAAAAGTTATAAGGGATGATGGTTATTTTTTCCACATCATCATAATTTCAATCCCCGCTTTGGGGACAATTAATTTTTTTGCAATAGAAGTGAGTTGGACAAGGGGTCGGCGACCGGATTTCAGTCATAGGCTACATAAGGGCTCATTTTCCCCCGCAAATTTGGTAGGTAATGTTCAAAATAGAAAGCTAGACTATGTGGCAACAACTAATTTTCAATTGCATGTTGGATAGGGGCTTGCAATCGAACTTTAGTCACAAGCTAAACAAAAGGGTGGCAACCACATTAAATTGTAGGCTAGATAATGGACATGGGTTGGCCTTTGTCCCCCTCTCGCCCACCCCAAATTTGGTAGGTGATATTGAAAATATGAAAATATAAAATTGGAAAAGGGGTTGGCGATTGGATTTCAATCAATCAACAATTAAATAGGGGGGATGATGACCAAAAATGAGCAAAGGATTAATGACTAAATTTTGGTTGTAGGCTATATAAGGGGTGATAACCGCATTAAGTCAAAGGCTAGTTAACAAGGGCTTGTAATAAAAAATTGGTCACAAGTTGGATAGGGGGATGGCAACCAAAAACCAACAGAAGGTTGGTGACCATGTTTCATTTACATGCTAGACAGGGAGACATGGCAATCACATTTAGTCATAGGTTGGACATGGGGATTGTGACTGAAAATTAGTTCCAAGTTGGACAAGGGGAAGGTGAACAAAAATTAATAAGGGATGGCAACTAGATTTTGGTCACAAGTTGGACATGGGGATGGTGGCTGAAAACCAACAAAGGGTTGTTGATTTAATTTTAGTTATAGGCTGGACAAGGGTTGGCAATTGATCTTGGGTCATAGATAGTAATGGTCACACCTTTATGGTGTTTCAACTTTTAGGATGAACCTTGTCCACATGAAGAGGTTGCAAGTCCCACATTTCCCATATTTTTCCATGCAATGTCCTTGGTCTCACATTTCCCATTCTTTTTTTTGTGATGTTTAATTTTTAGTCCTTAATGAAACACAAAATGAACTTGCACACATATTGGTGTAATGTAAGATGTTGATTCATCTTAGCCAATGAGAGGAAGGGGTAATTTTTTTTAAAAAAAATTTATGCGTCATATTCCCTTAGATGCAAATTAAAATTGGATGAAATTTTTTAAATATCCTAATTTGGCTCAACATAATGGTTTTGGCCCAATATTTTTGCACACTTTGTTGAAGTTAGTAAAAGGCACAACAAAGCTTAACATTTTCTTTAGAACAATGTAATAAACATGATTTGACTATTATTCATTGTTTCCACTTGGCCAATCATACTGGTTGGTCCAAATGGTTTCTTATTAATAGTTCCCCACTTATTTACAATCCTAGTTTTACTTTTATGTGTCGGGTTGGGAAAAAAAAACTAAACCTAGATATGAAAATTATGTTAGCAAGTTCACAAATTCAACACTTCAAAAAATGTAACCATTGGAAATGATTTGTTATAACTAAATGTAACATCCAATCACTATGAACCCCTCCCCTACCCATAAATGTTATAATTGACATTATATTTTTGTATTTAATAATATGATTGATACATGGACCAATCATGATGGTCGACCAATGAATAGTAGTCAATGATTTTTGCAAGCTTTTGCCACCTATATTTGAAGACAATAGGCATATGTAACAACCTCAATGGAAAATCCATTTGGCAAGTTATTTGGGGACCTTCCCAAGCAGTGAACATAGTTCCCTATTCCAGGCTTCTGGGGTAGAGGTCTTGTGTAATTTTGTAATTTTTTTCTACTGGAGGGCATTTTGCTGGCAGAGAAATTGAACCCTTGATCTGAATGAATCTTAACCATAGAGCTGATGGAGCTACTGGATTGTCAGTACAGGAGGAGGGTCTAGGTTTAGAGTTGAGACCCTTCTGTATTTGAGGTCCCCATCCCAAGGCCAGTCCAACTATGAGTGCAAGGTAGATGGACCTGGACCTGGTTTTAAACTGGATAGGGCTCCAAATTTTAAGAAAAGTCTTTGAAATTGGAGATTTTATTAATATAAAAATTGTTTCCAAACCTGCTGTGGAGGTTCTATCAAACAAAAGACCTTTGGTTCAAAATCAAAACTGAAGGTCCTCTCAAAAATTGAGAACCAAACGTTCAAACCTGAAGATGAGAAATTTACCATGCTTAGGGTAGAATTCCCATCACTGATCGGAAGCTGGTGAGCAAACACCTATTTAGGGGGTTGCAACATTGGCATTAGTTTTTGCTTAGGTTGATTATTGTTCAAATGTACACACATGACTAAACATTCAGCAAGAAATCTTGTGTTTTAAAATTTATAAAATGCAAAGTACCTTTGGATATTTAATGTTTAGGAATAATAGTTAAGATGATCAACTTAAAACAAAGAGGATTTTGGAGCACATACCTTTTTTTTCACTTTTGTGCAATTATTTGTTTGGTAATAGAGGTATAGGGTAACATTAATAAACAACGATATGATTGTTGTTTTAAATCTTCATGCACCAAAAACAAACCAAGTGTTTGGGAATGTCTACTTGGGTGAACATAAAACAAAAAACATGACATACAAATAAAGAAAACGACATGTGCTAAAATAGATCACACACAAGAAACAATTCCCATAAAGCAATGAGGATAGCTTTGGATACGATTGGATCAAGAACCAAGCAAATCCATTGAGAACTTTCCCACCAAAATTCATATATGACATTTTCCCACCAAAAGTCATGAAACAACAAGGGAAGGGCATATATCACATGGCTTTGCATTGCAATCCTATTGTAAAACCTTGTAGTTCTAGACTAAGCATGTCACATCTAGGTGAAAGTTCATTGCAAAAGTTTCAACATTTTATAGAAAGATTATAATTTGGGATCAATAAAAGATTGGACAACAATTTAATTACAATTAAGATAAAAAAAGGTAGTAGAAGTCAACCTTAATGTAAGGGATATGAAGAAAGAAGTCCTTACTACATTTGAAATTAAGGAGAAAATAGAAAAAAAATCCTATTGCATTTGTAATCAATAGAAGAACTTGAAAGAAAAAAAATGGTGCAAAAAAATGTAGATTTTAGTGGTATACCAAAGCTAGTACAAGAGTACAATATCAAGTACTCAAATTACCTCTACTATTGTTAGATTTAGCAATCAACATTCTTAAAACAACCATCCCGCTTTCATAATAGCATTGGTCATAAATTTCCTTCTCTTCCTTCATGTTACACCTTGAAATGCATTCCAACTACTTGCACATCCACAACTAATGTCACATTAAATTGGGTCAAATTTGCTAAATTTTATAAACTTCTTGTTTCAAGTGAAAAGTTAAAAACCTATGCACTTAAACATTATCCATATTTAACACTTTTTTATTCCTTGGTCTTCACACAGGAAGCACAAATTTGTATCTCTAGTAGGACTTAAACAAACACCATCAAGTGCTTGGAAATTAGGACCAGGACGAATAAGGCTAAGATGAATGCACTAATGTACAATTGGGCCCTGTAATAATCATCATAACATGCGAAAGGTGTGGCACTCACAAATTGCATTATAACCCATTTGAATGTGCCACGAAAATGATGAAGTGACATTTCAAGTACCATTTGTGTAAAGCAAAAAAATTGACCTTCACAACCTATCACCCCAATTAGCCCAACAATGCAAAAGACTTCACAATCATAGTCAATTCAAGCTCCAACATAGTAACAATGCCATCCTCCCATAGAAAAAATATAAAGGTTAGCCATAATTAGCAAAATATTTAATGCAACTAAACAAGCCAAATGGGCATATTAACATCTAAAAAATGTTGATAGTACACAGTGGCAAAGGACACATTTTTGTGTGAAAAACAACCAAGTATTGGAACATTCCACTTACCTCATTTTTAAATCATTTCAATGGTAGAACTAAAAGTAGGAAAATGAAACCCCAATGTGTACTAATAGAACATGAGGATGTAACAAATGTCACTTAAGTTTTGAAAATGTAAACCGTTAGATTATTTATCACCTTGCAACAATTGAAACTCAAGGTTATTGAAGTCACACAAACCAAACCTACCCCATTTCAAAACTGTGTTCCAAGAGCAAGCTAGTGGTATTGGTTTTTAAATCATCATCCAAATATCAATATTCAACCTAGAGAAGGATTGGAGGTTTTTAGCGAAAAATGACTTCGTAAATAAACATGCCATACCTTCTATTCCAATTTGGAAAACCTATACACACAACACAAATATGCATAAAATCACATTTGGAGTTCAAATGAAATAATAATTCATGTAGAATGTCAATATGGTGCTAGGGTTTTGGCCAAGCAAGGTTCACCAGTTGTTTATAACATTATCCTTAAGTCTTAGGAATGGTTAACTATGAATTGTGTTGTTAATGTTGTAGGGGCAACATTGTTTGCATTTTACATTTTCAAAGGTTCAAGGATGCAAAAAGATTACATTTGAAATTATAGACTAGGAACATGCATGGCAATGTAAAAAAAAACTTGGATGACAGTTTACCTTTTCAAGCAGTGGTTAACTTTTTTTTACAGATATGTTCCATGGGGGTTTTTCAAGAGAATCGACATCTTTTGATTTTGGATGGGCATGGTTTTCATGTTATAATACAAACATTTGAACAAGCAATAGAAGTAGGGTTAAACATGGTCACCTTACTTACTCATATTTCACATGCACTATAACCATTGGATGTCACTTGTTTTAAACCATTCAAGATAACTTTTAGAAAATAAAAAAAATTTGCTATGGTGAAAAATAATTATTTTGAACCACACAAAACAGCATGGGTGGAGAAGGCCTTACAATAATCCTTGAAAAAGGAAAACATAAAATCAAGGTTTAAGGTTTATAAAATCTAGCCACTAAATCCTATAGCCATGGTTGGAAAATTTGGTCCAAGTGATGTATTCATTGCAACATAAAAGGATGAACATGAACTTTCATACCATTTATATGCAATAAATGAATCTAACAACAATGAGGCTAAAGTTGCCATAAAATTGTTGGACATTGCAGGGACCTTTCAAATAGAGTTTCCAACTACTTCTAATTGCCCCCCTAGTTCACCCATGCCATGTTACTATGTCGAAATGGCAAATAGTTCTAACACAATAGTAAACAAACATGAAGAAGATTACTTGGTGGTGGACTTGGAAGATGTTACTTTAGAATCAAATTACCTAATTGATTGAAATTAGAGTGAAAAAGTTGGATTGACTCACTTGTCGTCATTGCTTACATTACCAACTAGGAGAAAACAAAGCAATGAAACATTAATGGATTATTCCAATTCACATGTGGTAACATTAGACCAATATGTGGTTATTTTAAAATAGAAGGTTATGGACGAAGAAAATGCATATAAACTAAGGGAGCCAAAAGTTAAAGAAAGGGAAGAAAAAAGGTCCAAAAAGACTAAAGGTAGACATTTCACCCGAGTTGAGTGAATAGTTCAAAGGAAAATTGAAAAAGAGGACATAGTTAAGTTTAATAAGACATGGTTTATTATTTTTATTAGGGTTGCTAGTGAAAGATTTCACAATAATTTTAGAGTAGGGTATTGAGTTCATCCTCTAGGCTACATGGGGTTTGGTTCAAGAATCACCTTTGCACAACATAAAAATGTTAAACAACAATGAAAGGAAAAAATGTAGCTTGTTGGGCATGTCCCAACAAAGTTATAACCTTCCATTCAAGTATTATAAGTAAAAGAAAGTTTGTGGTGGGTTTTGATGGTTGATAAAAAAGGAGATATCTAAATAACACAGGAAAAATACACATAGGTTAGGCATACCCAAACATTGTAGACACAAATGGCAAATGAAAGACAAAAAAATATGATAGATAACAATGCCTACATTAGTGCAATGGCCTCCAATCTACATCAAGAGTGATGGCCTCCTATCTATGTCAATAACGATGGCCTCAATGAAGAGGTTTTAGCTATGGTGTTTGTGGCACATAATGCACATAAACACTTAGTTTGAAAAAAAGGCAACTTGGCCAAGGAGCTTGGTTGAAGGATTGTTAGCTTGTGGTGAAAGAACGTTGGGGATGGGGATTGTCAACGAGGGAATGTCAACAAGGGAACATCATTAGGTTCTGATGATGGCGTCTTAGGCATTCATAGACATGCATTGGTAAAAAATGATGCATAAACACACACAAAGGATCAACGAGGGAATGTTGGCGAGGGTGGCATTGACATTATCTTCTTGGAGAGGTGCACAAAGTACAAGTGCACAGAGCATAGGTGATGGCAAATGTTGTCTTCTTGGAAAGGCACACAAAACATAAGCAATGGCA
>Ga0116226_10006740_pt1 | contig 10332 bp, 7 predicted proteins | sample S1TSphfallax_FD_89692 | JGI IMG/M metagenome (GOLD analysis project Ga0116226, IMG submission 89692) | Host-associated microbial communities from peat moss isolated from Minnesota, USA - S1T2_Fa - Sphagnum fallax MG | ecosystem: Host-associated > Plants > Peat moss > Unclassified | place: USA...
ATTTTTCCAGCTTGGGCAAAATGCGCATGGTTGGCCCGGCAATGCTGACGATGTAGAGCGACGATATCCAGGTGAAGCGGGCGGATATCGTGGTGACGCCTTCCTGGCTTTCTTCTCGGTTGATGAACCAGCCGCGTTCATTACCGGTTGCGATGTCGGCGCGCAGGGCTGCCTTGGATGTGATTGTCTGCGGCGTCAGTTTTGCGAGGGTTGCTGTTTTGAGGAAGCCCGCGAGTGCGAGTTCGCTGAGATTTCCCAACAGCGCCTTGCCGGCGGAGGTGGCGTGCAGACTGCGGATATTGTCGCCCACCCTTGCGAGGAATCGCAGCGGATGCGAGGGCTCGAACGCGAGCAGGTAGGTCGCTTGCAAATCGCCGGCCTTGGCGAGCAGCACAGATTCGTCCAGCGTATCGCGCAGCGCGCGCAGCAAGGTATCGGCGCGCAGCACCACCGGATCGTGCTCGGCAATCGTTTTTGCGGTTTCGTACATGCGGAGCGTGGGGTAGTGGCCGCCGCGGGGGGTCAGTGCGTAGATATAGCCGCGATCGAGCAGGGCTTGCAGGAGATCGTGGCAGCTTGAGGCGGGGATATCCATCAGGCGCGCAATTTCCGACAGCGAGAGCGGCCGTTTCTGATCCGCAAACAACTCCAGAAAATCCAGGGTGCGCTCAACAATCTTGGACATTTTGCCCCGCCGGGCGCAGCTTCGTTGGTGCCGCGCAGGCGAAAAACTTGGCGGCAGGGCGTAAGCCTGTCAAGCGACGGGCCGCGGCGTGGTGTTTTCTTTAGACAAGACCGCTTTTGATGCGATGATCGGCCGCGCATGCACACACTGACTGCCCCCGGCCCGGCGGAGCCCCGTGCGGAAATATTCGGGTTCCTGCTGGTGCCGCAATTTTCGATGATGGCGTTCGTCTCGGCGCTGGAGCCGCTGCGGGTTGCGAATCGGCTGGGGCAGCGTGCGCTGTATCGATGGATCATTTTATCGCGCGATGGCGGGCCGGTTGCGGCCAGCAATGCGCTGACGCTGCTGGCGGATCGCGCGATCGGCGGGGATCATCGGTATGACAGGCTGGTGGTTGTGGCTTCGTTCGCGCCGGAAGGGGGGTGTGACCGGCGCACGGCCGATTGGCTGAAGCGGTTGAACGGCCAGGGTACGGCGCTGGGATCGATCGACACGGGCAGCTTTGTGCTGGCTGCGGCCGGGCTGCTGGATGGGTTTCGCGCCACCACCCATTGGGAGAGCCTGGCCGGGTTTGCCGAGGCCTATCCAAGGGTGGATGTGGGGGAGGCGCTGTTCATCATCGATCGCACACGTTTCACCTGCGCCGGCGGCACCGCGGCGCTGGACATGATGCTGCACCTGATCCGCCTGCACCATGGGCAGCAACTGGCGGCTGCGGTTTCCGACCAGTTGATCCATGCGAAGATTCGCGACCCGCAGGAACGCCAGCGCATGGAGCCGGACACGCGGGAGGGTATTACGCGGCCGGGGTTTGCGCGCGCGATCGAACTGATGGAGCAGCATCTGGAAGGGGTGCTTGGGATCGATCAGGTATGTGCGGGCGCCGGCATTTCGCGGCGGCAACTGGAGCGGCTGTTCCAGCAGCATTTTCGGCTTTCGCCGCAGCGTTATTATCTGGATTTGCGGCTGCAGCGGGCGCGGGCGCTGCTGCATTACACGGACATGGCGGTGGTGGATATTGCGGCGGCGTGCGGATTTGGTGCGGCGGCGCATTTTTCGCGGGCGTATCGGGCGTGGGCGGGGCGGCCGCCCTCGGCGGAGAGGGCAACGCGCGCAAAAACGCTGGTGCCGAAATTAAAGTAGGCAAGCACTTCTTTTTTGAAAAAAGACGGAGCCCGCCCGGCAGGAAGCAAAAAACGTCTGCTTCCTGCGCTGCGCTATGTGGAGCAGGGATACTTCAAGGAATAAAAGTTTTTTGGTGCTTTTTTTCAAAAAAGAATAGCTTCCTTGGTGGGCCGAAGCCCACCCTACGGTGCTGGCTAGAATAGGGCGTGCGGCGGCATGGAGCCGATCGCTGCGACGATCGGCAGTGGCTCGACGGCGCTCGACGAGGTGTAGCTGATCAGCGAGCCGCCGTGTGTGTCCGAGGCCAGCTTGAAATTGGCGGTGGTGTAGCTGCCCTTGATTGCGAGCTTCGCGACGAGCGTGCTGCCGTTGGAAACGGTGAGCGCACCGGAGGCGTAGGAGAGTTTCGTGGCCGCCCTGGCCAGCAGGTCGATCGCGTCGCCGGTGCCAAAATCGATGATGTGGGCTGCGAGCTGCGCGGGGTTGGCAAGGGCCAGGGTGTTCGAACCGTTGTCGAACTGAATGGTCTGGGTGGCGACGGCGGCGCTGCTCAATTGCAGCGTGGCGCCGCTTTGGATACCGATGGAGCCGGTGCCGGTGATCGAGCCGGCGACGGCCAGGGTGCCGCCGCTGACGGCAATGAGCGCGCCGGCGTTGGCAATCGTTGCCGCCGAGAGCGTGCCGGTTCCCAGTACCTCGCTGCCGCCATACAAAGTGAGGGCCGCGCGCACGTTCACCATCCCGGCCGTGAGACGCATAATGCCGCCAAGCTCGACATCGGCGACGTGGATGGAACCACCGCTGCTTACCTGAACGGTGGTGCCGCTATCCGTAGCCAGGATCCGGCCGGTGAACAGGGAGTTGGCGCCGGCCACCGAAATCGTGCCGTTGTTCAGCAACGCGTCGGTCGCCGTATCGAACTCGCCGCCGGAGGAGACCAGGATTTCGCCGGCGATATTTGTTCCGTTTTCGCCGATTTCGACGTATGGCCCGGCCTCGACGGCGGAATTCGCCCCCGACACCAGGATTTTCGCCATGCCGGCCGAGGTGCCGATATCCACCTCGCCATCGGAACTCAGCGAGGCGTAGCCGCCGGCGGCGACTGAAACGGTGCCCTGGGCGCTGCCGCCGAGTTCGCCAAAGTCGCCGATCGTGGTGTAGCCGTAATTGTCCACCAGGAACTGGCTGCCGGCGCCGGTCACGTTCAGGATGCCGGTGGCACCGGAGGCGGCGCCGATGTTTACGCTGCTGAGCGTGGCGGCAAAATAGCCGCCCGCGCTCACCGTCATCGTGGCCGCGCTGTTGCTGACGCCGGCCAGGTTCAGCGTGCCGCTCGCCTCCAGCGAGTCATAATACATGTTGCCCCCGTGGGTCACCAGCAGGGAGGCGTTGCCGGACGAGGCGCCGACGCTCAGCACGTCGTTCAGGCCGGCGGAATCATAGAGCAGCGCATTGTTCTGCACGGTGACCGAGGTGCCATCGCCGTCGATGCCCAGGGTGCCGGCCTGGAGATAGGCGCCGGTATCGAGCGTGAAGCCGAGGCCGATGCCCACCGAGGCGGCGGTGATTTGTGAGCTCGACCCGGTGATCGAGATGGTGGGCGCGCCGCTGGCCTGCACGATATCGAGTCCCGCCACGTTCAGCACGCCATAAAGGCCCTGGCCCACCTGGATGATGGCGACGTCGTTGGACCCAGGCGGTTGCCCCATGCCCGGCTCTGTCGTGTCTACCCAGTTGCCGCCATTGCCCAAATCGGCGTTGCTGGATCCGATCCACTGATAAACGCTCAAAGCATGGTCCTTCTATCGTGTGCGATGCATTCCAGGGCCGCGCCGCGCCCGACGATCTGCGGTGACGGCCGCTGCTGCGCGCATCCATGCCCACGGCGCGCGTGCCAAGGCGAATCAATGGATATTAATTTTTTTGAAAAGGCTGGGTTTTCAACGCCGGCATCGTGAAACCCGCGGAGAGCGCCGCCTTTTTTCACAACCGGCGTGCTTCCGTCCTTGTCGCTTTCCGTCACTGTTTTGGCGTAAACAGGCAAGTCGCGCCGCTCGGCTCACGCTACTGTGCGGGCGCTGGCGTAGGAGCATCCCCCCATCATGAACCATGAAGTTATCGTCACCTGCGCCGTTACCGGCGCCGGGGACACGGTTGGCAAGCATCCGGCAATCCCGGTGACCCCCGCGCAGATCGCCGAGGCGGCGCTGGAGGCGGCGCGGGCCGGAGCGGCGGTGGCGCATATCCATGTGCGCAATCCCGAAACGGGCAAATTCAGCCGCGATGTGGATTTGTATGCCGAGGTGGTGGAGCGCATTCGCGCCAGCAACACCGATGTGATCATCAATCTGACCGCCGGGATGGGCGGGGATTTCGAGCTGGGCGAGGACGATCCGAAGATTGCGGGGCCGAACACGGATCTGGTTGGGCCGATGGAGCGGCTGGCCCATGTGGAAAAGCTGCGGCCGGAGATCTGCACGCTGGATTGCGGCACGCTGAATTTTGGGGATGGCAACACGATCTATATCAGCACGCCAAAATATCTGCGCGCCGGGGCGGCGCGCTGCCAGCAACTGGGGGTGAAGCCGGAGCTGGAGATTTTCGATACGGGGCATTTGTGGTTTGCGAAGCAAATGCTGGCGGAAGGGCTGCTGGATGCGCCGCCGCTGTTCCAGTTCTGCCTGGGCATCCCCTGGGGCGCGCCGGCCGACACGGTTTCGATGAAGGCGATGGCGGATAATTTGCCGGCGGGTGCGGTGTGGGCCGGGTTCGGCATCGGCCGCATGCAGATGCCGATGGTGGCGCAGGCGGTGCTGCTGGGCGGCCATGTGCGGGTGGGGCTGGAAGATAATCTTTACCTGGATCGGGGGGTGTTCGCCTCCAACGGATCGCTGGTGGAGCGGGCCACGAACATTATCCGTCTGATGGGCGCCCGCCCACTCACCCCCGCCGAAGCCCGCCGGAAACTTGGCCTGACATCTCGCTGAAGGCACCCCGACAATGAGCATTGCAATGGATATCAAGACTGTAGGCATCGTTGGCACGGGGGTGATCGGGGCCGGGTGGGCGGCGCGCTGCCTGGCCCACGGGCTGGATGTGGTGGCGTGGGACCCGGCGCCGCATGCGGAGGAAAAGCTGCGCGCCAAGGTGGCCAATGCCTGGCCCGCGCTGACGCGCCAGGGTTTGGCGGAAGGGGCCGATCCGGCGCGGCTGCGCGTGGTGCCGAGCTGGCAGGAGGCCGTGCAGGGTGCGGATTTCATCCAGGAGAGCGCGCCGGAAGAAGAGGGGCTGAAGCGCCGGCTGATGGCGCAGATCGATGGGGAGAGCCGGCCGGATGTGCTGATCGCTTCCAGTTCCTCGGGGCTGCTGCCTTCCCGGTTCCAGGCCGATTGCGCGCATCCGGGCCGCGTGCTGGTGGGGCACCCGTTCAATCCCGTCTATCTGCTGCCGCTGGTGGAGGTGCTGGGGGGGGAGGCGACGGCGCCCGCTTCCTTGGACATCGCGACCGAATTTTATCGGCGGATCGGCATGCGGCCCTTGCGCGTGCGCACCGAAATCGCGGGCTATATCAGCGACCGGCTGCAGGAGGCGCTGTGGCGCGAGATTCTGCACATGGTGGCGGAAGGGGTGGCGACGACGGATGAGCTGGACGATGCGATCCGGTTCGGCCCCGGCCTGCGCTGGAGTTTTATGGGCACCTGCATGATTTTTCACATGGCGGGCGGCGATGAGGGCATGCGCCACATGCTGCGGCAGTTCGGGCCGGCGTTGAAACTGCCCTGGACGAAACTGGTGGCGCCGGAGCTGACGGAGGAGCTGATCGACCGCATGGTGGAAGGGACGCTGGCGCAGGCGGGCACCCGCACGGTGGCGGACCTGGAACGCTATCGCGACGATGCGCTGATCAGCGTGATGGCGGCGATCCGGGAGGTGAAGCTGCGGCACGGGATGGCGGCGGATGAGTGAGACTTTGGCCCAAACCCCTGTTTTCACGGCAACCGTGCGGCCTGAATGGGTGGATTACAACGGCCATATGAGCGAGGCGTACTACGTGCTCATTTTCGGCGAGGCGACCGATGCGTTCTACGACCATGTCGGGCTGGATCATGCGGCGCGGCAACGGGACCGTGTATCCATTTACACGGTGGAGGCGCATATCCGTTATCTGGTGGAGGCACATGAGGCGGATACGCTGCATATCGCAACGCGCATCCTGGGCCATGACAGCAAGCGGGTGCGGCTGCACCACGCCATGTGGCGGCCTGCCGACGCCACGTTGCTGGCCGTGACGGAACTGATGCTGCTGCATGTGGACAAGGTGAGCGTGCGCGCGAGCCCGTTCGGGGCGGCGGCGATGGCGCGGATTGCGGCGGTGGCGGAGAGCGAGGCCGGGCTGGCGGCGCCGGAGCCGGCGATGAGCCGGCATTGGCGGGGGGCTTAGGGCGTGGTTGAAACTCAGGGAGCGCAAGCAAGCACTTCTTTTTTGAAAAAAGGAAGCAAAAACCTTTTGATTCCTGGCTCGTGTCTACGACACGACCCAGTTCGAACAGTATGTGCCCTGAATAATCAAAAGTTTTTTGGTTCTTTTTTTCAAAAAAGAACTTCTTCCTTACTGCGGAGGGCCTGATTCCATGGATTTCGGCCTGAGCCACGAACAGCAGATGGTCGTCGATACCGTGCGCGGTTTCGTGGAAACCGAGCTTTATCCACTGGAAGCCGAGGTGGAGCGCACGGGCGAAGTGCCGCGTGAGGTCGGCGAACGCATCCGCCAGAAGGTGCTGGATCTGGGCTTTTACGCGGCCAATATCCCGGAGGAATTTGGCGGCGGCGGGCTGGATCATGCCAGTTTCACGCTGCTGGAACGCGAACTCGGGCGCGCCAGCATGGCGCTCGGGGTTTGGTGGGGGCGGCCTTCCGGCATTTTATGTGCGGCGAATCCGGACCAGCAGGAGCGCTATCTGCGCCCCGCCGTGCGCGGCGAAAAGATGGATGCGCTGGCGATGACGGAGCCGGATGCGGGATCGGATGTGCGGGGCATGAAGTGCAGCGCCCGCCGGGTGGGTGGCGACTGGGTGCTGAACGGTACAAAGCATTTCATCAGCCATGCCGATATCGCCGATTTCCTGATCGTGTTCGTGGCGACGGGGCCTGGGCGCATCACTGCCTTTCTCGTCGATCGCGGTACGCCGGGGTTTGAGATCCGGGCGGGATACGATTCCGTTTCGCATCGCGGCTACAAGAACTGCATTTTGTCGTTCGAGGATTGCCGGCTGCCGGATGCGCAAATCCTGGGGGAGGAAGGGCAGGGATTCGCGATCGCCAATACCTGGCTGCATGCAACACGGCTTTCCGTGGCCGCGCTGTGCGTGGGGCGGGCGCGCCGTGCATTCGATCTGGCGTTGAACTATGCCGCGCAGCGCCAGCAGTTCGGCCAGGTGATCGGCAAGTTCCAGGGGATTTCCTTCCAGCTTGCCGACATGATCACCGAGATCGATGCTGCGGATTATTTGACGCTGGCGGCGGCGTGGAAGCTGGACCAGGGGTTGCCGGCCAACCGCGAGATTTCGCAGGCAAAATTATACGCGTCCGAAATGCTCTCGCGCGTGGCGGACCAGGCGTTGCAAATCCATGGTGGTATGGGGCTGATGGCCGATTTGCCGCTGGAACGGATCTGGCGCGATGCGCGGGTGGAACGGATTTGGGACGGGACGAGCGAAATCCAGCGGCATATCATCTCGCGCGATCTGTTGCGGCCTCTGGGCGCATGAACGCTTGGCCGGCCTTGGAGCGATCGAGCCTCGACCGGCTGTTGCGGCCGCGGAGCATTGCGGTGTTCGGCGGGCATTCGGCGGTGATGGTGGCGCAGCAAAGCCGCAAGCTCGGGTTTGCGGGGGAGATTTGGCCCGTGCATCCGCGTCATGATCGTGTGGCGGGATTGCGCGCGGTGCGGGGCGTTGCCGATCTGCCGGGCGTGCCCGATGCGGCGTTTATCGGCGTGAACCGCTACGCGAGCATCGAGGTGACGCGCGATCTGGCGGCGTGCGGCTGCGGCGGCGCGGTGGCCTATGCTTCGGGCTATGCCGAGGCGGGCGAGGAAGGTGTTGCCCTGCAGGCGCAGTTGGTGGCGGCGGCGGGCGGCATGCCGTTCTTCGGGCCGAACTGCTATGGTTTTGTGAATTACTTCGACAAGACCATGATCTGGCCAGACCAGTTCGGCAGTGCGCCGGTGCAGCGGGGCGTTGCGATCATCACGCAGTCCGGCAATATCGGGCTGAACATCACGATGCAGAAGCGGGCGCTGCCGATCGGGTATCTGATCACGCTGGGCAACCAGGCGGCGTTGGGGCACGCGGCGGCGATCGAGGCGGTGCTGGATGATCCGCGCGTGACGGCGATCGGGCTGCACATGGAGAGCCTGGGCGATCCGCAGGCTTTTGCGGCCGCTGTTGCGCGGGCGCAGGCGCGGAAAATTCCGGTGGTGGCGTTGAAAACCGGGCGCTCCGCGGCGGGGGCGCAGATTGCGCTGAGCCATACGGCATCTCTTGCAAGCGGCGATGGGGTGGTGGAGGCGTTTTTTCGGCGCATCGGGGTGGCGCGGGTGGAGTCCATTCCGGCGCTGCTGGAAACGTTGAAGCTGCTGCATGTGCATGGGGCTTTGCCGGGGCGTACGATTGCGAGCCTGAGTTGTTCGGGTGGCGAGGCGGCGCTGATGGCCGATAGCGCGATTGCGGCAGGGCTTGAATTCAAGGGGCTGACGCCGGCGGCGCGCGCGGATATTGCCGGCACGCTGCCGGAATTGGTGAGTGTTTCCAACCCTCTCGATTACCACACGTTTGGGTGGCGCAACCGGGAGGCGCTGGCGGCCACGTTTGCGGCGATGATGCGGGCGGGCGCCGCGATGAATGTGCTGATCCTGGATTTTCCGCGGCCGGATAGGTGCGACCCTGCGGATTGGGATATTGCGGCGGCGGCGATGGCCGATGCGGCGGCGGAAACGGGGGCGCGCGCGGCCGTGCTCGCAACGCTGCCGGATGCGATGCCGGAGGATCATGCGGCCGGCATGATGCAAGCGGGTATTGTGCCGATGTTCGGGATGATCGAAGCGTTGCAGGCGATTGCGGCGGCATCGGATTGCGGCAGGGGTTTGGATGCGGGTGAGGCGGTGCCGCTTCTTGTGGGGGTGGCGCAGGGTGCGCCGCGCGTTTTTTCCGAGTTCGAGGGGAAACACTGCCTGGCGGCCTTCGGCGTGCCCGTGCCGCAGGGGGTGCTTTGCGAAACGGCTGCGCAGGCCGCTTCTTTTGCCGAGGCTGCCGGTGGCAGGATGGTGGTGAAGGCGAGCGGTGCCGCACTTGCGCACAAGACGGAGCTTGGGGCGGTGATCCTGAACCTGACGACGGCGGCGGCGGTGCGGGAGGCCGCATCGTCGTTGCTGGCGCATACAGGGCAGATTTTGGTGGAACGGATGGTGGGGGGTGCGCTCGCCGAGATGATTGTGGGGGTGGCGCGGGATCCGGTGCTGGGGCTGTATCTGGTGATCGGTTCGGGCGGGATTCTGGCGGAGTTGGTGGGGGATACGGCGACGTTGCTGCTGCCGGCCTCGCGTGACGAGGTTTTGCAGGCGCTGCCCGGGCTGCGGGTGGCGCGGCTGCTTGGCGGATTTCGGGGCCGGGCCAAAGCGGATATCGAGGCGGCGATCGATGCCATCATGGGCATCCAGGCCTTTGCCGTGGCGCATGCAGGCCGCCTGCATGAGCTGGATGTGAATCCGCTGATGATCTGCGGGGAGGGCGGCGGGGCGTTTGCCGCCGATGTGTTGCTGCGCATGGCGCCGGAGTTTTGCGATGTCTGATTATCCCGTGCACACCAGGCAAATCGGCGCAGTATTGGAAGTGGTGCTGGACGTGCCGAAGGCGAACGCCATTTCCGCGAGAACGAGCAGGGCGATGGGCGAGGTGTTTGCGGGTTTCCGCGACGATCCGGGCTTGCGGGTGGCGATCGTGACCGGTGCCGGCGAAAAATTCTTTTCCGCGGGCTGGGATTTGAAGGGGGCGGCGGCGGGTGAGCCGCCCGATGCCGATTACGGTGTGGGCGGTTTTGCCGGATTGCAGGAATTGCCGGGGCTGAACAAGCCGGTGATTGCGGCGGTGAACGGCATGGCGGTGGGCGGCGGGTTTGAGCTGGCTCTTTCCGCGGACATGATTCTGGCGGCCGAGCATGCGCGGTTTGCGCTGCCGGAGATCAAGGCAGGGACGCTGGCGGACGCTGCGACATTGAAATTGCCCAAGCGCATTCCGTTTCATGTGGCGATGGATTTGCTGCTGACGGGGCGCTGGATGGATGCCGCCGAGGCGGCGCGCTGGGGGCTGGTGAACGAGATTGTGCCGGCGGCGGAATTGCTGCCGCGCGCGCATGCGCTGGCGGCGATGCTGGCGGATGGGCCGCCTTTGGTGTTTGCGGCGATCAAGGAGGTGATCCGCGAGAGCGAAACGATGTCGTTCCACGAGGCGATTGCGCGGATCGGG
>Ga0116226_10006741_pt1 | contig 10331 bp, 13 predicted proteins | sample S1TSphfallax_FD_89692 | JGI IMG/M metagenome (GOLD analysis project Ga0116226, IMG submission 89692) | Host-associated microbial communities from peat moss isolated from Minnesota, USA - S1T2_Fa - Sphagnum fallax MG | ecosystem: Host-associated > Plants > Peat moss > Unclassified | place: USA...
AATATTCTCTACGGGCGCCCCGACGCGAGCGATGCGGACATGATCGCGGCGGCCAAGCGCGCCGAGGCGCATGACTTCATTTTGAGTCTGGCCGATGCGTCCGGACGTAGCGGCTACGATGCTCAAGTCGGCGAGCGGGGTGTGAAGCTGTCCGGCGGCCAGCGCCAGCGCATCGCGATCGCGCGGGTCATGCTGAAGGATGCGCCAATCCTGTTGCTGGATGAGGCGACCAGCGCGCTCGACAGCGAAGTCGAGGCGGCGATTCAGCAGAGTCTGTACCGACTCATGGAGGGCAAGACCGTGGTGGCAATCGCGCACCGGTTGTCCACGATTGCAGCCATGGACCGGCTGATCGTGCTCGAGCGGGGCCGCATCGTGGAGGAGGGCGACCATCGCCGCTTGATCGCGCGCGGAGGCTTGTATGCGCGACTCTGGACGCATCAAAGCGGCGGCTTCCTCGGCGAGGAATTGGAAGAAGTCGAATTGGCGGCGCTGCCCGGCGCGAGGCGCTGACCCTCATCGGGCGTCGCGACGCTGCTTGGCGAACACCACCGTCTCGAACAACTCATAGTTTGGGGTTGGTGCCCAAGCGGTGCCGCGCGCATGGTGGTAGCGCAACGTGATCGTGGTCTCGCCGCCTGGATCGCCGGGATCCAAGTCGAAAACGGCGACCCCATAGCTCGCCTGGGTATCGCGCCGGGCTGACCAGATCGCGTCCTCGACCGCATCGGCACCGGGCCTCCAAAAACTGCGGCCGAGGGTCCCGCGCCGCGGGCGTGTTGGGCGCGTGATGACCTTGGCCTGCGGCACGCCGGTGGCGGGATTCACGCCGAAATCGAGGAGCGGCGAACTCGATCCGCCACCGCCCAGGATGAAATGCACGGTGCCACGGCTCGTGTCGAATTTGCCGCTGGGGGGTAGGGCGGTGACCACCGGCCGCGGTTGACAGGTGTCCACCGGTTCACCGGTAAGAGCATCCCGGCCGGCATCGTGATGGCAGCCGCGCACCGGCCAACTGCGCTCATAGTCATGGTCGTGACCGCAGAGCACGAGGTCGACACCATAACGATCGAACAACGGCAACCAGGTCTCGCGGATGCCCTTGTCAGAGCCGTTGCCATCGCGCGAGGAACTCAACGCATCCTGGTGCATCTGGACGATGACCCAATCGATGTCGCGGTCGGCCGCCGCGTGCGCGAGGGTTTGCTCCAACCAGCGCGTCTGCGCGCCGTCACTGTAACCCCGAATGCACAGCGAGGTGCCCGCGACGATGTCCGGATTGCCGGTGCTGGGAGCCGGACGCAAGGGCTCGGGCCCCGGTACGAAGGCACCGCTGTCCTGGTAGATCACATCGTCGGCGGACAAGGAAATGAACAGCGCGGAGCCGATCCGAAATCGGTACCAAAGGCCCGGGAAGGCGCTGCCATTGTCCGGCACCCTGAATCGCGCGAGGTACGAGTCATAGCCCTGAGCCCCGTTGTGGAACTCGATTTCATGATTGCCGGTGCAAGGCATCCATGGTCGATAGGCGGCGGAGCGCTGAATATTGGAGCCAAAATCTGCCCAGACCGCCGGCTGGTCGAGGGGATTCAAGTTCGCGTAGCACAGATCGCCGTTGAGCAGATGGAACAAAGGCTTGAAACTTTCGACCGCGCTGACCGCATGGCGCGATTGGGTGGACGAGAGCACCCACGAGGTATTGGGCGTCGACAGATCGCCATAGCTCGTAAAGCGGAACGGCGCCCGGCCGCGCGGTGCGGTCTGAAAGGCCGCGCTGAAAGGCGCCGCGCGGTGGCGGTCATTGTCGGCCGTCACCGAATAATGAACCGTGGAGCCGGGCGCGAGGCCCTGAAGCATCGCGTGGTAGGTGAACACCGTCTGCCCATTCATGCCGTCGGTGTAGGCGCGCAGCGTCGCCGGCGCGCGCAGCTCCCTCTGTTCTCCGTCACCATAGTGCACGCGCGGATTCACCGCGGGTCCCGGGCTTACCCAGGAGACGCACATCATGCTGCTCGGATCGTCGGCCCACGTGAGATGAACCTGTTCCGGCGTTCCGTCGACATCCAAATGATTTCTCCAATCGGGACGCGCAGTATATAAGGGTGAGAAGTCGATGAATGAGCGAGAGGTTGGCAAGATCGATGGACGAGGAGGAAATTGTCGTGGGAGCCCAGGCCATCGGCTTGGCACTTCGAATCTTGGGCGGGTGTGCGGCGGTGCTGCTGGTGGTCTTCGGCGTGTGGATCTGGCGGCATGTTTGAGCTGCCGGACGGCTACAGTGAAGTGCCCGCCGGTAAGCTGGCATCGGTCGTCACATGCCTCGAGATGCTCGCGAGACCCGCGCTTCGTTCCGAGGTGGCGAATCCGTCGTGGACGCTGCGGCGGGCCCTCAAACCCGACGCGGGATGGTATCGGCGGCTGTTCGAGCAGATCGGGGGCGATTGGTTGTGGTTTTCGCGACTGCGCCTGTCAGCGCACGAATTGGACGCGATTTTGCTCGAGTCCGACGTGCACCTCTACACGCTCGTCGTGCAAGATCGGGACGCCGGTCTGCTCGAGCTCGATTTTCGCGTGGCCGGCCTCTGTGAGCTGGCCTTCTTCGGTGTGGCGCGCGAGCTTCAGGGTTCAGGTGCGGGACGATTTTTGATGAATCGAGCGATTGAGTTCGCCTGGGCGCAGCCGATCAGCCGTTTCTGGGTCCACACCTGCACGTTGGATCATCCCGCTGCACTCAGCTTCTACCAGCGCAGCGGGTTTCGCGCCTATGCGCGGCGCGTGGAGGAGGTCGCCGACCCACGGCTCGCGGGCCTGTTGCCGCGGACATCGGCCCCGCACGTTCCCATCATTGAAGCGCAGGTCCCATCGCCCTAAGATGTCGAGGGACAGGATCACCCGATAGCGACGCGAGGATCGATGAGTTTTGATTGCAACCAATGTCCGGGCTATTGCTGCAGCCACGCGCGCATCGAAGTGGGCGACGCGGATATTCGCCGGCTTGCGGCGCACTTTGGAATTTCGCAGCGCGCGGCCCGCCAGAAGTTTACCTACCGCTACAAGACCAAGGACGTCGACGAGCAGATCCTGAGGCATCACAAGGACACCGTCTACAAGACGATTTGCCGCTTCTTCGACCGTGACCGGCGGCGCTGTACGGTCTATGCGGCGCGACCGAGCGTGTGCCGTAAGTATCCGTACGGGAATACCTGCGGTTATTACGGCTTCCTCAAGTTCGAGCGGACCTTTCACGACGATCAGGAGTTCATTCCGTCGATCTAGCCGGCGCCTCGCGGCGGCGCTCGCGGTGCGGCTCGATTCCGGGCGTGCATCGGGGGTAAAATACGGCGCTAATTGATCTTAAGAGGAGTTTCCATGGCGACGGGTTGGGCGGGCGATGGGGCGGTTCAGGATCAGATCGACGCCACCGTCAAGGATGCCATCAGCCGGGCCAAGAGCCAGCTGCCCCAGGGTCCTTCCTTGAGCCATTGCGCCGATTGCGGTGAGGAGATCCCGGTGGCGCGTCGCGAGGCGATTCCTGGGGTGCGTCTGTGTGTGGCGTGTCGAAGTGAGCATGACGCGGAGGCGGTCAAGTTCGCCGGCTATAACCGCCGCGGCAGCAAGGACAGTCAACTGCGCTAGCCGCGCTACGCTCAACGATCGGTGCTGCGCTCGAGCTCGTCCTTGAGCTCGGCGTGTCGTCACGCCCGACTCGCGAAATACTCCTGAAGTGAGGCAACTCCCAAGCGTTTGGCCTCGAACAAACTTTCCAGGTGCTCGCGCGAATTGACCAGTCCGCGGGCCTTCAACAATCCATCCTCGTCGATGAGCGCCGCATAGGGAAGTCGGTTGACCTGATAGCTCTGGCCGAGCGCCGCCGACATGACATAGGGGAATTCTTCGAGACCCTGATCGGCGATGAATTTACGGTGTTCGGTGGGCTCTCCATCGCTCGCCAACACCATGTCGAGCCAATGCCGTTCTTGATCGCGACTCGATTTCATGACCGGTAACAGCGCCTTGCAGACCGGGCAGGTGGGGGAGACGAATAGAATCAGTGTGCTCTTGCCGTCGGCTCGGGGCGCACCCAAGCGCAGGCCGCGGCCCTTCAGATCCTCCACCTCGAGAGCCTCGACGCGTTGTCCGACGGTGGGTCCGCGATTGATCATCAGGGCCCCGGCCGGGGCAATGCGTTCATGCAGCACGCCCAGTTGGCGGGTGAGCGCGAGCACGACGCCGGCCAGGCAGATGACCACCATCCAGAGGATGACATTCGAGATCGCGAGCGACGTCATCGCGACCTCTCGAGCGCGCTGTTCGCGCCCAAGCCGGGCTGGCTCAGCAGTCGTTCCATGCACGAATAGAGTGCGCTCAATGCCGCCAGCCCACAGAACACCGTGAGCCCGTCCGTGAACTCGAATGCACGTACGTTCCACGGGACCCAGGCGGCGGCGAGCAGAACGGCCAGGCTGAGATTGCGCCAGACCATCCAGCCTGCAATCGGGCTGCGCTGGCCGAAGCCCCCGCAACCGCAGGCGATGGCCGTGCGTCCGGCGCGCAAATTGCGGCCAATCGCTATTGAATAGACGATCAATAAGCTGACGCCGAGCGCCGCGGCTGCGGGGCGCGTGCCCGGTACCAACAAGCCACAGGCTACGGCCAGTTCCATCAGCGGAATCAACCAGACGAGTTCGAGGCGGACCCAACCCGGTGCCAGCTCATAGGCGGCGAAGACGGCGCTGAACTCGCGCAGGTCGCGCAGCTTATGGCTCGCGGCGGCGCCAAACAGCAGCGCGAAGCCGCCCGCGATCAGCACGCCCACCACGGGATCGAACGTCAACGAAAATTTAGCTAACATCGCATGTCCTCATCAAGGGTGGGTCGCGCCCGGCATACGCTGGGGCGGCATAATCTAGCATGCGCTTGAGGACGGTGCGCACCCCGTCCTGTCGATAGGTTTGGCGACGGCGCCCGGCTTCGCCTATGATTGGGGTTTAACGTCGATAGTCTACGACCCGCGCCGCGGGCCGCGGCGATGTGCAGGGAGAAAACAAGAATGGGAATTAGGCAGTTACGAGCCGCGTTACTGGTGTTGTCGGTCTCGACGATGGGGTCGGCCACGATCGGCGCTTTCGCCGCGGAGCCGCTCGCTTCCGAAGAGTTCACCGTCGATTCGATGCCGCCGAAAGGTCCACATTGGGTCTACGTGATCGACGAGGCCTTCTATAACGAGATCGACTCTCGCGTGCGTGTGTTCGATGGCGATAGCTACCGGCATTTAGGTCAGATCGATGCCGGTTTCAACCCGGGTGTCATCCTCTCGCCCGACGGCAAGACCACCGGCGTGACCACGACGTATTTTTCGCGCGGCGGCCATGGTGCGCGTACCGACATCGTGGAATTTACCGATAATGCGTCGTTGGCGATTGCCGGTGAGATCGTGCTGCCGCCCAAGCGGGCCATGATGGAGCCGACGTATTTCAACCTGTCCTATGCGCCGAGCGGGCGATTCGCCTATGTCGCTTACATCACGCCCGCGATGTCCTTCGGCGTGCTCGATGTGGCGAACAAGAAAGTCGTCACCGAAGTGGATACCGCCGGCTGTGCGCTGGTGATCCCCACGGGGCCGAGTTCGGTGTCGTCGCTGTGCGATAGCGGCCGGCTCCTCACGGTGGCGTTGGATGGCACGGGCCACGAAACCTCGCGGGCCTTGTCCGAGCCGTTCTTCGATCCGGATGCCGATCCGATCTTCGTCCAAGGCATCCCGTCCGCGACCGGCTACACGTTCATCTCCTTCGCAGGCCAGGTGCACGATGTCGGCTTTTCAGGCGACAAGCCGGTCATTGCGGCTCCTTGGTCATTGGTCAATGCCGCCGAGCGCGGCGTGTGGCGCCCGGGTGGCCAACAGATCGGCGCCATCAATCGGCGTCTTGCCCGGCTGTACGTGCCGATGCACAAGGGTGATGAAGGGGCCCACAAAGAGGGCGGGACCGAAATCTGGGTGTTCGATCTCGACACGCACAAGCGGATCGCGCGCTGGCCGGTCACGGCCCAGCACTTGAAACCGGCGATCGCCGTGCAAGTCACCCAGGATGACAAGCCGTTGCTGTTCACCGGCGGTGTGGACGGCACGGTGGCCGTTTGGGATGCGGTCACCGGGCATGTCCGCCATACCGAGAAAACTTTGGGCCAGTCACCCTGGTTCTTTCTGACTCCTTGAGGCACTGCCATGAATCCGATCGATCGTTTCTTCGAAAAATCTTCCCGCTCACTCGCCCAGCGCACGGCCCGCCGCGGCTTCTTGGGTGTGCTCGGACAGGTGTTGACCGGCTCGTTGCTGATCCCGCTCCTGCCCATTGACCGGATGAGCCGGGCGGACGCGGCGACCGTTCCCGGCGACAAGGCGGCATCCCCCAAAGCGGGCAGCAATGACCCGCAGAATTGCGAATACTGGAAATACTGCGCGATCGATGGCTTTCTCTGTTCGTGTTGCGGCGGGAGTTCGCATTCGTGTCCGCCGGGCACGTCGGCGTCACCGATCACCTGGATCGGAACCTGCCAGAATCCTGGCGATGGTCGCGACTACATCGTTTCCTACAACGACTGCTGCGGCAAGACGAGCTGCGGAAATTGCGAATGTAACCGTAACGAACGCGAGAAACCGCTGTACCGCCTGTCGCGCAACAACGATGTCAACTGGTGCATGGCCAACAGCGATTCGAACTACCATTGCTCGGTCTCGGTGATCTTGGGCGTGCAGCAAAAATGATGCGCTGGCGCTGGCCCGCGGTGGGCCTGCTCGCGTTCTGCGGCGCCATCGGCGTGCTGCCTCGGGTGTTTGCGGATGAGCCCATTGCCGACCCGTATGCGGCGGGTGCCGCTACGTTCCAGGCCAACTGCGTGGTATGCCATGGAGCCGCCGGCCGCGGACAACCGGGACTCGCGCCGCCGCTCACCCGGTATCCCGCGCATTACATCGCGGTCGCCGAGGGCCGCCGCCAGCTCGCCATGACCGTGCTCTACGGCATGTATGGCGATGTCACGGTCGAGGGACAGCATTATAATTTTCGAATGCCTAATTTTGCGCGCCTGGACGATGCAGCCCTGGCAGCCGTGCTCAACTATGTCGTTTTCGACGTGGCGCATGCCGGCACAGACGCCAAACCGCTGCAGCCCGAGGAGATTGCCGCCGAACGCACGCAGGCCGAGAGCGGTGATGCGGTTCGGGAGCATCGGGCCGCGCTCATCACGGTGCTCGGGCAGTGATGAGCGGTTGGTGTTCGAGGATCAGCCGGCGTGGGCTTAACCGGGCTTGCGCCGCGGGCGGGCTGCTCGCCGTCTTAGGCGCATCCACGGCCATGTCCGCAGACCCTGCACAGGACTTCATGCTCCATTGCATGGGTTGTCATGCCTCCCAAGCGCAGGGAGTGCCGGGCAAGGTGCCGCCGCTGGCCCACAGCCTGGTTCAATTCATGCGCACGCCGGCCGGGCGTAATTACATCCTGCGCGTACCCGGCGCGTCCAATTCCATGCTGAGCGATGAGCGCCTGGCCGACGTGCTCAACTGGATCGCCGAACGCTTCGACCCCGAGGCCTCGGGGACGTGGCAGCGATTCACGCCGGCCGAAGTTACCGCCTCGCGGCATACGCCCTTGGTGGCCGTGAAAAAGGCGCGACAGGCGGTCATCGACGAACTTGCTTTGACCGGGCCGGCACCCTCCGCGATATATTGAATCCTCAAATCGGCTGGGGGTTCTGGGTTCATGCGGTGGGTGGGTTCATGCGGTGGGTTAAGTTAAGTTGCGGCGTCCTGGCGGTAGGGTCGATGATCTCGACGTTGCTATGGGCGGATGAACCGGTGGGCTATGCTCGTGGCATGCATTTGCTCACGAAATATCAGTGCCAGCAATGTCATGCCCCTTACGATGCGCGGCGCGGGCCCACTCTGAACGCGATTGCCGAACGGTATGCCAGCGATCCGCACGCGATCCTCACGCTCGAGACGTCCGTGCGCAATGGCAGCAGCGGAGCCTGGGGGAACATTCCCATGGCCCCGTACGACGTGCCCGAACGGGATCTGAAGCCGCTGGTGGAGTGGATCCTGTCGCTGCGCTAACGTTGAAACTGCCCGAGCGCGAATTCGACGCCTATATCTTCGATTGCGACGGTACGCTGGCCGACACCATGCCGCTGCATTACCGGGCGTGGCAGCGCATGCTCGCAGAGCGCGGCGCCGCCATTTCCGAGACGTTGTTCCACTCGATGGCGGGACGGCCCACCGAGATGATCATCGAGGTGCTCCGCGATGATCATGGGGTGCGCTTCGACGATGTCGACGGCGCTGCCCGGCGCAAGGAAGATTACTTTCTCGAGTTGATCGGCGAGGTCACCGCCATCGATGCCGTGCTCGAGGTTGCGCGGCGATGGCGCGGCATCAAACCGCTCGCCGTCGCGTCGGGTGGCTGCCGCACGAACGTGGAACGGACGCTCGAGGCGCTCGGCATTCACGATTGGTTCGATGCGGTGGTGTGCGTCGAGGACTACCTGCGCCCTAAGCCCTGGCCCGATCCGTTCCTCGAGGCCGCCCGACGCCTCCGGGTGCGTCCCTCAGGCTGTTTGGTATTCGAGGATAGTCCGTTGGGCGTCGAGGCGGCCACCGCGGCGGGGATGGACTGTGTGTTCGTGGAGCGTTGAGGCGCGTGGACACCCGAGCCTCAAAAATTGCCGAAATGAGGCTCGCTGTCCACGTTGGTCGCTGCGAAGGCGACCTCGCCGGCCACCACCGCGCCGGGCGGCGCGGCTCTCGGGGATCGAGCGGGGGGTCTGCCAGCGGGCTTTGTGGTGGGCGGCCGCGGCGCTGTCGGCTTCTGGGTTGGCGATTTCATCGTGGCGGCAGAGTTGGTGTTGAAGAACGCCATGGTGCCCTGGAGTTGTTCGGCTTGAGCACTCATCTCCTCAGAAGTCGCAGCCAGTTCCTCTGAGCTTGCGGCATTTTGCTGGGTGGTTTGACTCAGCTGCGTGATGGCCGTGTTGATCTGGCCGACGCCTGAGCTCTGCTCGGCCGATGCGGCGGTGATTTCCTGGACCAGATCCGACGTCTTCTTGATGTTGGGTACGATGGTGTCGAGCAGTCGACCGGCCTTCTCGGCCAGATCGACGCTGGATGTCGCCACCGTGCCGATTTCCTGCGCGGCGATTTGACTGCGTTCGGCAAGCTTACGCACCTCGGCGGCCACGACGGCGAAGCCCTTGCCATGTTCGCCCGCACGAGCCGCCTCGATGGCTGCGTTGAGCGCCAATAGATTGGTCTGGTACGCGATGTCATCGATGATGCCGATCTTCTGCGCAATCTGCTTCATGGCGACCACGGTTTGACGCACGGCCTCGCCGCCCTCATTGGCCTCGCCGGCCGCTTGGGTTGCCATGCCGTCGGTGATCTTGGCGTTATCCCGGGTCTGGGTGATGGAGGCGGTCATCTGCTCCATCGAGGCGCTGGTCTCTTCGATGCCCGCGGCCTGCTCGCTCGCGGCCTGCGACAGGGATTGCGCGGTGCTGCTGACTTGCTCGGCGGCCGCGGACAGTCCGGCCGCATTCGTGTTGACCTCGGTGACCACCGAAGCGAGTTTGGTGACCGTGTTATTCACATAGGTCCGCATTTCCTCGAACGATCCTTGGTACTGCTTGTCGATGGTTTGAGTCAAGTCACCGTTCGCGAGCGCGCCCATGACCCGCACCACGTCATCGACGCTCTGACCCGCGGTGCTGACCATCTGCTTCGTCGTGTGGAGCAGGCTGCTCTGATCGCCCGGGCGGACGACCACGTCGACCTTGAAATCACCCACAGCGACCCGCCTCATCACCTCCGCGGCATAGGCGGGTTCGCCGCCCAAGGTTTTCTGCAAATTCCGGGTGATGAGCCAGCCGACCGTGACCGCGAGCAGCACGGCGCCGCCCGCCAATAGCATCACCAACTGACGCGTCGATGCATAGGTTGCCGCCCCTTGGGCATTGGCCGTATCCATTTCCTCGGATTGAAACTTGGTAAAATCCTCGCAGGCCGAGATGAAGGCATTGTTGGCCGGCGCGAAGTCACCGTTCAAGAAGTCCACCGCTTTGGACTTATCGCCCAGGCTGAGTTCATGCAAGTGGTCATAGAGCGGCGCCAGCGCGGCGCGTTTGTCGAGGACCACCTTGAATTTGGCGCGGCCGGTTTCCGACGTCAGCAGCGCCTCCAGTTTCTTGATCGATTCACCATTTTCGGCGCGGACATCGGCCACATCGTGCCAGGACTTCTCGAGATCGGCGCTATTGCGGGTGAGGAGGGCATTGCGCACGAT
>Ga0116226_10006742_pt1 | contig 10331 bp, 3 predicted proteins | sample S1TSphfallax_FD_89692 | JGI IMG/M metagenome (GOLD analysis project Ga0116226, IMG submission 89692) | Host-associated microbial communities from peat moss isolated from Minnesota, USA - S1T2_Fa - Sphagnum fallax MG | ecosystem: Host-associated > Plants > Peat moss > Unclassified | place: USA...
ACATAATGATCTTCCATTTATTCATCCCTTGTTGGTAAAATGGGGACCTTAGTAAAGTTGATAGTGTTGGGATTCAACTCTTTGAGTGATCCTCTAGCTGCCATACCTTTAACCATCTTAAGATTGGCTTGCACAAATACCAACCTCTTCATCTGGAAGAAACCCAACTTGTTATGTAAAATTTTGTAAGAATTTTAACTTGTGAAAACAAAACAAAAATGACATGAATACAAACAACAACATAGACATGGTGGAAAAAATATGCAAAAAAACCTAACTTGATTTGTTTTTATGTATACTCCAATTGTGTTCACACACTAAGGAATTGTAACAGTGTGATAACACCTTTAATGCCAAAGCTTAAAATTTTGGAACATGTCTTCCAAAATTTTCCCACCAAGATACAAGGGCCGAATAGGGTTTCACAAACTAACAACTTTTTATGCAAAGGTTCCTCCCTTGGAATTCATCATCCAAAGAATTTTCATCAATGAAATCATGATATTGAATGTTCAAATAAGATGTCCATCCATCTTGTAATGTAACAAAAATATTACCCAAAGGATGATGCCATATTGGATGTAAAATGTGGGGCCACAACATGTATTAAACAATGAAACCACTTTTATTGTCCACCTCTACTTAGAGTAGTTGATTTATTGACAACCAATTAGTTATCAAAAGCATGTCTCCCACCTTCCACATGAACTCATCAAATAGTCTATAATAAAACCTTACATGTCAACTAAACGTAAAATAATGTAGAAAAGTTCCAAATCTTCACAATTTTTTCAACATCATTCCAAAAACAATCAACCAAACACAAGAAGTTTGAAATCTCTTACCTTCATAATCCTATAATCCTACCATGTTCATCACACATCACAAACAACCATTTTTTTCCAAAATAAGATAAACTTTTGAAATTCTTTCCAACACTAAATATATATGTGCATATCTATTCTTGGATAATTTTAAAAGTTTCAAATGCTAGAATGTCATGTAAATGGACAAAATTGGTTTCTTGGTCACAAAGTTCACATGTTTGGCTTTATTGACCATGTCTTTCACCCAAGGCAACTTTGCAATGTCCTTAATCAAAAGATTCAAATAATGTGTAACACAAGGTGTTCGAACAATTGAAAAGTAATTCCTCATTACCAAATCACCCATAGACTCACAATTAAAAGCGTTGTTTGTGATCACTTGCACAACACTTTCAGGCAACGTTTTTGTTTTGGAAAAACTTTGCTAAATGCGAAAAATAAAATTTTAAAAGAATATCATGTCTCAAATTCCTTGAAATTTTATTTTGCCAAAAAAATAGAGGTTTCGAGCTAATTTCGCTAGATTTATAAGCCTTCCTCCTTTGGGTTGCCAAATAAAAGCAGGAATACAAAACAATTCTATTGCCTTGCTTGTCCTATTGTCATTTAATGTTAAATCCTTTTTGGGATGCTAGCCAATGGTGCTAAATGAAAAAATTGAAAAAAAACTCAATGTCCCATTGTCTCAATGGCATTTTTTATATGCCCATAAATGTATTCCAAAGTCATGGGTTGACCAACTAGTCGAGAAATGTCTATTGCATAAAAAAGGATAGTGCATTTACAAGAAGACACAAAAATATTGATGATGGAGTTTTTTTTTCAAATCACTCCATCCATCTAATGTTACATCCATATTTTGGCACTATCTTATTGGCAAACCATCTTTGCTACATGAAGAAAATACAAATGTTCAAGTGAAACCCTTAAAAAGCCTTAAACCTTGAACCCTAAAGTTTTCCAATCACCTAGAAATTTGCAAACTTGAGAATTTCAATGTTCATCAACAAAAAAAACAAACACATTGCATAATACAAAGAAATGTTCAACATGAAATCAAAACACCCATGTATAGATTTAAAGTTCCAACATTTAAGATTACAAAATTTGTAAAGTTGCAAGTTATGGAATTACAGAATCCATGTATTTCATGTAATAACAAATGTCAAAAACTTGAATTTGATAATTAATTATTTTTAAGAAATTACAATTAATTCAAATTTGTATTTTGGAGGTTGTCCTTTGGGCAACCAAGTTCAAATTTGATTTGTTAACACTTTGGAATCTAAATATTATTTATTTATTCATTACTATAAACAAAAAAGGTTTGGTTCACCATCACACACCAAAATTATTCTTACAATCTACGTTGTTGCAAAATAAGTTATTTAAAAAATCAGTAGCATGGATCATGGATGAAGTGTGTAACTTATGTTTCAAAAGAGGTGATAAGTCATTTTGCACAATTTGAAAATAGGAGCTCCCTTTACTATGCCAACTATTGCTTATGGGTGGTTGCAAGGTATGGTGGCTCACTTTTTGTGTCATAATGTAGTTTTTTTACAAAGTGTCATGCATACATTTACATGCTATTAACATGTAATTAAATAAAAAAATGTTAAATTTGTGATTATATTTAAATTATCAACTTGATCAGAAAAGACATTTATATAAGAAAATTACAACATATATGCACCAAATATATAGTAATGGACTTTTGAAGTTGAAAAATATGGGCTTTTTTTGTTTGTGCCTTTTTATACATGCAATTTTTTGTATGATTTTTATTTGGCATATCTTACAAGGACCTAATATATGATATATTTAGAAATAAGAACATAGATGCAAATGGTACCATAGTAAATAGGTAGGTATTTTGGTACCATAGTAGGTAAATAGGGTACTAGCTACCTACTTACCAACTTAGTACTTAGCTAAGGCAGGTGGGTAGTTAACTAGCTAATGTACTTAATACAGATAAATTACCTACCTACCCACTTAGGCACCATAGGTAGGTAAGCAAGTAGGATGTCATTTTTCTTTGTCCAACTTGACCAAATGTTCTATTTGACTAAAACCCATTGCCCATTTTGACCAAGGATATCATTTTTTGTCCTACTTAACTGGATGTCCCATTTGAAATAGGTAATCATTAGTCAAATTGATCAATCAATAACTATAATGTCCATTCATTAATGGACTTTTAGTCAAAAATGACATTTCACTAATAAAAAAAATTCAATTAGTTAAATTGGACAACTTGAAAAACCATGTTTTTCTATTAGTGTCACATGTTTGGGGTGTCTATTGTGCATGTTAAGGAGTAGGAAAATGGACAATTAATTTGAATATCTACACAACAAATTGCTTGTCAAAGGATTTGTAGACAATGTTCACCACTTTTTGAAAGGGAAACAATTTTGATTAAAACATTTATTTACAAAAAAAGGCCAATAGACTTGCCTAGTTGGCATGGAATTTCATCAATGGGAGAGGCTTATGAAAGGCAATTGAACACTATAAAATCCATTTTTTGGTGACACAATGGCAATTTTTTTGGGGGGCACCTCTAAATTTGGTATAATATGTGTTGGAATATGATTGAAAATTATTAAAAAAACTCATCTAACTAATCTATGACACTTCTATAGTCAAAATTTGAAAATAAAATGCCATCGTGTCATTACAAGGTGAACTTTTAAAGTGATGTACATCTTCAATCATAATCCATAAAAAGTGGTATAGACTTTTATTACATAATAAACATGTTTGAAGTGTTGATTCTTTTTCCTAATATGATAATGAAAAAATTGTAATGTTAAAATAAAGGTTTACAAACAATTATAATCTTTTAATTTATTAGGTTTCCACAAAATTACCAATAGTTTATAAAGTCCATGATTGAAATGGAAAATTTGAGAATTGTTGTTTTGTAAAAAATGACGATATTACCCCATATTTCATTTTCCAACTATAAAAGTTGAAAAAATTCATGTTTTTGTTTATAATGTCTCATGCTAATCAAATCAAGACATGTGTCACAATTTTTAAACTTGTAAGTTTAGGGTTTACATATCCCATTTACTTTTTACTCAAATGGATAATTTTACATTCCCAAGACATAAGACATTTGAATTAAGTTTTTTGGAAAAATAAAACTATGGACTCCAAATGTGCCATTTTTGGTCAACCTTAAGGTGCAGTCATAATCAAATGAACCAAAAATCATGTCAAATGATGACCAAAATTATTTCAAAACTATAATTTTGTTAGATATGTTTTTGTGATGTCACTTTAATGCCATGGTAATCATGGGAAATTGTATTAATGACTAATATAAATGTTCAAGATTTCAAAATAAATATTAAAAAAATATATATATTGGGTTTTGATAATGAAGGACCTTGTATTTATTCAACAATTGCATAAAAAGTAGTCAATTTTGTAAATTACTATCTTAAAGACTCTTTTAATAATGTAATTTTGATGAGAAAAAAAATTGAGATGATGTTAATTGATTACCCACATTCAAAAAACACTCACAATTTGAAATTTTAAAAAATTAAAAATCTATTGAATAAATAAATTTCAGAAGTCTTTTACCATATGTAAATGGGGTGTAATGTACATGACATTTAAAGAAAAGTTTCATTTTATGATATAAGAAAAAAAATCATTAAATAATTACCATGTTTTCATATAATTTGAAATTAAAATAAGTTTTCAAAACAAAATGCAAAATTTGGTAGAATTTGTACACTTTTAGAAAAAAATTAGTTATTCATCAAAAGTTAATACAAAAAATGTGATGTATTGAGAAAATTACATGTATTTATAATAACATATTGTAAAATATTTCACCAAAAAATTCTTTTTTATGAGAAAATGAAAATGACCAAAAAAAGGATTGTAATCCTTGAGTCCTTTGTTGTTGTTGGCTCATTTGATTATGATTGCACCCTTTAGAGTGCATTCACCCTGAATTATTGGACATATGAAAGGATGATTATCAAGGCAAGAAGCATGTTTGATGCTCAAAGGAACTAGAGGAGGCCTTCAAAGTATGGATGAATTGGGAAAACACTTGTTGAAGCATTATTGGTAAAAATTCCTTACAAGTTTGTGGACCTATTTTTCTTTGTTGTTAGTTTATGTACAAGATGGGCTCATCATGTGGTTGGGTGTCAATGTGTCATGTAGAAAAAATTGAAAACAAAGAGCCCTTCATTCATAGAAATTGCAACTATAGGCCAAGAGTTTGAATAATCGTATGCAAAAATAGTTAGTGGTTGCATTCACCTTAGAATCCAAGTCATTTTTTGGTTGCATTTTTTTGCCACATATTTCCAATGCCTATGTTCCAACCTAAAACCTCTAGTGATCATTGTCAAGCAATTATAATGAATTCTAATTTTGTTCAATGTTTTTAATTATCATATGGATGTTTAAGTCGAGTTAAAATATGATTTCTCACTTGTTCTTTCCAAATTTATCCAATTATGTCCAACAACTGGTTTTGTTGTTGATGACAATTGGTCTTCATGTTATTACTAAATATGTCCATGTTTTTAATCAAACTTGTTCTAAATCTTAAATAAATCTTATTTAAATATTGCTAAGGAAAAGTAGACATGCAAATAATAGTATGTAGGTTAGTATCCTCTGAATTGTTTTCCCTTTGCTTAATTATGATCTTTTAACTTTTGCTGACATTGTATAACCCATGTTTGTAGTGTTTAGGTTCTTTAATGTTAGGTAGGCAATTCCAATATTGTTGTTGTTCAAGGTCTTTAATGTGTGCATGCATATTATGGTAGAGTAACACAACAACTAGTTTGTTTTCATGAGCTAGTGATAACAATTGAATCAAGATTGCTAGAAATTGTCATGTCCATATAATCCCTTGAATCAACAATTTTTGAATTTATGTGGCAATTCCAATCTATTCCAACAACTATGGGAAATCCAAGTTTGAAGGGGAATGCTTTTACACCTAGTCATAATGCAACACCTATGGAAGATAATAACACCTTGCTTGAAAGGAAAGGGGAAAAAATGGTTGTAGAGTTTGATGCTAATGATGCACATGATGGGTTGGTGGATTGTAAATATGTTACCTTGAATTTTTAAAATTCTATGGTAAAGTCTTTTTGTATGCTGCAATTGATCACAATTATTTCAAGTAGGCCACATTCTAGTTTTTAATTTAACAATGAATTTAATTTAAAATTAGATTGATGATAATTCATAAGAGTGATGCAAAGTTCAAATGATAGGTTTAACTAGGACCAATTATGTAATGCAAGTCACAATAACAAGTGAGGTTCATGTAAACACTTGAACACATGGGAGCATGCCTGAGAGCCCAAGTCAACAAAATTTTCTAACTAGTGTAATGAATGAGGTACATATGACCTTCAAAAGCCTACATTTTGGATTATAAATAAAAACCCCAAGTGTTACTTGTAATTTTTTCTTATAATCTTTTGGTCCTAACAATGGGTCATGGTAGTATAATAAACAACAAATGTTAATATCTTGTGGTTCACGCAAGTAAATGGAGAGGAAGTAACTATTATTGAAACAAATCAAACCCCATAGTAAGGTCTCATCATTAGTGCAATGATTTACATTTGTACATGGCAACTTTTGGTTGAAATGTTTTTCCTTAAATATAAGGAAATGTTTGTTTACCAAAACTAGATTATTTTGATATGTTACTTTCTATTCTTCGTATTATTTTTCTGTATTGTCAAAAGTTCATGATAATGCACATATGGTTTAACACTAGGTACATATGGTTATTGCCCCAAGTTAATGGACACACATGTAAATTTTGGGTGCGCCCATCCAATTGATGGGTTGTTTTGAAGTCTACCCATCTACTTAGTTGGTTTGTTCCCAAAATACGAATGTTGGATAACTGATTTAATCATGCTTTTATATCATTATCATTTTTGGGTTGTCACTTGCCTTTCTGTATCACGAGGTTTCACATCACTATGAAATGTAAAAAAAAATTCAAATGATTAATTATTCAATTTTTTTTTTTCATAAACATACAAATAATTAACTTCAATTCCTTTAAATCTTATTAAAATGAAAATTTAAAAGTTTAAAAAATTATGCAAAATTTGATTAAAATAAAACACGTCAATTTTAATATAATTTTATTTTGAGATATAAATGTTTTAAATTAATTTGATTTTATTTAAAAAGATTCAAAAAGGCTTTGATGAAGATTTAATAACAAAAATCATAATGAAATTAAATTTTAATTGATTTTTTATTTTTTTTCCTTTTATGTTATAAAATTTTATTATTGCCATAAGATAGTATACATGCATGTATGATTTTAGGTTTTACCAAGCATGTATGTGGGCAAACACAGCTAGTTGATTTGTACATATGGTTTGGTTCCATGTGGGCAATAGATTAAAAAGGCAAAGGAATTAATTTTTAAAAGTCTTTTAATGTAATATTTCAAGGTGAAAACATATTAAAGTGGAGTACTTTTTGGCATATGTGGAGTCCATATTAGTGTTAAAATAAAAGTCCAATTTACACTATAGCAAAATAAATTATATTACACAAGTCATATGGCAAGGCTAAACATTTTCTGTTTACTTTTAAACTTTATCAATTGTAGATAATTGTATCAAAAATTTAAGTTTTAAAAATGAGAAGTTTAATTATTAATTCAAATGAATAAATGAATTTATTAAAAAATCCATATTTCATTATATATCTCAATTTATAGTTTTAAAAATCTTTTTAATTTTTTTTATTTTTGTATAATTGGCATCACAATACTTTCTATGTAAAAAAAATCACTCAACTAAACATTTTAATAAACATAATGTTTTCATATATCATATGATATGGATTGTGATCTTGGGTTTTTGGCACTTCAAAAGTCCAATATATTATGGTAATTTCAAAATCTATTCATAAAATTCATATAATGTGATCATATCACATGTAATATTATTTTTAAAAATCATTTTCACATATTATTCATTTATATTTTGTTCCATGGCCCATGATCCAACAAGTTGTGACATGATTATGTACTCCACCTTAGTATGTTTTCACCCTTCAAAGACATGTGGCAACATTGCACCCAATAACTACAAAAGTCTTGTTCATGCCAAAGGTGCCCCCATAATATATTTAGTGATTTCAATTCTTATTTCGCAAATTATTATTTTCATCACCATTCCAAAAATGATTTTACATTAGGTAATACATGTCCATGTGTATTGTTATTTATGTTGTTACACTTTGCATGTGCAATTTACCATAGGTGATTTGGTGTTTTGTTGAGCAAGTGTCATATTCCAACAAGTGGAATAGTTTTTGGTGTTGGCAAGTGTCATATTGCAACAACTAGAGTAGTATATGGTTTTGCTACTGATATGTTTCATGGGGTCGTTATTGAAGAGGTGTGTGCAAGGTGGAGGTGCATGGTGTGGTGTTCCCCTTAAAAATTTTGATGTCTCCAAATTCTAAAGATAATCCTTCACAACTATTATTGAAGAATGTGAAGAGTTAATTCACACTTTAAGAAGGTGTGAAAATGTGAAAACTACTTGAGTTCCTATTTTTTAGACTTAGTGCAATTAAGTGTGGTGTAGTTCAAAATGCCATGAACTTCTACATATATGTCATGTTTATGTTTGCAAGCTTGATTTTTTTGTCATTTCTCATCTCCAAGTTGTTGTATTAATGCTTATGTAATTCAATCCATTGGAGATTATCACCTTGTGAATCTATTTGAGTAATTTAGGTCTACATAGGCCTATCACATTTTGCATTATTTTAGTTACATTCTCAATCTACTTGCTTTAATTTTATAGTTGAAAATATAATCAAATTAGCTTGTCCTTGAACAACTATTATTACTAGAATTGCATGTGTGTACTACCCTACAACTAGTGTAATTATGTATGTTACCCTACTTTGCAACTAGTGCAATCATTTCAATTCACATATGTAGTTGTAATGGTGATATATTATGTGACTACAATAGTCATATGTGTGACTACCATAATTGCAAATAGATGATATCAAATATTTAAAATAAGATTTTTGTTATTTCATAATGCCATGTGCCAAATTATGGTTGGAAAAACAACAATCGTAATATCATCATTTCTAGAAAGTGAATTGTTAAATTATTGTCTATAGCCACATGTCCATTTGACGGATAATTCTTGTTTGATTGATAGACAAAGTTTTGCTACATCAATACATCCTAACCAATCCAATGTAATTTATTTTATTGTAAAAATTTAAATTTGTAAATTACTATCTAATGTCATGTGTTCATCATCTAATAGATAATCATTGCTCAATTGTTGAACATGTTTTTGCCACATAGATTCATCTTAGTTAATCCAAAATTTAATTACAACTTTTGAAATTATAAATAAATAAATATTTTTATTTACTATCTATTGCCACTCTTACATCACTTAACAAATAATCCATGAAAAATTATTGAACATGTTTTTTCCACATGTACACATTTAAACCAATTTAGAATGTAATCACAATTTTTTTAAAATCTATATTGCCAAGTTTATATATCTAGCAAATAACTTTTAACCAATTGGTAAATCAATTTTCATCATGTGGATACATCTAACCAATTATGTCATATGTCAGTACTCATTTTAATTGTGAAACTAATCTCAAATGAGTATTCCATGTAATCATATTTATCACTACATGTAATAGTCATAAAACTAGTTGCAAATGACCATGCTACATAGGCATATGTGACCACACATTTTAATTATAAATGACCATGCCACATTGGATGGATGTTAGTTGGACGAAGAGTTAATGTGAGTTGCATGTTCATATGAGTACCATTTTGAATGGGTGCCACATCATATCTTTTGTGACAAAAATTTGATGCAACTTGTCTAGAGTGACTAAATTAAATTTGTTGATAAATAAAATATACATTTCTAGAAAGGCACAAACACAAGAATCTCATTATTTCCTATTTATACATGTTCAAACTAAACACTATGTATGAATTCAGTCTCAAAAGTTAACAAAACAAATTTTCATGCATGTATTACAAATGAATAGGAATGACAATAGATTCATATTCACCCCCTTATATAGGCTAGGTGGTTATTGCCATTTACTAAACTAGTTACAAAGTATGAGCTAATTCAAATATAAACTAGTAACTAATAATGTAATTAGCAAGGTAATAAATAACTAATTAGTTAACATTTACAAAGGTTCTAAATTAACACTTTAAAAATTCCAAATTATTTATGGTTAACAAGTTTGTAATTGCATTTGGCATTTACAATTAAAAAATAGTCTTTCATGACTAAAACCAACTAGTTGTTAATATGTAAATTTTTTATTGTGTATTTCAAATGATTAATGTAATTGAAAATTCACAAATTTATGAACTTTTCATGCACTTTGTTGCATCCTTTAATTGAAATCTATTTCAAATTCTGCATTTTGCAA
>Ga0116226_10006743_pt1 | contig 10331 bp, 9 predicted proteins | sample S1TSphfallax_FD_89692 | JGI IMG/M metagenome (GOLD analysis project Ga0116226, IMG submission 89692) | Host-associated microbial communities from peat moss isolated from Minnesota, USA - S1T2_Fa - Sphagnum fallax MG | ecosystem: Host-associated > Plants > Peat moss > Unclassified | place: USA...
GCTTGGGCGGGGGGGCTTGGCGGTGGTTGACTCCTGTGTTGAGGGGACCATCGCCCCCCTTCCGTCTCCCCCGGACGTGTTCCGGGCATCCATGGCGCGAGCTTTCAGCCGCCGTATGGACATCAAGCCTCGCGCCATGGCCCCCCGGAACACGTCCGGGGGAGATGGAATAATTTGGGCCCCGACGCCATGAGCTCACCCCCCATGATCCTGGCGATTCCCTCCAAGGGCCGGCTGAAGGAGCAGGTCGAAGGGTGGCTGGCCGACGCCGGCTTTCGGCTGGACACCGAGGGCGGCGAGCGGGGCTATCGCGCGCAGCTTCGGGGTCTTCCCGGAACCGAGGTGCGCCTGCTGTCCGCCGGCGACATCGCTGCAGCCTTAAGCTCGGGCGAAGTGCATGTCGGCGTGACCGGCGAGGATCTGCTCCGCGAACAGGGCGAGGATCTGGACGCCCGCGTCATGCTGCTGCGCGCCCTGGGGTTCGGGCGGGCCGATCTGGTGGTGGCCGCGCCTCAAGGGTGGATCGACGTCGATGGCATGGCCGACGTCGATGAGGTGGCCCAACACTATCTCGCGCGCACCGGGCGACGGATGCGGGTGGCGACCAAATACGGCGTGCAGACACGGGCCTTCTTCCACCGCCACGGCGTCGCCGATTACCGCATCGTGGAGTCCAACGGCGCGACCGAAGGGGCGCCGGCGGCCGGCGCGGCCGAGCTGGTGGTGGACATCACCACGACCGGGGCCACGCTCGCCGCCAACAGTCTGAAGATCTTGTCCGACGGCGTGATCCTGAAAAGCCAGGCTCAGCTCGCCGCCGCCCTGACCGCGCCGTGGTCCCTTGATCAGCTTGGCCAGCTTCGCCGCCTCGTGTCGGTCGCGGAAGCGCGGGCGCGGGCGCGAGAGCTGGCCGCCCTGCACTGGCCCACCGAGGCGGATGGAGCAGCGGCCGACGCCTTGGCGCCCTTCCTAGCGGGCGGCGCGTCGAAACTGTCGGACGGGGTGCTGTCGCCCATGACCGACCTGTTCGACCTCGCAGCCGCTCTCGCCGACGCCGGCGTCGGGCCCGTGAGCGTCAGCCGACCGGATTATGTGTTCGAGACCGCTTGCGAGGCCATCGACAGGCTCGGCCTGCGCTTAGGCCTGTAGTCGGCCAGGGCCCAGAGCCGCAGCAAGAGCGCGGTCAACACCAGAGGCGCGATGGGCGCCTTGATCTCCTGCAAGGCCAGCATGGTGACCGGCAGGGTCCAGGCCAGGATCACGATCGGCAGGCTGAGCCAGAGCCGTCGATCGTGGCGCAGCAGCAAAAGCGCCGCGGCGGCGACCGGGATCAGGTCGTAGTTGAAGGCCTGGGGCGTCGCCACGAAGGTCGCCGTCATGACCACCGCCGCCTTCCACGCCGCTGACACGTCGCGCCGCACGCTGACCCGCCAGACGGCGACGATAGCCAGAAGGGTGAACGGCGCCTGGATCATGGCGGAGACCGGCCAGGAGAACTTCAGCACCCGCGCCGCCATATAGGCGGACGGCATCATCCAGCGAAACGGGCCGCGTCCCTGACGCAGCATGGTCGCCTGGGTGGTCAGGGTCGGGCCAAAGAAACCGGTCCAGGCGCCCGGCCCGAACACCAGCAGCGACGCCAGCAGCACCACGACGGCCGTGACCGCCGCGGCGGCCAGCACCTTCCAGTGGCGCCTGGCCAGAACCGTCACCGGCAGCAGCACCCCGATCTGAGGCTTGAAGATCAAAAGCCCAAACTGGACCCCCGCCCATTGGGGCCGGCGCTCCATCAGCATCAGGCCGCCGATCAGCAGCGCCGCGGTATAGGCGCCGTTTTGGCCCAGCGCGATGTCGGTCGGCACGGCCGGACACAAAAGGATCATCCACCGCACCCAACCGGGCTCCGGCCAGAGACGCAGCGCAAGATAAAGCGCCGCCATGCCGCCCAGACTCCACAGCGCGAAGCCCGTAAAATAGCCCGTCAGGCCGAGCGGCGCGACCAGGAATAGGGCCGGGGGGGGATAGGACCAGAAATGGAACGGCAGCCGTGGATCGAACAGCTGACGCTCATGGGCCAAAAACAGCTTGGGCTGGAAGATGTCGTTCACCTGGCCGCTGAGGGTCAGGTGGCCGGCTGTCCAGTAGTTGATGAAGTCGCGGCCGAGCGCGTGGTGCGTCCAGTCCAGATGACCTTTGGCGAAGAGCAGGTAGGAGGCGAGCAGCGCCCAAGCGACGAAGCTTAGCTCCCACAGCCAGGTCATGGGGCCGAAAAGGCGCCAGATCCAGACCCAGAGCGCGCTTTGGGGCGGTCCGTCTTCGCGGGGGGACGCCATGGGGGTCGCAGGCGTCACGGTCATGTCCGGCCGCGGAGCTGGGGCTTGGCGGCGTCGGGCCTCGTCACGTTGGTTTGGGCGCGGGTGGATTGGGGCGCCACGCGATAGGCCTGGAGCGGCGCAGACGGCGGCGACAGCGGCTGTAGCCAGGATGGCGGCGTTCCGGCGTCGAGCCGTTTCTGGAGGCTGTCTTTGGTCAAACCGCTGCGGTCGCCGTGGTGCAAATGGAACCGACATTCCAGCACATAGGCGACCCCGGCCTGCCTCGCCAGGGCCTCCGCACCGCCGTCGGCGGGCGCAGCGAACAGGCTGTGCGCCTTCAAGATTCCCCAGCTCATACGGTGATAGGGCGCCGCGAGAGCCGAATTGTCCGTGTGCGCCAGGATGAAGGGACCGAGATCGACTTCGCTGAGCACCAGGCCCGGGGGCGTCGCCGCGGCGAAGGTCTTGTAGGCGCCGGTCTCGAAACAGTGGTCCGTGGGGGGCGGCGGCCGGGGGGCGGCCGACGCCTTACCGGCGGCCGATTTGGCTGCCTTCGCCGACTTTTTGAGAACGACGAGCTTATCCGCCTGGGAGGCGAGACCGGCAGCGATGCTGGGCGTACCGACCGCGGCGGCGAGCAGCACGGCCACGACGCCGCCCGTCGCATAGCGCTGAGCTGGGATCAGCACCGCGGCGGCGGCGAGCGGGGCGGCGAACCATTCGGCATAGCCGGACATGCGCACGGCGGTCGCCCCCGCCGCGATCCCCATCGCTAGCAGCGCCCCCATCAGCCAGTAGACCTGAGTGCGCCGGGCCCGCTTCAGCCCGAGCCCGATCCAAGCTATCACGCCCACGACCCAAGGCGTCGCGACAGTCACGGCCACCGCCTGGTCGTGGCTCCAGAACCATTGGATCGGCCGCACCTCGTTGACGTAATTCAGCCAGAGCGGGCGGATCCTAGGGTCGATGTCGGCGAAGAAGCCGTGGCGGCAATCGGGGTCGAGGCCGAGATAGGCGCCGGCTGTCGCCAGACCCAGCATCGCCATCAGGGCGAACCGAACCGGCGGCGGGCGGGCGGGGCTGATGTACGCCACCACCGCCAGCCCCAACCCTGCCACGGCCAGGCCAGCGACCAGATTGAGCGCGAGGGCGTCGCAGGCGACCACCGACCAGCGCCAAGGCGGAGTCTGGATCGCGAACGCGGCCAACATCACGGTCGCAAGCGTCAGGCCATAGGCTGCCGCGGCGCGCTTTTCCTCCGGCGCGATCAGAAAGCCGATCGCGAAGGCCGCGCCGATCACGGCCTCGAAGATCAAGGCTTCGAGCCCGATCGCGGCGCCGAGACCGGTCGCCGCGCCGGCCAGGATCGCGCCCTTGATCTCTCGTCGGGACAGGCAGGCGCCGGCGAGGGACAAAAGACACAAGGTCATCTGCACGTTGTGGTGGTCGATGCGGCCGGGATGGAACTGTGATGTGTAGAGCGGCTGGTCGAGCATCAGCACGACAGCGGCGGCGAACACAGCCGCGCCGCCCATCAACGCCTCGCCCGTGCGGTCGCAACCGAGGCGCCGGGCGACCATCAGGGCGGCGAGGACGGCCGGAAAGATCAGGAGCAGGGGCCACAGGAACCGCGTGGCCATCTCCGCCGTCGGCCCAGGCATCAGTTGATGCAGCAGCCAATCGAACGCCGCGATGGCGCCGTCCAACAACCGCGACCAGTGCATATAGACGCCGACGGGCGGCTGGAACCGCATCATGTGCTGGTCCCACCACCCCTGGCCGTGCAACAGGCCCCGCACCAGCACCAGCCGGGTGGCGTCATCGGTATCGCCCAGCGAAACCGCCAGATCGCGACCGTCCTTGACACCCAGAAAGATCGCGACCGCCAGGCTGACGACCAAGGCCGTCAGGGCGATCCGGCGCGGCGCGCGGAGGTCGGGGGCGTTTGGAATGCGCATCGGCGTCTCGTAGCCCAAGCCGGATAGGGCACGATAGGGCTTCGGAGCGCCGAAAGCTTGAACGGCTCGTCCGGAACCCCCATAAGCCCCTCATCCGATACGCCGCATGGCCGCGGAGGGAAATGCGCCCTAGGCGGGGACTTGGGCCGGGGGGCTTGGCGAACCTGCGATATTGGGGTTTAGGAGAGCTAAAGCTCTTTAGTCGACAATGCGCGGGCGCCGTTTAAGAGCCGGCACGGGACGAGCAGGCAAGGTGTGATGGATACGATATCCACGCTTAGATACAGCGCAGACCGCCTGATCGCTCGCGCGCCCAAGGGCCTGTTTAGGTTCTTATCGGTCGGAATGGTCGGCCTGGCCAGTCACACCATCGTGTTCACGGTGCTGTTCAAGCTAGACGCCCCCCGCTCCGCCGCCTGGTTCGCAGGCCTGGTGGTGGCCACTTTGGTGACGTGGCAGCTCAATCGCCGCCTGACCTTCGTCGCGACGGGCCGGCCCAGACGCGCCGAGGTGGCTCGGTACGCGCTTGTCACCGTGGTCGCCCAGACGGTCAGCTACAGCGCCTTTCTCCTCACCTGCACCTTTGCGCCCAAGATTCCGCCGTCGATCGCTGTTATCGTCGGCGCGGTGGTCGCCACGCTCTTCTCCTATACTGGCCAACGTTTTTTCACCTTCGCCCCCCACAAAGCTGCGCCGACGCCCTCCTCGCCCGAGGATCTCTCACCTGAGTCCGCGCCTATCCAAGAGGTTCCTGTCGTATGAGCGCCGATATCGACGTTCTGATCATCGGCGCCGGTCCCGCGGGGCTGACGGCCGGCTACCTACTGACCAAGGCGGGCAAGACCGTCGCAATTATCGAGCGTGATCCGGTCTATGTCGGCGGCATCAGCCGCACCGTGCACTACAAGGATTTCTCGTTCGACATCGGCGGCCACCGCTTCTTTTCCAAGGCCAAGGAAGTGGTCGACCTGTGGAATGAGATCCTGCCGGACGATTTCATCGACCGACCCCGACTGTCGCGAATATACTATGGCGGCAAATATTACAGCTATCCGCTGAAGGCCTTCGAGGCGCTGAGCAATCTCGGCGTTTTCACCAGCGCCCAGTGCATGATCTCATACGCCATGGCCAAGGCGAGGCCCGTGGCCGACGCCAAGACCTTCCACCAGTGGGTGCGAAATCAGTTCGGCGAGAAACTGTTCTCGATCTTCTTCAAGACCTATACCGAAAAGGTCTGGGGCATGTCGTGCGACGAGATCTCTTCGGACTGGGCGGCGCAACGGATCAAGGGCTTGAGCCTCGGCGCGGCCGTGATCGACGGGCTGCAGCGGTCGCTGGGCCTGAAGAAGAAGCCGTCGGCCCAGCTCGGCGAACAGGGCGGCGTCAAGACGCTGATTGAATCGTTCCGCTATCCCCGCAATGGGCCGGGCATGATGTGGGACGCGGCGGCGGCCAAGATCGAAGCCAAAGGCGGCTCGATCGCCATGAACACCGAATTGGAGCGGCTGGTCTACGATCCAGCGGCCAAAATTTGGACGGTCACCGGGCGCACTGGCGGCGGGGTGGTGGAGACGGTCACCGCGACCCACGTCATCTCGTCCGCTCCGATCACCGAACTGATTTCCTGTCTCGATCCGGTCCCCGCCAGCTACGCCGCCGCCAAGGCTTTACGCTATCGTGACTTCATCACCGTGGCCCTGATCACCAAGATCGAGTCCACCAAGTCATTTCCCGATAACTGGATCTATATCCACGACCCCAGCGTGAAGGTCGGGCGTATCCAGAACTTCCTGTCCTGGTCGCCCCACATGGCGCCGGAGGGCTACGCCTGTCTGGGCCTGGAGTATTTCTGCTTTGAAGGCGACGGCCTGTGGACCTCCGCCGATGAAGAGCTGATCGAACTCGCCAAGCAGGAGATCGGCAAAATAGGTCTGATCAAGCCGGGCGACGTGATCGACGCCTCGGTGGTGCGACAGCCCAAGGCCTATCCCGTCTATGACGACGCCTATCAGGCCAATGTCGAGGCCGTCCGCACGGAGCTGGAGGGCGACTATCCGACCCTGCACCTGGTCGGCCGCAACGGCATGCACAAGTACAATAACCAGGACCACGCCATGATGACGGCCATGTTGACGGTGGAGAACATCCTGGCCGGCGAGCGTCGCTTCAACACCTGGCAGGTGAATGAGGACGCCGAATACACCGAAGCTGGCCTATCGGGCGCAGAGTCGGCGCTGAAGAGCGAGCGGCTGGTGCCGCGCAAGGTGGCGGCTTAAGGTTGGTCAGCGCCGCAAAGATGGGCGGCGGCGCGGCCTAACGCGCCAAGGCGTCGGAGACGCCGCGGTAGGGCTGCAGCCAGGCTTCGGCTTTCGTCCAGCGATGGATGGCGCCGCAAGCGGTGCAACGCACGGCCGCGTTGTCGTAGCGCTCGGCGGCGAATTGAGCCTCGGACGCATGGTGTTGCGTGGAGATCGAGGTCCCCGTTTCCGGGCAGTGGATCATGACTATGGCCATGGGACCTAAACGCGCCGGGGCGGACTTGGTCGCCTCCGATCTAAAATAAACTTCGGCCCTTCACCGTTCCGCTGGCGTCCGTCGTCCATACCGCAATCGTCCAAGCCAGCCGGCGGCCTGGGTCAGCGCTTCCCCGGCGTCCGGCAGGCGGCCCTTCCACTTTTCGAACGCCATGACATTGTCGATCCGCGCCGCCAGATAGTCGGCTGCCCGGTCGGGTCCCGCCGCCAGGCGAACGCCGAGCGTCGAGGTCAGGATGGCGGCCAGGATCGCCCGCTTGGAATAGTGGTTCTCATCGGTCGCCGTATCGCCCGCCCAGCGCCACAGGCCGTCGGCCGTCTCCCAGGCCAAACTCGCCGCCAGGCCCACCTGATCCGGGCGGGCGAGATAAAGGCTGGCGCGGCGCACCGCCGCCTCATCCGCCATGGCCCTATCCAGACGGGTCTGAACGCCCAAACGGATGCGCTCGCGGATCTTTAAGGCGCCGGAGTTCACAGTCGCCAGACTGGCGAGCGCGAGCCGGTCATGGCGTCGCGACAGCAGCGCCGCCAGATCCGCCGGCCCCTGGGGCAGCAGAAGATCGGCGTCGGCGGGAGACAGCCCCGCCCTTTCGGCGGCGCGCAAGACCAGGGTCGCGGTCCATGGCAGCGTCTGCGCCAGGGACAGGGCGGCGTCGAGCACGCGCTGCTCGGCCTCGTCCGCCCAGTCCGGAGGAGGCGCGGCGGCGATCGCGGGGGCTTGGGGAGCTGCCATGGCCCCAATCTAGACCGTCGCAGGCCGGAGCGGGAGGGGCGCGACCGGTCTTATTACGTCCGCGGCGACGCCGACGCGTCCAGCTCCATGGTAGATTGCAGTTGGCATTGAAAACAACATCAAATGATGATAAAAACTGTGCTCAGATGGAGGATGATCATGCGCACTACCCTGGCCCTCGACGATGACCTCGTCGCGAAGGCTCAAGCCTTTACAGGGCTTAAGGAGAAGTCGAGCCTGGTCCGTGAAGCCCTTAAGGCGCTCATCGAGCGCGAAAGCGCGCGGCGGTTGGCGCGCTTAGGCGGCAGCGAGCCCGCCCTGGAGGGGCCGCCGCGGCGGCGACCCGCCTCCGCGTGATCCTCGCGGATACGTCAATCTGGGTTGATCATCTGCGTGGGGGCGACGATCGGCTCGCCGCCTTACTCAATGCCGGCATGGTGCTGACGCACCCCTTCGTCATCGGAGAACTCGCCCTCGGCAATCTCGGCGCGCGCGGAACCGTGTTGAACGCCCTGTCGGCCATGCCACGGGCAGTCGTCGCCACAGACGCCGAAGTGCTGCACTTCATTGATCGCCACACCTTATTCAGCCTCGGCGCCGGTTACATCGATATACATTTGCTCGCCGCCGTCCAGTTGACGGCGGGAACGGAACTTTGGACACGTGACAGACGCCTGCATGGCATCGCCGTTCAATTGGGTTTGGCCAAAGGCCTGATCTAAGCGACACGGCGCCGTGGTGACCGATCGCCTAGAAGCGCCTATCTTGGGGTCATGACAGACATCGACCTGCTCGATCCCGCAGACCTGGTCCCGGCGCTGGACGCGGCGGCGGAGACGCCGCCGGCGCCTGCGATCGATCCGGCCCAGCCGATGCGGCTCTATCTGGTGGACGGGTCGGGCTACATCTTCCGGGCCTTCCACGCCCTGCCCCCACTCACGCGCAAGAGCGACGGCCTGCCGATCGGCGCGGTATCGGGCTTCTGCAACATGCTGTGGAAGCTGATCTGCGACACCCGAGACGGGGATGCGATGCTGGCCCTGGGCGCGCCCACCCACTTGGCGGTGGTGTTCGACGCCTCGGAGAAGACCTTCCGGACCAAGCTCTACGACCAGTACAAGGCCCATCGCCCGCCGCCGCCGGAAGACCTGATCCCCCAGTTCCCCCTGATCCGCGAGGCGACCCGGGCCTTCGGCGTGCCCGCGGTCGAGCTGGACGGCTATGAGGCCGACGATGTCATCGCCACCTATGCCCGCCAGTGCGCGCAAGCCGGCGGCGAGGTGGTGATCGTCTCGTCCGACAAGGACCTGATGCAGCTCGTCAACGAGCAGGTCTGCCTGTTGGACCCTGTCAAACAGGTGAAGATTTGCCGGGAACAGGTGATCGAGAAGTTTGGCCTGGGGCCCGAGCGCGTGGTCGAAATCCAGGCGCTCGCCGGCGACAGCGTCGACAATGTGCCGGGCGCGCCGGGCATCGGCGTCAAGACCGCCGTCCAGCTCCTAAGCGAATTTGGCGATCTGGACTCCCTCCTAGACCGCGCCGGAGAGATCAAACAGCCCAAGCGCCGCGAGACCCTGCTCGCCTTCGCCGACCAGGTGCGGCTGTCGCGCGAACTGGTGCGCCTGGCCGAAGATGCGCCCGTTCCCGTCGCCATAGACACCTTCGCCGTCAAGCCGCCCCATGCCGAAACGCTGGCGGCGTTCCTTGAGCAGCTCGAATTTCGCACCCTGGCGCGACGGGTCGCCGAAGCCGGCTCGCTCGCGCCCCCGGCGGCGACCGCCAAGGCGGCGCCGGTCGAGGTCGCCATCGACCCGGACGTTTACGTCTGCATCCAGGATATGGAGACGCTCGACCGCTGGATCGCGCGCGCGACCGATGCCGGCCTGATCGCCTTCGACACCGAAACCGATGCGCTGTCCTGCGCCAACGCGGGCCTCTGCGGCGTCTCCCTGGCGATCCAGCCCGGCGAGGCGGCCTACATACCGCTGGGCCACTGCGCGGCCGAGGGGCTTGATCTCAGCGGCCAGGGCGATTGGAGCCAGCTCCCCGTCGCCGCCGTGATGGAGCGGCTGAAACCCCTTCTGGAAGACCCGAGCGTCCTGAAAGTCGCCCAGAACGCCAAGTACGACATCGCCGTCCTGTCCCGCTATGGCGTCCAGGTCTCGCCGATCGAGGACACCATGCTGATGTCCTATGTGCTCGACGCCGGCTTGCACGGCCACGGCATGGACGAGCTGAGCCAGCTTCACCTGGGCCACACGCCCATTCCGTTCAAGGCGGTCGCGGGCAAGGGCAAGGCCGAGATCAGCTTCGCCCAGGTTGAGCTGAAACCCGCTACAGCCTACGCCGCCGAGGACGCGGACGTGACGCTGCGTCTGTATAATGTCCTGAAGCCCAAGCTGATTGCGGCCGGCATGGTCACCGTCTACGAGACGCTAGAGCGGCCGCTGCCGCCTGTGCTGGCGGCCATGGAGTGCGCCGGCATCAAGGTCGATCCGCCCCGGCTGCGCCAACTCAGCCACGAGTTTGGGATCAAGATGGCGGCGGAGGAGGCCCAAGCCCACCAGCTCGCAGGCCGCCCCTTCAACCTCGGCAGCCCCAAACAGATCGGCGACGTTCTATTCGGCGAGATGGGTCTGGCCGGCGCTAAGAAGACGGCGACCGGCGCCTGGTCCACCGACGTCAAGGTGCTCGAAGACCTGGCCGACCAGGGCCACGCCCTGCCGCGCACCTTGCTGAACTGGCGCCAGCTCGCCAAGCTGAAGGGCACCTATACAGACGCGTTGGTGAC
>Ga0116226_10006744_pt1 | contig 10330 bp, 9 predicted proteins | sample S1TSphfallax_FD_89692 | JGI IMG/M metagenome (GOLD analysis project Ga0116226, IMG submission 89692) | Host-associated microbial communities from peat moss isolated from Minnesota, USA - S1T2_Fa - Sphagnum fallax MG | ecosystem: Host-associated > Plants > Peat moss > Unclassified | place: USA...
CTCCGCTGGCGAAGCAATAAAAGTCTTTTGATTCTTTTGTTCAGAAAAGAACGCTTCCTTCCTTTTCCTGGATCTTCCCCATGAACCACGCCCCGCGCCAGGCCATCGGCAACGCTGTCTTGTTCTCCATGGCCGCCGCCTGCGCCGTCACGGTCGCGAACATCTACTATAATCAGCCGATGCTCGGCGTAATGCAGCGCGCCTTCCCGAATGGAAGCACGGGCCTGATCCCCACCGCCACGCAGCTCGGCTACGCCATCGGTCTCGTCGCCACCGTCCCGCTCGGCGATGTGATGGACCGCAGGATGCTGATCATCGGCCAGTTGCTCGTGCTGTCGCTGGCGCTGGCCGGCCTGGCCGCGGCACCGAACGCGAAACTACTGGTCGCCGCCTCGCTCGCGGTCGGCTGCGCCGCCGCCGTCGCCCAGCAGATCGTGCCGTTCGCTGCGTCGCTCGCGGCACCGGAACGGCGGGGCGCGGCGGTGGGCATCGTCATGGGCGGCCTCCTATGCGGCATCCTGCTCAGCCGCACGCTGGCCGGCGTGGTGGCGGCATCGCTCGGCTGGCGCGCCATGTTCTGGTTGGCCGTGCCAATGACGCTCGCCGCCGCCGCCACCATGGCGCGCACCTTGCCGCATGATCTGCCGCGCCCGCCCGTCCGCTACGGCCAGGCCATGGCCTCGCTGATAAAACTCTGGCGCGGCGAAGAAATCCTGCGCCGCGCCACCTATGTGCAATCGGGGCTGTTCGCGGCCTTCTCGGTGTTCTGGACCATCCTGGCGCTGCACCTGGAACAGCCGCCCTTCCAGGTCGGGCCGGAAATCGCCGGAGCGTTCGGCGTTCTCGGCGCGTCCGGCATCGTGGCGGCACCGATCGCCGGGCGCCTCGCCGACCGGCGCGGCCCGCGCATGGCCATTCTGTTCGGCGCCGCGCTCGCCTGCGCAGCCTGGCTGGTGTTCGGCCTCTGGACGTCGCTGCCCGGGCTCGTCCTCGGTGTGCTCCTGCTCGATTTCGGCGTGCAAAGCGCGCTGATCTCGAACCAGCACGTGATCTACGCGCTGGCGCCGGAAGCCCGCAGCCGCATCAACACGGTATTCATGACGGGCATGTTCCTGGGCGGAGGCATCGGATCGGCCATCGCCATGCTGATCTGGCGCGCGGGCGGTGGATGGGGGGCGGTGAGCTTGCTGGGCTTTGGCGTGGCTGCGCTATCGCTCGCGATCGCGTTTTTCGGGCGAAGGAAGGAAGCCGTTCTTTTTTGAAAAAAGAACCAAAAAACTTTTACTTATTTAAGTTTTATACTGTCCTGGTTTATTGTTTTGTCGCCGATAGCGAACACGGCTTGCCGCAATGCCGCAGAGGTTGTAGCGCCCGCTAGAAATGCACGCTGTAACGCTTTGAACCTGCAAGATACATTTGACGCGGGGTGGGTCCGTCATTAGCGTGTCAGCATGAATACTGTCACCCGGGCCCATCTTGCCGAACGCATCTATGCCCAGGTTGGGCTTTCCAGGAACGAATCGGCGGATCTGCTGGAAGCGGTCCTGGCGCGTGTCTCCGTGGCGCTGGAAGCCGGAGAATCCGTCAAGATCAGTGGCTTCGGCACGTTTTCCGTGCGGCAGAAGGGCCGCCGCATCGGCCGCAACCCGAAAACCGGCGTGGAAGTGCCCATCCTGCCACGGCGCGTGCTGGTATTCCGGCCAAGCCAGGTGCTGAAGGCGCAGATCAACGGCCAGGCCGCGCCGGAGGGCGAAGACGAATGAGCCCGCGGGTGGCCGAGCAATCGAGCCGTCTCGATACTCCCGACGCAGCGGGCACCGAGCCGACGGTCGCCCGCCTGCGCAAGGCGGCCGGCGCCTTCCGCACCATCAGCGAGGTAGCGGACGATCTTCATATCCCCCAGCATGTTTTGCGCTTCTGGGAGACGAAGTTCCCGCAGGTGAAGCCGCTGAAACGCGGCGGCGGGCGCCGCTATTACCGCCCCGACGATATCGCCCTGCTGCGGCGCGTTTCGGATTTGCTGTATACTCAAGGGTATACCATCAAGGGCGTGCAGCGGCTGTTGCGCGAAGGCGGTGGCCGTCTCGCCGACGACATCCCGCCGCCCAACGACGCGGAGCGGGCGGCCGCCGAGGCCGAGCAATTCGCACGGGCACCCCAACTGAGCTTCCTGCCGCCGGAGCCTGTGCCATCCGGCCGCCGCACATCGGAAACCGAGCGGCTGCGCAGCGTGCTCGTTCACGCGCTTGCGGAGTTGGAGGCGATCCGGGCGTTGCTGCCCTGAGGATAGGCAGGAAGCGTGTTCTTTTCTGAAGAAAAGAACCAAAAGACTTTTACTTCTTACCCCGCCGACCGATCCGGGACCTGGCCGGCAACGTGAGACCGGCGGAGAAGTCAAAGTTTTTTGGTTCTTTTTTTCCAAAAAGCACGTTTTACTTCAGATCAGCCAAACTCCGAATGACCCGCGACAGCATCCCATAGGCGATCGCCTCCTCCGCACTCATCCAATAGTTCCGATCAGTGTCCTTCGCCACTTTCTCATAGCTCTGGCCGGTTTCGGTCGCGATCAGGCGGTTCAGGCGTTCCCGCATCTTGATGATCTCGCGCGCCTCGATATCGATGTCCACGGCCGGGCCCCGCACCCCGCCCATCGGCTGGTGCAGCAGGAAGCGCGTCTGCGGCAGGCAGTAACGGCGTTCCTTCTTGCCGGCGAGAAAGATCAGCGCGCCCGCGCTCGCCACCCAGCCGGTGCCGATCATCCGCACCGGCGATTCGCCATCCACGAACCGGATCATGTCGTGGATCGTGTCGCCGCTCTCCACATGGCCGCCGGGCGAGTTCACATACACACCGATCGGTTCGGCCGAGGCGCCGGCGAGCGCCAGCAGGCGGCCGGTCACGTCGCGCGCCACCTTGTCGTCGATCGCCCCGAAAATCAGCACCTTGCGCTGCTTGAGCAGCCGGTGTTCGAGCTCGTTGATCGGCGAGGAAAGCGTTTTATTGTCGTCCGGCTCATGTTTCTCGGGGCCCAGTGGCTCCGGCACGTCGGGGCCCGGCTCGTGATCGGGTTCATCTTCGTCCATGCGGGGCGCCCCATAGTTCTGGGACGCCCACCGCCCGTAAAATTGTACCATCGCGTGCAAAAACTCCTCGCTGGCGCGTATCCCCGCAAAGTGGTGCAGCCGGGCTCGGTTGTCGAGGCAGGGCAATCGGGTGACGGAAGGAAGCAGTTCTTTTTGAAAAAGGCGGAGCCCGCCCGGCAAGCAAGTCATGTCTCGCATTATCCCCGTCTGTCGCGTCGCCGGCAGCAGCGAGAAAGTAAAAGATTTTTGCTTCTTTTTTCAAAAAAGCAGTGCTTGCTTCCTACCAAGGCAATTTTTCGCCCCGGTAATCAACATAGGCGACGCCCGGCTTATGGGCCGCCTCGATCACGTCGGCCATGCCCTTGGCGCTGGTGGCGATGTCGAGCGGGGCATTCTCGCCCCCCATATCCGTGCGCACCCATCCGGGATGGATCAGCAGCACCGGGCGGGTTTTGTGGCGCAGGCTGAAATTCACCGCCAGCATGTTCAGCGCCGCCTTGCTGGCGCGATAGAGATCGAGCCCGCCGCCCGCATTGCTGGCGATGCTGCCGAGCAGCGACGTCATGAAGGCCACCGTGCCGGTCGGCGGTGTATGGGCCAGCACGGCCGCGGCCAGTGCAATCGGCCCCGCAGCATTGGTGATGAATTCCAGCGCCACCTTATCCAGCGGCGCATCTTCGATCGGCGTGTCGCGCTGGGAACTGATGCCGGCCACCACAAAGACGACATCGATGGTGCGCCCGCCCAGCGCGCCGGCAAACGACTTTATGGAGTCCGGGCTCGCGATATCCAGCGTCGCGAGGCTCAATCGGTCGGCATGGGAACGGTGCAGCGCCTGCAGCCCGGTGGCCGCATCCGGTGCGCGCGCCGAGGCAATCACGTTCCAGCCGCGGTTCAGGAATTCTGCGGCCAGGCCAAGGCCGAGCCCGCGGCTGGCGCCGGCAAGCAGGATGGTTTTCGGTTCGGGCACGGGTCCGGTGTTCCTGTCGAATGGGGGCGTCGGGCGCTTTCCCGGTAGCCCGGCGCGCCGCCGTGTGCAACCGGCCGCAGCCAGCGCGGCCAAGAAGTGAACACCAGGATTGTTTGCAATTTAAAGTTGTGTCTGGCAGAGTGTCGCTGCCCTGGTCCTCCGCATGAATGTCATAGGGCTGCATGCTATTGTAGTTTAGCCAATTAGGGAGCACGCCGTGACAGAGCCGGACGTTAAAGACGATCTCCAGTCCGCCTTGCCCCTGCCCAGTTTCGCCGCACAAGCGCGGGCTGCCGCAGAGGCCATCACGGGAGTTCGCCAGGAGATCGGCACGGTGGATAGGCGCCGGCCCGGAAGGCTCAACGTGAGCCCCACTCTCGTTCCCCTGCTGCGGGGCGACATTCCGGACCCAATGAACGGGATAGCCGCCCTGCCCCGGCCGGATCAGGACCTGGTGTGGGACAAGGACGACGCGCTGGCCCCGGCCAGAGGCATAGCGCTCGGGCTGCTGATCTCGATCCCGCTCTGGGTGGCGATTTACGCTGTCGGGCGTGCGCTTCTGCGGGTGGCGCTGGGAGTTTAGGAAGCAAGCGTTCTTTTCTGAAGAAAAGAACCAAAAACCTTTTATTTCCCTGCGGGCCCGCCTCTTTCCCGAAAGAGGTCTTTTTTTCAGCCCGATGCGGCGAGCTGGTCAACCAGTTCGGACAGCCGCACCGGCTTTTGCAGCAGCACGAACGGCCCGCCTTGTGCCTGGGGAACCTCCCCGACCTGCCCGGTGAGCAGGATGGCGGGCAAGCCCGGGCGGCGGGCCCGCGCCGCGCGGATGAAATCGACGCCGTTCATGCCGTCCATGGCGAAATCGCTGACGATCACATCGACAATCAGTCCGCAATCCAGTTTTTCGAGCGCTGTTTCGGCGCTCCACGCGCCCGAAACAGTAAAGCCCGCCTCCTGCAGCGATCGCATGAGGCTGTGGCGCACTTCGCTGTCGTCGTCCACGATCAGCACGTGCTGCGACAACACGCGGCGGGGTTTGCCGGCGGCGGGCAACGGGCGGGCCACCGGCGCATCCGTCTGCGGCAACCAGAGACTGACCCTCGTGCCTTCGCCCGGCGTGCTGGAAATGGCGAGCGCCCCGCCCGATTGCTCCGCAAAGCCTTTTGCCATCGCAAGCCCGAGACCGGTGCCCTTGCCTTTCGGCTTGGTGGTAAAGAACGGATCCGTGGCGCGGGCCAGAATGGCAGGGTCCATGCCGCACCCCGTATCGGCGACATCGAGGCGGACATACGCGCCGGGGCGCAAGGCCGGATGTTCCAGTGGCCCGCTCATGTCCACGGCGGCAGCGGAGAGCGTGATCGTGCCGCCACCCGGCATCGCATCCCGCGCATTATGCGCGAGGTTCAGCAGGATGGTTTCGAGCTGTGCCTGATCGGCCCGCAGATGCGGCAGGCCGGGCGGCAGGTCCAGGCGCAATTCCATCGTTCGTGCGAGCATTTGCTGGATCATTTCGTGCACCCAGGCCAGCAGCTCGGCGGCATCCACGGGGGCCGGGTTCAGCGTATCCTGCCGGGCGAAGGCGAGCAGCCGGCGGCTGATCGCGCCGCCCCGGTCGGCAGCCGCCATGATCAGGCCGGAGAGGCGCTGGATCTGGGCAGTGTCATCGGCGCGGCGGGCAACCAGGCTGGCATTCACCACCACCGATTGCAGAATGTTGTTGAAATCATGCGCGATCCCGCCCGCGAGTTCGCCGAGCGCCGTCATGCGCTGGGCATGGGCCACCTGCGCCTGGGCCTTTTCGCGCGCGATCACTTCTTCTTTCAGCAGCGCCTCCGCCAGGAAATGCTGGACGAACAGATCCGCGTTCCAGGTGAGATTGACGGCCACCACGGCGCCATAGACGGTGAGCAGCGCCACGAGCCCGAGATGGATTTTGGACAAGCCGGCGGCGAGCAGCGCGTAATAGGAGCCGATGAGCACCATGGCGACATAGCCGAGGGCCGCCCGCGGCACGGTGCCGAGCACAAAACCGCCGGCGCACATCATGCCGGCCGAGACGCAGCCGACCAGGAGCTGGATGGACGTGGCGGCGTGCGGAAAAATCATCACCGGTACGGCGCCCCAGAGCACCCCGAACAGGATCCCGTTGACGACGGTGCGCCGCAGGGCGCGGCGCGATGCAGGCCGCGCCGGATCCCGGCGGCCGCGCGCCGCCCACGCCGTGACGTAGCGCAGCGCGACCGCCACCAGCAGGATCGCCCATACGATCATCCGCAATGTGAGAGAGCCGACGCTCCAGAGCGTGAGCAGAAGAATGCCCGCGTTGAGGCAACTGGCCCCCATGGCAACCGGCGTGAGGCGAATGATGGCGGCGATCTGGGCCGCCCGTATGCGGCCGGCATAGATGGGATCGGCGGCCTGCAGGTCGAGGCTGACAGCAAGGGCCATGGGCAGGCGGGATATCCAGGCGCGGGGCAATGTCAGCATTCTGCGGCGCCGATCCAATCGTTACGTATCAGTATAGGTTTCGATCCAACAAGAAAATCTCTCGTCTGCCCTGCACTCTTGCCGTCGCTGTGGTGCGCGCGACGAGCGGCGGCAGCGTCCTGGTTCATGTGTTCAAAAAGAACAAGGCGTCCCGCTTTCGGTAATTTACCAAATGTTCGCGCAAGAGCTGCATTCTCCATGGCGACACCAACCCGCAGCGGCGGGCCGATGGAGGGAAGATGGACGACCTGCTTCCAGAGTTCCTGGCAGAGACAAACGAAAGCCTTGCGGAGCTCGATCTTGCTCTCGTGAAGCTGGAACGGAGTCCGGATGACAAGGCGACATTGTCGCTGATTTTCCGGATGGTTCACACCATAAAGGGCACGTGCGGATTTTTGGGGCTGCCGCGGCTGGAGCGTGTGGCGCATGCCGCCGAGAACGTGCTGGGCCGGGTGCGCGATGGCGAACTCACGGTGAATGCCGACGTGATCAGCCTGGTGCTGGCGGCGCTGGACCGGATCAAGATGATCGTATCGGGGCTGGGCGCCACCGGCAGCGAGCCACAGGGGGATGACAGGCAGATCATCGCGGCGCTCGACCGCGCTGCGGCCGGGGAGCTGGATGGCGGCAAGGGTGTCGCCGTCCAGGATCGGGGCGCCGATGCGGCCGCGGGGAATGAGCTGCCATCGAACGTGCCATCCCTCGGCCCGGCTACGGAGGCGCCGGTGGCGGAGGCACATGCGGAAGGCCAGGGGGCCGGCCCGCAGACCATCCGCGTCACCGTCGATCTGCTGGAAGACCTGATGACGCTGGTGGGCGAACTGGTGCTGACACGCAACCAGCTGTCGCAGCTCTCTCGGGCGCAGGGCACCACGGCCTTCAGCGCGCCGCTGCAGCGGTTGTCCCACATCACGTCCGACCTGCAGGAGGGCGTCATGAAAACGCGCATGCAGCCGATCGGCAATGCATGGAACAAGCTGCCGCGGCTGGTGCGCGATCTGGCGCAGGAAACCAGCAAGAAAATCGCGCTGGAGATGCGCGGCCAGGATACCGAACTGGATCGCCAGGTGCTGGAACTGATGCGCGATCCGCTGACGCACATGGTGCGCAACAGCGCCGATCATGGGCTTGAGACGCCGGAGGAACGGCGCGCAGCGGGCAAGCCGGAAACCGGCCGGATCATGCTGAACGCCTATCACGAGGGCGGGCACATCCTGATCGAAGTGAGCGATGACGGGCGCGGCCTGAATGTAGACAGAATACGCGAGAAGGCGCTTTCCAAGGGTCTTGCGACTGAAGCCGAACTCGCCGCGATGAGCGAGACGCAGATACGCGCCTTCATTTTCCGGGCAGGCTTTTCGACGGCAGCCGCGGTCACCGCGATTTCCGGGCGCGGCGTCGGCATGGATGTGGTGCGATCGAATATCGAGCGGATCGGCGGCACGATCGAACTGGCGAGCACATTCGGCTCGGGCTCCTGCTTCACCATCAAAATCCCGCTCACCCTGGCGATTGTATCCGCCCTGATTGTTTCCGCTGCCGGCGAACGTTTTGCAATCCCGCAGATCAGCGTGATGGAACTGGTGCGCGTGGGCTCCGAGGGCGGCAAGCGGCTCGGCGCCAAGGGTGAAACCGGTACGTTTGAAGCGGGCAAGGCCGAAACGGGAAAAGCCGACGCCGGCAAAGGCGAGCTGGCAAAGTCCGATCTGCGCAAATCGGGCAGTTCAATGGCGATCGAGCATATCGGCGACACGCCGGTGTTGCGCCTGCGCGACAATCTGCTGCCGCTGATCTCGCTCGGTGCGCTGTTGCGCATGGAAAGCGGCCCGGCGCGCGCAGCGACCACGGTTGTCGTTACCTCGGTCGGCAGCGGATTGCTCGGCATCGTGGTGGACGAGGTGTTCGATACCGAGGAAATCGTGGTCAAGCCGGTGGCGCCGATTCTGCGCCATGTAACGATGTTCAGCGGCAACACGATCCTGGGCGATGGCTCGGTGATCATGATCCTCGATCCGAACGGCGTAGCGCGAAGCGCCGGCGTTTCCTCGCGCAGTTCGTCCGCGAGCAACGATACAGCGCGTATCGCCGTGAGTTCGGACGAGAACGTTGCCTTGCTGCTGTTCCGGGCCGGGGGCGAGGCGACGCCGCTCGCTGTTCCGCTCAGCCTGGTCGCGCGGCTGGAGGATATTCCGCTCTCCAAGATCGAAATCTCGGCGAGCGGCTATGTCACACAGTATCGCGGCCGGCTGATGCCGCTGATCGCGATGGATCCAGGCGGCTTCGTGCTTGGGCGGCGGGCCGGGGATGCGGGCGGCGAACACGTGCCGGGTGGCTCCGAAGATGGCGGCATGGCGGAAGCCGGGCAAACGGAAGCGACCCAGCCGATTTTGGTCTTTGCCGATGGCGAGCGCAGCATGGGGCTGATGGTCGATGCGATCATGGACGTGGTGCACGACCGTCTGCGCATCGAAATCGGCGGCACCCGGCCCGGGTTGCTGGGCACCGCGGTGATCGCGGGGCAAGCCGCCGACGTGCTGGATACCTGCCATTGGCTGACAACGGCGTGGCGCGACTGGTTCGGCGGCGATCAGAACACCAGCGCTGCCCGCAAGCGCGTGCTGGTGGTGGAGGATAGCGATTTCTTCCGCCAGTTGCTGGTGCCGACGCTTTCTGCTGCGGGCTACGACGTGACCGCGGCCGGCAGCGCCGCCGAGGCGCTCCGCCTGCGCGATGGCGGCCTGATGGTGGATGCCATCGTCTCCGACATCGAAATGCCGGACATGGACGGGCTCGGGTTTGCCCGCGCGGTGCGCGAGGGCGGCCCATGGGTCGATCTGCCGATGATCGCACTGACCGGGCGCGGCGGGCAGGCGGAAATCGAACGCGGCAGAGACGCCGGGTTTACCGATTACGTGCAAAAAATGCAGCGCGAGGCGTTGATCGAAAGTCTGCGCCAGTGCCTCGGCACCCGGGCGGGAATCCTGGATTCCGCCTTCAGCTAGAGCAATTCACCATGAGCGGCGCCTGCCCGGTGATCAAATTGCTCATTAAAACCAAGGACTAGAGCGTCTTCAGCCCCATCTGATCGTTCCAGTCAGGATGAAAACGCCCGAGGAACATACCATGCAAGCAAAAGCACCCAATCATCAGGTAAGCGGGAACCAGGGCAGCGGGCGGAACGAGGCGGGCGGCCGGCGTGGGGGGGCCGGCCCCGCGGATGCGCCGGAAACCTGCTCCTACGTCACGCTGATGCTGGCGGACCAACTCTGCGGCGTGCCGGTGCTGGTGGTGCGCGACGTGCTGGCCGGGCAATTGATCGCACGCATCCCGCTGGCGCCGCCGGAAGTGGCGGGCAATCTGAACCTGCGCGGCCGCATCGTCACCGCGATCGATCTGCGCCAGCGGCTGCACCTGCCGCCGCGGCCGGCCGATGCCAAGCCGATGTCGGTAGTGACCGAACAGGGCAGCGAATTATACGCGCTGCTGGTGGACCAGGTGAGCGAAGTGGTGGCGCTGCGCTGGTCCGATATGGAACGCAATCCGCCGACCCTGCCGCCAATCTGGGCCGAGCATTCGCTGGGGATTTTCCGGGTGAGCGAGCGGCTGATGGTGGTGCTGGACGTGGAGAAGCTGCTGCAGCTGGAAACGGTGATGGCAGCATGACCGAACGCATCTGCCTGGTGGTGGACGATAGTCGGGTGGTTCGCAAAGTGGCCAGGCGCATGCTGGAAGGAAGTGGTTTTGGCGTGCAGGAGGCCGAAGATGGCGCCTGCGCGCTTTCGGCCTGCCGCAC